>Ga0172370_10010761_pt1 | contig 10441 bp, 7 predicted proteins | sample LakKiv5m_FD_114538 | JGI IMG/M metagenome (GOLD analysis project Ga0172370, IMG submission 114538) | Freshwater microbial communities from Kabuno Bay, South-Kivu, Congo - kab_022012_11.5m | ecosystem: Environmental > Aquatic > Freshwater > Lake | place: Democratic Republic of the Congo...
AGAGTTCTATCGAGAGTCGCTTGCGATGCCATGAGGGGTTTTCTTGCATCAAGTGCCGGATCCATTGAATATCCTGCAGCGTGAGCCGACGACCCCGAATGACCATGATTTCTACCATGTTCTTAATATAAGCAATCAAAAACTGGGAATCCAGTGAAAAATGCTTAGCAAAGAAAAAATGCCGTAAGAAGGGGCTGAACTGTTACCAGAAAACCAATCAAACGCGTAGAGATCGACGGACAAGTTTGGCAGAACTGGGACTCAAGTCGGCAGGCGATATTGATGCCGCAACATGGAATGAACGCTCACATTCAAGTCACGTATTGAGCCAACCCTGTGAGGTCTGTCGGACCTCACAGGATTAGTGTAGAACATATAATCGAGAAAAGAGAGAAGCCACTGAAGAATTATCTTGAATTTCTTAATCGAGCGCCCGAAGCTCCTCGGCTATCAGACGACCTCATTCCTACGGCTTATAAGCGCCACCGAATTCAAGCATTCTATTCGGTCTATTTGGGATATGCTACTTTTTATCTCATTCGCAAGAACATCGCCTCGGCCTTGCCGTCCTTGATGCAGCAATTGCAATTGAGCAAATCCAGCATGGGCATGGTGATGTCCTTTTTCAACGCCGTCTATGCGTTGGCCAAATTGATCAACGGCCCTTGGTGCGACCGCTCCAATCCGCGCACCTTCATGGCCCTTGGTTTGGCCGGCGCGGCGGTGATGAATCTGTTCTTCGGGCTAAGCTCTTCGCTGCTGTTCTTCGTCGTTTTCTGGGCGGCCAACGGCTTTTTCCAGTCCATGGGCAGTCCAGTTGGCCCCAAGACCATGGCCAATTGGTTCAGCGCCGGCGAGCGCGGGCGTTATTACGGCTTTTGGAATACCTGCCATAATTTCGGCTCATTTCTCATTCTCATGCTCGGCGGATTCATCATAGAAAAGATGGGCTGGCGCTATGGCTTTTATCTGCCGGGATGTCTGGCTTTCTTGGGTGCATTGTTCGTCGCTTGGAAAATGCTCGACCGGCCCGAATCCGTTGGCCTGCCGCCTATTCAAGAATATCACGGAGAGGTGCCCAAGAATACCTTGCAGGAAGGCGATGAGACAGCAGGGGAGTTGTTCCGCAATTACGTGGTCAAGAATCCGCGCATTTGGATCTTGAGCTTTGCCTGCATGCTCATCTACATGGTGCGCTGCGGGTTGGGTGACTGGGGCGTGACCTATCTCGCGGAAGTGAAGGCATCCTCCGTCGGCTGGGCTAGCTTCAAATCCAGTTTTTTGGAATTGATGGGCATTCCGGGAACCATTTTAGCAGGATTCCTTTCCGACAAGTTGTTTCGCGGCCACAGTCTAAGGGTGGCGATCCTTTACCTGATTGGCATGAGCGTCACTGTGGTCATGATTTATTTCGTGCCCAAAGGTCATGGCGCTTTGGATGCGATGGCTTTCGGCGCTTCGGGATTTTTTATCTATGGTGCACAAATGATCAGCACGGGGCTGGCGCCGTTAGAATTGGTGCCGCGAAAAGCGGTCGCCTCAGCGGTCGGGCTGACCGGAGCCATGAGTTATCTCGGCGCTGTGCTCACCTCCACTTTTAGCGGCTTGATCACCGATCACTTGGGCTGGAAAGGAACGTTTGTGTTTTGGCTCGCTTGCGGAATTCTGGCGATTGGATTCATTCTCCCACTGCTGAAGAAGAATCCGCAGGCGAAGCGGTTTTAGAAACCAACCGCGAATGACGCGAATGGACGCGAAGCGATCTTGGATTGAACTCTGACAGGGATCTGAACCCTGTCAGAGTTGTGTCCACAAATGCGAAAAAAATGTCATGCTCTTAAGCATCTTCCCTGGTTAAAGAAGTGAGTTCTTGTCTATAGAATAAGCGTTGTCCATGGAAGATGCCAAAAACATGACATTTCACGGGGTAGGGAGAGAAGAAAGGTTCAGCCAGTGTTTCCATTGGACGCCAAACAAAGAAGGAGAGTCAGGTGAGGAGAAACGCATGAGAAAATTGATTTGTCTCGGTGTTTTGCTGCTGTCTTTGGTTACGACCGCCCGCGCCGGCATATCAGATTTTGACGTCATGGATTTTGGAGCGGTGGGAGGCGGCGAAAACGACGACACGCAGGCTTTTCAAAATGCCCTCAACAAAGCCGGCGAAAAGGGGGGAGCCGTACACGTGCCATCCGGGAAATTTCGCATTAGTGGGACTCTGAATATTCCCAACGCCGTTTCACTTGTGGGCATCGCTGAGGGACCGAATATTGCCAGCTTGGACAAGGGAACCTTGCTTTTGGCTTTCTCTGGTCGTGACGATGAGAAGGCGTCGCCGTTCATCACCCTGCAGAGCGGCTGTACGGTCAAAGGACTGGCCATCTACTACCCGGAACAAAAGGCAGAGGACGTTCACCCCTATCCCTGGACTATTCAGATCAAAGGCCTGCGCTCGAACGTCATCGACGTAACGCTTGTCAATTCCTATAACGGCATCGACTGCGGGACCTTCTATCAAGGCGAACATTATTTGCGCAACATCTACATGACTGCGCTAAAGTGCGGCGTGTACATCGACCGCACCACTGACATCGGTCGTATCGAAAACGTGCACATCCACCCGGTTGTCTGGGCGGACCTGGGCGCCAGTTATCAGGCAATCCATGATTATATCATCCAAAACTTGGAAGGCTTTATCATTGGCCGCTGTGACTGGGAGTATATGACCAACTGCTTTGTCATCTGGGCCAAAGTTGGATTTCGTTTCATCGAAACTCAGGGCGATCCGGTCGGTAACGATCCGCAGGCGAATATTCTCATCACCCAAAGCGGTTCCGACGTAGGGCCGCTGTCTGTTATTGTGGAAAAGGTGCAGGATCATGCCGGCATCGCCTTTGAGAATTGCCAGTTCATGGATGGTTTTCTCATCGAAAAAACCAACTTGGGCCCGGTCAAGCTGACCAATTGCGGTTTCTGGGGCTGGGCCGAGGCCATACGCGGCTCGCACATCGTCAACAAGGGTGAAGGCGCGGTCATGCTCACTTCCTGTCATTTCAATGCCATGAACTGGCAAGAATGTCGCTGGAAGCCGGAAATCCCCTTCATTGAAATGCAAAACGGCACGCTGCAAATGATCGGCTGCCGCTTTCAGGATAACGCCAATGTTCCGGATGCCCACGTCTATCTGGGCGAAAAGGTCAAAGCCGCCGTGCTGATGGGCAACAGCGTGCGCGTGGGCAAGCTGAAGGTCGTGAACAAATCAAAGGGAGATGTACAAATTATAGGAAACGTTCGCTATTGAAGAGCAAAAAGTATCTTCGCGAAACCCTGTATGAGGGTGTACCACTATCTGCGGTCAGCGACCAGCGGTCAGTGGTTAGCAGAACATGACAGCTGAATTTCTAAAATGAACCGTACTACAATCACATGAAAGGCATTTGCCCGCTAAAGGCGCTAAAAAAGGCGAAATTATGCTTGGCCTTTCGCACACTTGGTGTGTTTCGCGGGCCATTCTCTCAATGGGCTTTTCGTTTTGGAATTTTGTGGAAGATACCAATAGGTTTGGCACCGATTTGATAAAAGGAGTCATACAATGAAAAAGCTTGGCATTATTTTGGGGTGTTTGTTAGTAGTTTTCATGATGGCCATGGGCCGAAGTGAACAGTCTCGCAAGCCGGACAAGAAACTGCTTCTCATCGCTCATCGCGGCGGCGTGGTAGACAAAGAGCGGTCGGAAAACAGCCTCAAGGCGTTGAAGGAGGCCATCCGTCGCGGCTATACTCACGTGGAGGTCGATGCCCGCTGCACCAAAGATGGCCATGCGGTGTGTTTTCATGACAAGAACCTTCTCCGCGAGGCCGGCATCGATCGCAATATCCCGGACATGACGTTGGCAGAGGTTAAGGACGTCATCCTTACGAGAAGCTCAGAGAAGATACCGACCTTTGATGAATATTGTGCCCGTTGCGCCGGCCGTATTGATCTGATGGTGGATATCAAAGGCGTGGAAGATCTGCATTTAGAGAGATTCACCCGGCAGATCGACAGCGCCATGACCAAATACGGGTTGGTAGAGAACAGTTTGTTCATCATGAACAAATTTCCGGTCTACAACCAAGAAAAAGTTGCCGATTGGTTCTTCGGTCGCGCCAAGATTTCCTGGCGGGTTCCGGCATTCAAAGCTGAAATACTGCATGACTACCGACCGGATCCGAGTCGGTACAATTTCATTTTCAATTCGCCGGTGGAGCTTAGTAAGGCCGAAATCGATGGATTTCACCGGCTGGGATTGCCTGTGATCGCCAGCGTCAATCTGGATCACTATAAAAAAGGTGATCCGCTGCAACAAGGATTGGACGACGTCAAGAAGATGCTCGATTATGGCGTCGATGGCCTGCAGATCGATTCCTGTTTCGATCCGGTGGTGTTTGAGAGGATGAGGAAGTAGTGGGAACAAGAGTAGGAGCAGGAGCATGAGTACGAGCACGAATACGATTACGATTAAGAGTACATGATGGATTGAGAGGAACGAGATGTTTGGATTGACGGTCATTGATCTTTTAGCGATCCTGTTTTATTTTGCAGCGGTCATCGCCATTGGAATGTACTCCATGCGCCGCATCAAGAATCAGGTGGACTATTTTCTCGGTGGACGGCGCTTTGGCAAGCTGATACAGACTTTTGCTGCATTCGGCCAAGCAACGTCATCCGAGAACGTTGTGGGGGTGACGACCACCACGTTCACCAACGGCGCCAGCGGCATTTGGAGCTCCATGCTGATGCTGTTCGCCACGCCGATGTACTGGTTCACCTCTCCTTGGTTCCGCCGTCTCCGATTGATGACCATGGGGGATTTTTTTGAGGAGCGCTATCAATCCAAGCGCATGGCCGGGGTGTATGCGATCATCGGTTGTACTTGCATGATGGCCAACATCGCCATCGGTCTCACAGCTATGACCAAGACCATCGAGGCCACTCTGCCAAAACAGGTGAAAGATTTCACTCAAGAGGAGAAAATAGAGTACCAGCAGGCCCAGCGCTTGGAACAACTGGAAAAGGCCGATTTCACTGCCTTGAGCGATGCCGAGAAAGTCGAGTTGAGGGATTTGCGAATGCTGAACCCGCAAAAGTTCTTCTCCTATATTAGCGAAGGTGCCATCATCTGGATCGTCTGCATCGTGGTGATGATCTATGCCGTTTCCGGCGGACTTGAAGCAGCCTTCCTCACGGATTTGCTGCAAGGCATGCTTATCATCGTCCTTTCTTTGATGCTTCTGCCGTTCGCTTACGCCAAAATCAATCTCATCTACGGCGGCAGCGGCATCATCGACGCGATGCGTACCATTCATCATCGCCTGCCCGAGTCTTTCTTTGACATTTTCGGCTCGCCGGCCTCCATCGATTTCACTTGGTATTACATTGCCGCCATTTCCTTCATGTCCACCATCAACGTGGTGGTGGCGCCGAATATGCTGGTAGCCACCGGCTCTGCCAAGGACGAGTATGCTGCGCGGGTCGGCTTCACTAGTGGCAATTTCATGAAGCGAATTTGTACAGTTTTCTGGGGCATGTTGGGCTTGGCCGCCGTGGTGCTGTATCGGGAAGCTGTCACCAATTCAGATCTTTTGTGGGGTTATGCCACGGTGGATTTGATCGGCGCGCTGAAATTGGGCTTGGTCGGACTGATGATCGCTTGCTTAATGGCCGCCCTCATGTCCACCGCCACTTGCCTGATGATCACCGCCTCTAGCCTGATCATGCACAACTTGTACCGCCCGCTTTTCCCCAATCACCCGGAAAAGCACTACATCTTCATTGGCCGGGTGATGGGAGCCGTTGTGGTGATCGGCGGCGGTGTGATCGCCATGCAGTTCGACAATATTTTGCAGATGCTGAAATTCACTTGGGAATTCAACGTCATGGTAGCCGCCAGCTTTTGGCTAGGCATGAAGTGGCGCCGTGCCAATCGCCTCGCTGCCTGGACTTCGATTTTCACTACTCTGATCCTCTTTAGCCTGGCCCCGATCTTTGTTCCCATGATTTTCCCCGGCCTGCGAACGCAACCGTACCTGCTCAAGTTGACTAATCCCCCGGCGCTGGTAAGAGAGTTCACAGCGCACCAAATGGACGTCGACGAGCGAAACGAAGAGATCGCCAAGTGGGACAGGCTTAGCGCTATCGGCAGGGTTAACGGGCCCCGACCGTTGGCGCTGCAGGCCGGCGAAAGATTTACCAAGACCGATGTGCTGCCGGAAAAGTCCATCTTTTGGACTCAAGGCATAAAAGTGGAAAAGGATGGCGTAAAGGTCGGCGGCGGCGCCTTGAATTTGGAGTTGGTGTTTTTTGATCGCTTGGGATTCGATCTTGCAAAGAATCCTCATGCGCTGAACGAGACCATTCGCGTTCTGGTACGCACGCTGGTGCCTTTCATCGTTTTGATTCTGGTCGCGCTTTTTACCATTCCGGAAGACGAAAAGCTGTTGGATCGCTTCTATGTAAAAATGAAAACTCCAGTGCTGGTGGACCCCAAGGCCGATGAACGCGAAATGGAACTTTCTTATGCTGAGCCGCATCGCTTTGACCACCACAAAATCCGCCGCAATTCCAACTGGGAGTTCTACAAGTGGGACAAGGTCGATACGGTTGGATTCTTGACTTCCGTGTTGGTCGTCGGCGCGATCATCGGCATGATGTATTTAGCAGTGACGATTGGTTCATGAAAATAAGCCGGTTCTATTGCTCAATTGTTCTTGCCACAACCGACTGCTGACGGCTGACTGCTGGCTCCATTGAACGGCTGTTCTTGGCACCGAGACACAGAGACACAGAGAAATACTCTCTGTGACCTCTGCGTCTCGGTGGCTAATCTTAGCAGAATTATTTTGAAGGAAAATGATATGGGATTCAGACAACGTTTCGCGCAGATTGGCTTGGGTTCGCGCTCGGAAATGTATAGCAAAGCAATCGTCGTCGATTACAAAGATAAATGTGAGCTGATTGCGCTGAGCGACAATAACCGCGGCCGGCTGAATGATCGCATGGATTGGGCGCGTGCAAATGGAGCCGACGTTCCCGGATATGATGCCGCGAGCTATGATCGCATGTTGGCCGAAACTCGCCCGGACTGCATGGTGGTCACCACTGTGGATTGCTATCACGATGACTACATCTGTCGCGCTATGGAAGCGGGGTGCGATGTCATCACCGAAAAGCCGATGACCATCGATGAGCACAAATGCCGGCGCATTCTCGACACGCAAAAACGCACCGGCAAAAAGTGCACGGTGACTTTCAATTACCGCTATTCGCCGCCGCGAACGCAGGTCAAGGACTTGCTCATGAGCAGGGTCATCGGTGACGTGCTTTCCGTGGATTTTCATTGGATGTTGGACACGTATCACGGCGTGGATTACTTCCGCCGCTGGCATCGCTGGAAGAAAAACTCGGGCGGCTTGATGGTGCACAAAGCCACGCATCATTTCGATCTCGTCAATTGGTGGCTGGGTACCTTGCCGGAAACGGTTTTTGCCATGGGAAGGCGCAAGTTCTATATGCCTGCCACGGCTGACCGTCTGGGGTTGAAGAACAGGGGAGAGCGCTGCCACGGTTGTCCGGAAGCGAACAAATGTGCTCTGGTTTTGGATATGCAATCCATCGAAGGGCTGCGGAAAATGTATCTGGAAAACGAGCATTACGACGGTTACTATCGTGACCGCTGCGTCTTCAGTGCCGACATGGACATCGAGGACTCTGTAGTGGCGAGCGTGAGCTATAAAAACGGCGCCCATCTGAGCTATTCGCTCAATGCCTTCATGCCTTGGGAAGGATACGCGGTGACCTTCAACGGCACCAAGGGTCGCTTGGAGCACAAGTGTGAGGAGCAGGTCTACGTCAGCGGCGATGGCAGCGTCCCCGGCGCTTTGAAAAAAGAGGGAACCTGGATCAAGATTTACCCGCTGTTCCAGCCGGCGTACGAGGTGCCCATTTGGGAAGCGGAGGGCGGACATGGCGGCGCCGATCCCATCATGTTGCAGCACATTTTCGATCCGCCGGTAGAGAAAGACAAGTATCTGCGCGCCGCGGACCAGCGTGCCGGCGCTTATTCGATTTTGTGTGGCATTGCGGCCAACAAGTCCATGGCCAGTGGTGGCGCCATCCGCATAGAAGATTTGGTCAAGGACATCGGCATGCCCGATTATCCACCCATGCCGTCAGTGGATGAGCCGTTGACCATTGTTAATCCGACTAATGTGAATTGGCTGTTTAGCTAATGGAAGAGGATGGAACACGGATGACACGGATTGCACGGATTTTCACGGATATAAGAAAAGGGGCTTCACCTGGTAAGCATCTCTATCCGTGGGTATCCGCGTCATCAGTGTTATCCGTGTTCCATGACAAAAATGATTTGTTTAGTTTGAAAGAATAGAATAGTGTACAATGTTGATCATTCATCTCCCGATATCACCACCATCTTTTTCGATGTCGGTGGGGTGCTGGCAATAGATTTCATTGATTGGAAGCTCGGCGATTTGGCGAAAAAGTACTCCATCCCAATAGAGAGCTTACAACCGGCCCGGCGAAAATATCGCCTTCGTGCAGATATGGGAGAGATTAGCGATCCTGAGTTTTGGATCAAGGTGCTGGCTGAGGTCGCCATAACCGCAGAGCCAGAAGATTGGAACCTCTACAAATACATGGTCGAGATCGACGGCGTGCGCGCAAGCGTAGAGCGTCTAAAAGAGAATGGTCACTCAGTGGCGATTCTATCTAACGACTCCCGCGAGATGGCTGGCCAACGCCGTCAGCGCTTTGGCTTTAACCGGCTTTTTCATGACGTGATCATTTCCAGTGAAGTGGGTTGCATCAAACCGCATGCGGAAATCTACCACCTGGCAGCGAGACGATTACATACCGAGCCGGAACAATGTCTATTCATCGATGATCGTCCGGAAAACACCGCCGGCGCAGCTCAAGTCGGAATGAGGACGATCCTATTTCAGAATGCGCAGCAATTGCGCGACGAGTTGGAGCAGTTGGGACTTTTATGAGGCTATCCTTTTTTGCCAGGGGAAAAGATCGTCCTCGTTTACCGGATCAGGAGGAGGTCAATCGCCTATATGGGAGAAAACGCCTGTCGGTAATGCTTTCCATCACCCTTGGCTATGCTTTTTACTACACCTGTCGTTTGGGCTTGTCGGTGGTGAAAAAGCCGCTCATTGACGGCGGTATTTTTGACGCCGAGCAATTGGGCATCATCGGCTCGGCGATCTTCTATGGCTATGCTTTGGGTAAGCTGATCAATGGCTTTCTGGCCGATCACGCCAACATGAAGCGCTTTCTACCGGCCGGGCTGATGTGCTCGGCTTTGATCAACATGGTGATGGGCGGCTTCCCCTACCTTTGGTTGTGGATGGCATTATGGGCGCTCAATGGCTGGTTTCAGGGCTTTGGCGCTCCCGGCAGCATCGTCGCCCTGTCGAATTGGTTCAGCAATAACGAGCGCGGACGCTTTTACGGCATCTGGAATGCTTCGCATTCTTTGGGAGAAAGTTTGACCTTTCTTGGCTCTGCGGCGCTGGTGAGCTTCTTTTCCTGGCAAGCCGGATTTGCCGCACCGGGCTTGCTCTGCGTCGGCATTGCCGTGATCCTGTATTTTACTTTAGAAGACCGACCGTCGACTTTGGGATTGCCTCCCGTGGCGGAGTGGCGGCGCGATCAAATTGCCGTTTCAACGAGCACAAGCGTGAAATCCGGTCCTATGGGAAAAGTGCAATTTGCCGTGGTGAAAACTCCGGCTATTTGGGTCGTTGGCTTGGCCAGCGCCACCATGTATATCAGCCGATATGCCATCAACAGTTGGGGCATTCTCTTTTTGCAGGAAGCCAAAGGGTACACATTGCTGCAGGCCGGGAGCATTATGGGAGTAAACACTTTTGCCGGCATTTTTGGCTGCATTGTCTTTGGATTTGTCTCCGATAAGATTTTTCAAGCTCGCCGTCCGCCGGTGAATGTCATGTACGGTGTTCTGGAAATCCTAGCGCTCTTTGCCATTTTTTTCATGCCTTCCGGTCACCCAGCGCTGCTGACCATGGCCTTTGCCGTCTATGGCTTTACCATCAGCGGCCTGATGGCTTCTTTGGGCGGCCTGTTCGCAGTGGACATTGCCCCCAGACAGGCGACCGGTGCAGCTATGGGATTTGTGGGCGTGTTTAGCTACTTGGGCGCCGCCTTGCAGGAACGGGTCAGCGGCCATTTCATCGCCAAAGGCACCACTATCATCGACGGTGTCCGGCATTATGATTTCGGCAAGGTCATTCTGTTTTGGTGCGGCGCCTCCGTTGTTTCTTTGATTTTGTCAGCATCGCTCTGGCGCGTAAAGCCAAAAGATTGACCTCAGGTGCTCCTGCACGTGCTCTTGCTCCTGCTCGTGCTCATGCTCGTG
>Ga0172370_10010765_pt1 | contig 10439 bp, 9 predicted proteins | sample LakKiv5m_FD_114538 | JGI IMG/M metagenome (GOLD analysis project Ga0172370, IMG submission 114538) | Freshwater microbial communities from Kabuno Bay, South-Kivu, Congo - kab_022012_11.5m | ecosystem: Environmental > Aquatic > Freshwater > Lake | place: Democratic Republic of the Congo...
CGGCAAGTCGCTCACCGCCAAGGCGATCGGCGCCGCGTGGCAGATGCCGCTGCTGCGCCTGGACGTCGGCAAGGTGTTCGGGTCGCTCGTGGGCTCATCGGAGGAGAACATCCGGCGCGCGATCAAGACGGCGGAGGCGGTCGCGCCGGCCATCCTGTGGCTCGACGAGCTGGAGAAGGGCTTCTCGGGGACGAAGAGCTCGGGATCTTCGGACGGTGGTACGACGGCACGCGTGTTCGCGACCTTCCTCACGTGGCTGCAAGAGAAGACCTCGCCCGTCTTCGTGATCGCGACGGCGAACGACGTGTCGATGCTGCCGCCCGAGCTGCTTCGCAAAGGTCGCTTCGACGAGATCTTCTTTGTCGATCTGCCGAACTCGGACGAGCGCCGCGACATCTTCCGGATCCACATCGAGAAGAAGAAGCGGCACCAGGAGGTCTTCGACCTCGAACGGCTCGTGCAGGTCTCGTCGGGCTACTCCGGTTCGGAGATCGAAGAGGCGATCATCAGCGCGCTCTACGACGCCTACGACGACGGTATCGGCGCGATCGACATCGACACGTCGCGGCTCGAGGTGGCGCTCAAGGAGATCATCCCGCTGTCGCACACGATGCGCGAGCAGATCGCGGGCATGCGCGAGTGGGCGAAGTCGCGCGCTCGCCGTGCGTCCAAGGATGACGAATCGCTCAAGATCGACCAGCCGGCACCACAGCTGGAGGTGTAACGGAGAACGATTTCGGCGGGTCCGTGCGCAGCACAGGGTGCCCGCTTCCCAGGGAGTCCTCATGTCGCACTTCACGACCGTACAGACCGAGATCAAGGATCTCGTCCGACTCCAGGTCGTGCTCAAGGAGCTCGGCTACGCGTTCACCGTCGCGGAGGAGCATCAAGAGGTCCACGTGCGTGGCTACCTCGGGCAGAAGGCGAAGGCGAAGATCGTCATCCACGCGTCCAAGACCTACGACATCGGTATCCAGATCGTGAATGGAAACGCTGTCTTCGTGGCCGATTGGTGGGGCGTGGAGACAACCCTCGGCGTCACGCAGGAGGAGTTCACGCGCAAGGTCGTGCAGCGCTACGCGTACCACACCGTGAAGGAAGAGGTGACGAAGCGCGGCTACACCCTCGAGGAAGAGACCGTCGACGAGAAGCAGCAGATCCACGTCAAGGTGACGTCCTGGAACGAGTAGGTCCGAACGCGGGCCCGGAGCCCGGCAGACGCCCGCCAGGGCCGCGCAAGGAAACGCAGATGGCCAAGCGCAGAGAGATCGACTTCACGATCGACGAGCAGGGGCGCGTGAGCATCCAGGTCAAGGGTGTCGGCGGCCCGGAGTGTGAGCGCCTGACGCGCGAGATCGAGCTGGCGCTCGGTGTCGTGTCGAGCCGCCAGCACACGTCCGAGTTCTATCAGACCGAAGAGGCCAGCCAGACCGTCGGCACGGGTGACGGCAAGGGCGGTACTCCGGAGGGCTAGGCGCTCTTCCGCAGCGCGACGCGAGGCCCCATGAGCGGATTCGACGACAGCGCCTGGCCGCTCGCGGATCGCCTGATCGGGCGCGCGCGGCACTGGTGGCGACTGCACCCGATGATCCCGTGGCTCCTCAGGAAAGAGACGTTCGACGCCTATCGTCCGCTGGAGGTCGAGCCCGATCACATCAGCGCGTGGGTCGTGCAGCGCAACGCGTTCGAGGAGACCTACGCGCGACCGGTCCGCGCGATGAAGCCGGACGAGTATCCGAGCGATCTGGAGGATCGCATCACATCGGATCTCATGCCGCAGTTCACGCTGCGCAACCTCGACCGCGCGGAGAAGGACGTCTACCTCGAGGACCCGCTCGAGCTCCGCCGCATCAAAGGCATCGGCGGCGAGATCCACAGCGCGCTGTCCGAGAGCCGGGACGCGAAGCTCGCGAAGGTCAGCTTCCAGTCGGTGTGGACGCTCGATCTGGTCACGCGCCTGCGAGAGACGTTCCGGCGCATTCTGCAAGAGGAGCCGTGGGAGCTGCGCTTCGGTAGGGAGATCCGCGACACGCTGCAGAGGCCGCTGTGGCGCTACTTCCCGGAGGGCGTGCACGCCGACGACATGCCGGGTGTCGTGCTCGGGCCTGTGCCCGTCCCACCGCCGGCGGAGTGGGTAGCAGCGCCCTACGGCGAGCCAGAGTACGAGCGTCCCGTGCTGCCAGGTGAGACCGTCGAACGCGAGTAGGGTAGCGGCGGCCTACTTCTTCTTCGGCCCTCGCATCGGCATCGGCTTGCCGTCCGCGCCGAGCTTCGGCGGCACGGGCTTGCCCTCGGCCAGCGCCTTTCCGATCTCCTCCCGGCGCTTCACCTCGGCCTCGCGGTGGCCCGCGATCCGCGCCATCGCCAACTTGTACTTCTCCTCTCTTTCTTTGGCCTTGCGGTCCGCAGCCTTGTCGGCCCGCTCGTCCTTCACCGAGGCCTTGGCCTGCTCCACCCAATCGCCCTGGCCCTCCTGCGAGTAGCTACCATCGTGCTCGATGTAGCGTCCCATGAGCTCCAGATCCAGCGCCTGCGTGTGGCCGCCGGCGTCGCTGTCGGGCGCGCGCTCGGGCAGATAGGGTGTCGAATCGGAAACGAATTCCTCCAGATCGAGCATTGCGGTGGAGCCATCGCGCACCTTCTTCGCCTGCTCCTCGACATCTTGCGCGCGCTTGTCTGCGACCGAGAGATCCAACACGCTGCTCACGAGCGGCGGATAGGTCACGAGCTCATCCCAGGACCCGAGGGGATACTGCGCGCGCCACGTGCACGTGACGGTCTGCGCCTCGGTGTCGATGACCAGCGTGTCGAGCCGCAACGGCTTGCGCTCGATGCCACGTCCACGCGAGAGCTCGGCGAGGGGCACCTTGCCAGGCAGTCGGAAGAAGAGCGTACCCTTCTTGTCGAGGTTCTTGAGCGTGATCTCTTCGTCGCCCTTGAGCTCGTTCCACTGCATGAGCGGGTGCGCGGCGTTCCAGAAGCGCGCGTCGAGCAGCGGCAGCTTCGAGTCGCGCAGCGCAGCCTCCTGTTGCACCTGTTCGTCGTCATCCATGTCGAGCGACTTGCGGTAGTCCTCTATCGCGCCCTTGGCCAGGCCGAGCTGCGAAGGCGTGAGCCCGGCGAAGCGCGCGCGCGGCTGCCAGGCACGGTCGTACCACCCGAAGCCGAAGGGCAGCGGGAGCTTGTTGGGCTTGCCGGGGTCCTGCAGCAGCGTCTCCGGCGTGAGCGGCCTGTCCGGATCCTCGATCATGGGCAGGCGCAGGCCGTCCAGAACCTCCTTGACGTTGGAGCACACGAAGCCCGCTCCGACCGGGTTGCAGACCGCCGGCACGAGCGGGAACTCAGCGAGCGGATCCGGCCCGTCCGCCTTCTTCTTCTGCGGCTCGGCGAGCTGCTTCTGCTTCGCGCGTTCGACCCAATCGTCGCCGTCCACCTCTGCGAGATCGTCTTCGTGCTCCAGCCGGACACCCCCGTCGCGCCGTCTCCGCTCGGCCGTCGCGCGCTCGGCGGCCGCCTTGTGCAAGGCCTCCGCGTCGGCCTCCTGCTCGGCCTGCGCCTCCAGCACGGCCCGCTCGTACTCGGCCGCCGTCATCACCTGCGTTCCGTCCTTGATCACCTCGACGACGTCTCCGTCGTGATGCTCGCGCGCCTTGCGATCGGACTCGACGCGTGCCCTGGCCTCCGCCGCAGCGACCTCCGCCTCAGCCTGCTCGCGCGCGATCTCGTCCTTGAACTGCTCCAGGTCGAGCACCTGTGTCGCCCCGGTCGTCGGCACCGCGACGCCTTCAACGCGCGTGCTGTCGTCTCGATACGCGTGCGCGGCCGCCGGGTCGCCCTTGCCCGGCTTGCCGAAGACCTCCGCGAGCTTGTCGTCGGTGCGCTTCTTCTCGCTTTGCGCGGCGGCCTGCTTCGCCTCCTCCGCCGACTTCTTCTGCTTCTCCTCCGCCTTGTTCTGCGCCGCCTCGCGCTCCTCCTTCGTCTCCTCCGCGATGGCCTTGTCGACCTCCGCCGCAACGCGCCGGACCGCCTCGTCCGGAACGATGCGCGTCTTGCCGCCATACGCGAGCGCGTAGGTGAGCGGCACCTCCACCACTGGCTTCGGATCGGTGAAGACCGGCGGCTGCGGGACGAGCTTGCCCTCTTGCTTGCGCGGCGGCATCCATCGCGCCTGGCGAGGACCGATGATGGCCACGCGCCGCAGCGTCCGCCCGATCTGTACCGAGGCCTCGAAGCGCTGCACCGGCTTGCCACCGGGGGCGATGGCCTTGCCCTTCACGATGATGTCGACGCGCGGTTTCTCGGGCGCCATGTCGCCTTCCTCGAGCGGCGGCACGTCCATCCCCGTCTTGTCGCCCTCGTACACGGGAGCCGGCGTCAGCTCGGGCTGCTCGTCGTCGGGCAGCGCCTCCTCGGTGCGACCGTCGAGGCCGATCTTGAACGTGCGCTTGGCGATGAAAGCCAGACACAGCCGCCCGTCCGCCAGCTCGGCGGGCTGCAACGCGACGACGTATCCCTGTTTGACGTCCGGCATGGTGCGTCGCTCCGGCGGGCCAGGCTAGAGCCCCTTGCCCATGAAGTCCTTGATCGACTGGATGATGGCGTCCTTGTTCTTGATGTCGCTCGTCACGAGGCGCTCGTCGTCGTGGAAGTGCTCGCGCAGGTCCTTGATGAACTGGCCGCTACCGTAGGGGCTCTCCACCTGACCGTAGCAGAACATGTTGATCTTGGAGAGCAATTCCTTTCGCAACAGCTCCACGCAGACCATCGTGTCGTCCATGCTCCAGTTGTCTCCGTCGCTGAAGTGGAATGGGTAGATGTTCCACTCGCTCGGCGGGTAGTCCTTCTGGATGATCTCCAGCGCGAGCTTGTAGGCGCTCGAGATCATCGTGCCGCCGGACTCCTTCGTGTGGAAGAAGGTCTCGCGATCGACCTCGCGTGCCTGCGCGTCGTGGATGATGTAGCGGTTCTCGATGCCCTTGTACTGGTAGCGCAACCATGCGTCGATCCAGAAGGATTCCTGCCGCACGATCTCCTTCTGCTCGTCCCCCATCGAGCCGGAGACGTCCATCATGTAGATGATGACCGCGTTCGTGAACGGGACCTTCTCCTCCTTGCGCGCGCGGAATCGCATGTCCTCGCGGACCGGGATCACCACGGGCCGGTCGGGATCGTAGAGGCCGCTCGCTATCTGCCTGCGCAGCGCGTGCTTGTAGGTGCGCTTGAAGTGGCGGAGGCTCTCGGGGCCGGTGGGCCGGACGCCCGTGTATTTGTGCGCCGGCGATTCGATCTCGCGCCGGCCCTTGGGCTGGATGTTGGGCAGCTCCAGCTCCTCACCGAGGATCTTCGCGAGCTCCTCCAGCTTGACCTCGACCTCCATCGGGTGCTCGCCGGGCGCCTCGCCGGCCTTGCCGCTGCCTTGCTGCGGATCGCCGCCGATGGGGTCCCCGGGCTGCCCGTCACCCTGCCCTACACCGCCGGTCTGCTTCTTGCCGAAGATGAACTGCGGGATGTCGACCTGTGGCACGGGGATCGAGACGATGTCCTTGCCCTGCTTGCCGATGAGCTCGCCCTGCGAGATGTACTTCTTGAGGTTCCGCTTGATGCGGCCTCGTACGATCTCCCGGAAGCGGGAGGCGTCCTCGCGAATCTTGTCAGCCGGCATCGCAATCCCCTTCGTACCTCGCGCCCGCCCGGACGATAGCACAAGCGAGCGGACCGGACGCTACCTGTCGCCGGCATCGTGCGGCTTCTTGCTGCCCGTCGTTGGAGGCTTGACGGGCCGTTTGCCGGGCCGCTTGGCGCCCGCCTTGCCCTTGTGCGTCGTGCGTTTGTCGGACGCGTCCACCTGGCGCGACTTGACGATCGCCTCGTAGCCGCCGACCCGCTCCGGAAGACCACTCGTCCGCAGCAGCGCGCGCGCGACGCAGCGACCGGCGGGATCCGGCCTGCCGCGCAGCAGGCGGACGGACGTCGCGCGCCCCCGCGAGCCGACCTTCACCCGCACGACATGCAGCCCCGCGTCCGGCGTGGGAGAGGTCGGTTCCCCCAGGCACTTCGCGAGCGCGGCCCCCGCCTCGCGCTCGAACGCCTTCGCGAGCGTCGCCTCGGGACGATAGGAGGTCTGGAGGTCCACGTCGAGGCGCTTGCCGTGCTTCGGTCCGGTCAGGAAGCCGGAGGCATGGCCGGTCGACGCAAACGGAAGAAAAAGAAATGACATCAAAGAGATGCGTAGCACGATCGAGATGGGCCAGGGCGAAGGCATCGGGCCGAGTCTAGCCCGGCGTTCTCCGGGCACGCAACCGCGGCCTCGACGCGCTCAGATCGCGCCGAGCAGCTCGCCGAGCAGCGGGAAGGGCGCGCGCAGCCAGGGCACGAGGGTCTTGAGGTAGTACAGCGAGACTACGAAGAAGCTGAGCGCGAAGACCACCTCCACGCCCTGCATCCAGGCGCCCGATCTCGGCAGCTTCTTGAGCAGCCCGGTCGACGCGCCGAGCGCGAAGAAGAGCAGGCCCATGCCGAGCGCGAAGTCGAAGAGCAGCCAGAAGCCGAGGAAGACGTCCTGGGTCGTGCTGACGTAGGTCAGGATCGCGACCAGCACGGGACCCACGCAGGGCGCGGCGGTCACGCCGGACAGGGCGCCCACGACGAACGCGGCGAGGAAGACCCAGTTGCCCTCCGTGAGCCGGCGCTTGAACGACTCCAGGCGGTCCTGCTGCTGATAGGGCAGCTCGATGCGAAAGACGCCAAGGTACGACAGGCCCATGAGCACGAACACGAGCGAGATGCCGCCCACGAAGATCGGCTCCTGGAGCAGGCGCCCGAGCGCGCCGCCGGACGCCGCTGCGATGACCCCCAGCGCGCTGTAGGACATCGCCATGCCGAGCACGAGCACGGCCGAGAGCGCAACGGGGTTCGCGCGGCGCGGGCGGTCGTAGCTCTCGTGCGCGCCGATAGTCGCCAGCACCACCGGGATGAGCGGATACACGCAGGGCGTGAAGCTCACGAGGATGCCCGCGCCGAAGACGAAGAGGAAGACCGCGAAGAGGCCGCTCTCCTTGAGCCTGGACGCGATGTCGGTGCCGCCGGTGCCGCCCTCGCCCCGCTCGAGCTTGTCGAGCCGCGACAAGAACGCGTCAGGGCCCTCGAAGTCCGTCAGGATGAGGTCGGTGCGTAGCTCGCCGCCCGGCGTCCACAGACCGACCCAGGGCAGGCCGCGGATGGCGAAGCGCTCCCACAGCGCCTCGTTGTGCGGCACGTCCATGTCGAGCTTCACGCGCACGTAGCCCGCCAGACGCGCCTCCACGCGGGGGTCGTGGAACGTGCGATCCATGAGCTCCAGGCACGCGTTGCACCACTTCGCCCAGCAGTCGACGACCATTGGCTTCTGCGCCTCGCGCGCGCGCGCGACCCCCTGGTCGTACGACGTGACCCACGTGCCCTCCGGCGACGCGGGCGAGCTGTCCGAGGAGATCCGCTCGGTGGCGCCGCCGAGGACGAGGTAGAGCCCCAGGATCGCGGCGACCGTGCCGGCGAGCCCGCGCGCGAACGCGCGCCCCCTCAGACCGTGGAGGCCGCGCCCAAGCCTGCCACCGGAGAAGCCGGCGACGAAGAGGACGAGACCGAGGCCTGCGATCCCGAGCCTCCGCACGGTCTCGGAGTGCGCGTGCGGAGCGGGCACGTCACCCAGCGCGATTGTCCCGAGCATCAGGACGAGCGCCGCGGTCAACCAGGTCACGACTGTCTTCGACACGGTTCGCCTCCGCCGGCTCGATGGATGCCGGCCACCCCAACGCGTCACGCGCGCCGGGGGTGTCGCCCTATCGCAATTCGACCCCGATTGGCTAGACTCGCCCGCGTTCGGCCCGAGAGAGCCGGCTCCGAGGCAACGCGCATGCGTCTGAGGCCGTTCCGAAAAGGCAAGCCGCGCGTCCGGCGGCGGCGAACCCGTGCGCTTCGCGAAGAGCTGTTCAACCTGCCCAATATCCTCACGATGGGGCGCGTCGCGATCATCCCGGTCGTGCTCCTCTTCGTGGCGTGGAGCGACGAGCGTGACTGCGGCTTGTGGGAGGCTCGGCGCAACGCGGTCATCGCGACGATCCTCTTCTCGGCCGCGGCGATCACGGACTTCTTCGATGGCTTCCTGGCACGTGTGTTGAACCTCGGCACGGTCTTCGGGCGCTTCCTGGATCCGCTCGCCGACAAGCTCCTCGTGATGGCCTGCCTGGTGCAGCTCAGCGCGATGGGCCGCATACCAGCGTGGTTCACGGTGCTTCTGCTCTCGCGCGAGATCAGCATCACCGGCTTGCGGCAGCTCGCCACGGAGGAGGGCCTGGAGATCCACGTGACGCAGACGGCGAAGTGGAAGACCGCCCTCCAGCTCGCGGGACTCGTCGGGTTGCTGCTGCACTTCCCCTTGCGAGCCGACTACCTGATCGTCGAGGGCACGATCGACTACCACCGCGTCGGACTCGCGCTGATGACCGCGAGCATGGTCTTCTCGCTCGCCTCTGCGGCCGGCTACCTGGCAGGGTTCATCGGCGCGATCTTCGCGAAGCGAGGCAGCGTCACGGGCCCGTCCGCGACCGAGGGTTGATGGACAACGCGTCGCGCATCGGCCTCGCCCTGCCCTGCGTCGCCTGCCTCGCAGGCCTCGCCTGGACGGCGTGCCGCAGCGCACAGGACGAACCGCGTTACTTCCGTTTCGAGTGTGTGGGCTGCGAGAGCGCCGACGAGATCGCGCGGTGCCGCGACACGTTCGACAACGACGGCAACGGCTACACCGACTGCGACGATCCCGCCTGTCGCCAGTTCGACGTCTGCAAGCTCGTGGGCCTCGAGAAGACGTTCGAGGCGTGCTCGGATGGAATCGACAACGACGGAAACGGCAAGACCGACTGCCAGGAGGACAAGGCGAAGGACGGCACGCTGCTCTGCGTCAAGCTGAAGTTCTGCTGCGTCTACGGAGACACGAAGGATCCAAACAGCGCCGTCAAGTCGCCCGAGTCGAGCGACGGGGCCTGCACCGATGGTCTCGACAACGACTGCAACGGCTACCTCGACTGCGCCGACTTCTCGTGCGGCGGCTCCAAGTTCTGCGAGGGCAGCGACGCGACCTGCAACGACGGCGTGGACAACGACGGCAACGGCTACATCGACTGCGCCGACTTCACGTGCTCGAAGAGCAGCAAGGTCACCGTATGCGCGAAGTAGCGCGCAGGCACGGGCGGCCTCAATCCTGCGGTCCACGCAAGGGGATTCTCGCTGCGTGCTCCGGCTGGTAGGATATTGGGCTCGGCTCGAGCCGCGGGATGGCGACGTGCACGGGAGTTCGAACGCGCTCAGGACGACGGGACAGGCGATGCTAACGTCATGCGTCGCGCTGCTGGCCGCGTGCTCGGGTGGTTGCGGTCGCTCCGAGGCGAGCGAGCCGGCCCCGTCCGCGACGCCCGCGTGGCAAGGTCCCACGTTGCCGCGACGTGCCACAGAGGGGACCGAGCGCGCCGCGCGTCGCGACGTGGCCAACGTCGTCGAGATGACCCCGCTGCCGCGCGCGCATCGCTATCACCCGCGCATCGCGTCGATCGCGAAAGGGTCCATCTCGGTCGGCACCGTCACGCGCGGATACGTGGCCGACGCGGCAGAGCTGCCGCTCGTGGGTCCGCATCATCGGGTCATCGACCAGGCCAAGGATCGCGCGACGAACTTCGGCACGGACGAGATCGTCCAGATGATCCAGAACGCCGCACGCCAGGTCGCGACGCGCCATCCCGGCAGCGTCCTGTTGGTGGGCAACATCTCGCGGCCCGACGGAGGGGAGGTCCCCTGGAGCGTCTCGCACAACGCGGGCCGGGACGCCGACATCTCGTTCTACTTCAAGACGCCGGGTGGTCGTCCCTACGAGCCCTCGCGACTGCTGCACGTCAACCGGCGCCTGCGCGCGATGGGCTCCGATCGCCCGGCCATCTTCGACACCGCGCGCAACTGGGCGCTCGTCCGCGCGCTCATAGGAACGAGTCGCGGTCGCATCGGCTTCCTCTTCATCGCCGAGCACCTCAAGCAGGAGCTGCTGACGTTCGCGCGGGAACGCAAGGAGCCGAAGGCGCTGCTCAAGAAGGCGGAGCAGCTCCTTCATCAGCCCCGCAAGGCGCTCGCGCACGACGATCACCTGCATCTGCGGATCGCGTGCCCTCGCGACGACCTCTCGGAGGGCTGCGTGGAGGCGTCTCGTGCGCCGGCGTCCGCGGTCGGACACAATCCGGACGTGCGGGTCAGGTTGCCAAAGATTGTGGCCGCGCTCGACGCAAAGGACCCCGCGGAGCGTGCCGGGGCGGCCTATCTGCTCGGCCTCTACCACGCGACCGATCAGGCCCGACCGCTCGTGGCTAGGTTCGGCGACACGGACCCCGAGGTGCGTGCGCGCGCGGTCGAGGCGGCGCTGC
>Ga0172370_10010766_pt1 | contig 10439 bp, 5 predicted proteins | sample LakKiv5m_FD_114538 | JGI IMG/M metagenome (GOLD analysis project Ga0172370, IMG submission 114538) | Freshwater microbial communities from Kabuno Bay, South-Kivu, Congo - kab_022012_11.5m | ecosystem: Environmental > Aquatic > Freshwater > Lake | place: Democratic Republic of the Congo...
ACGACATTATGGGCGATGGCTACGAATACTTGATTAAGAAATTTGCTGACGACAGTGGACATACAGCAGCCGAATTTTATACAAATAGAACACTTGTAAAGCTAATGACACTTATCACAGACCCCAAGCCAGGTGAAAGTGTTTACGACCCAACCTGCGGTAGTGGTGGAATTTTACTGAATAGCGTCTTATATCTGAAAGAGCAAAAGAAAGAATTCAGAACACTTAAACTTTACGGACAGGAACTCAACCTCATTACCTCTGCCATTGCTCGAATGAATATGTTCATGCATAACATTGATGAGTTTTTAGTTGTGCAGGGCGACACCTTAGACAGTCCACAAATTTTAGAGAATGACGAACTTAAAAAATTTGATGTGATAATGGCTAACCCACCTTACAGCATAAAAAGATGGAGCCAAGCCAAATGGATGAATGACCCTTATGGTAGAAACATTTGGGGAACACCACCGCATGGATCCGTTGCCCATTTACAATATCCTCCTAAAAGCCAAAAAACCAAATCCAAAACCATATCCTAAAGAATTGATTACATTAGGTGATTATATAAAAAACAAAAGACTGGATTTAAACCTAAGTCAACCACAAGTTGCAAAGATATTAAATGTTCAAACAGATACAATAACAAATTGGGAATTAAATAGACATCAACCGAGTAAAACATATATTCAGAGAATCAATGAATTTCTAAAGACTTAAGAATAGTATAATGTTGTATAAATATTTCAAAATGATTTTGAGTCTTTTGGACTGACTAATTTTTAAGGTGAGACAAAAATATTCTTGGAATTATTCAAATTATCCTTAAAATCTTACTATCTACTGAATTACATTTAAATAATTTATAGTAACATTTAGTATTGTTTTAGTTTTGTGGGATATTCTTAGGATTTAAAAGATAAATATGGAAAAAAATAAGAGAAAACCGTTTGAAGAATTACGGAAATTTGAAATTATTGGAATGATTGTTATAAATATTATTTTAATATTTACTTCTTTAATATCAATTATTTCATGGTTTGAGCTAATAAGTCTTTTAAAATTGACTATATTATTGATGTGTATTTATATAGTATTTTCACGTTTTAGATTCTTATTTATAGGAAAGAGAAACGACAAAAAAAAACGATTAATTTGGATTATAGCAATCTTTATTATATTATTTATAATAACTCATTCAATTCCACGTGTTTTATCTGAAAATAATGTTACAAATATAATCATTCCTAAAATAGAAAATATGCCTGGAGATTTAAATGTAAGGTTATTTGATGAGTTAGAAGATTCCCAGTATTCTCAGGAAAGAGCACTAATTAATGTTTACTCAGTAAAAAATTCATTTCCAAATTATGGGGAAAAAAGTTTGGTGTTGAAGTTAAGATTCTTTTTGACTAAATGGGGTGTTGGGAAAAAACATCTATTGTTAAATTATGGCTCACAAAGTAATTATTATATTAGAGATTTTTCAAAAAATAAGGTAACAAAAAAAATTGAGTTACGATTAAGATTGCCAAAAATTATTGAATTTTCTGAAAATGTTGATTTGCTTAAAGTAACCAATTTAGGAATAGCTTATGCTTATGCAGGAAATGTGAATAAAGCACAAAGTTGCTTTGAAGATGGCTATGAAATTTATAAAAAAAATACAAAACTTCAGAAATCATTAAATGATTATCTGTCATTAACAGCCCAATATTTAGTATATGCTGATGCAAAGAACAAAAATCTAATAGATGCTTATAAAACTGAATGGTATATTCATAATTTAAATTTAGATTGTTCTGATAAAGTTCATAAAATCGTAAAGAAAAATCTTGATAATCTTGAAAAAAAATTAGACCACAATTTAGTTAAAGAGATACAGTCCGGTACGTCTTTTCTTCGTGAGAAAGAAATTATTAAAAACTTAAATAACCAAATCATAGGATTAAAAAACGATTTGAAAGAAGCAGATATAAAATTAGAACGGCTTAAAACAGAAAAAGAATTATTAAAAGAATTAAATTTAGAACAGAGTAAAAAATACAAAAATCTTATAAAGGAAAATGAGAATTTAAAAAAACAACGAGATGAATATAAATTAAGCATTGAATCGCTTAAATCAACAATAACTGAACTTAATCAATTAATAAGTGGATGGGAGAGTAATTCAGTAAGTAAAGAAGACTATTATCAATTGAAAGGTCAATTTGATAAATTAGTAAATGAGAACGAAATAATCAAAAAAGAAGTAAACGTTTTGAAAAATGTTTATGCTGTAAAATTGGTTGGGATAAGAGAATCCAATTCAAAAATAAAGGTTGGATTTACTATTAATGGGATTGAGCATCTTAATGGATCAAATTACATTGAAAATGATCAGCTCACATTGCGTCTTCAGGTTTATGATATAAAGAAGAAAAAGTACATCGAAAGCATTGAAGAAAATCAACATATTAAAAGAATCTATTCTGAAGGGAAATTTAACATAAAAGGCAAACAGACTTTAGATGGTATTATGAGTTTTACTAACACCAGCAATGAGGCACCTTTTAAAAGATTGAACGATTTTAGGTTAGAGTTATATGTAAAAGATCAGATTAGGCCTTTAATAGTAACTGGTCAGGATTTAAGAAATAATAGTAGAATTGCTGAATAATTAGACTAAGAGATTATATTAAAACACCCTCAATTTAAAAGAGGGTGTTAGGGTGTTGATTAATCATTAATTAACCTTTGATACCTTAGAAACAAATTATAAATTTCCTTATTTTTCACTTTTATTAGGTAATTTATATTATCCTCATAACGAATTTTAGATTCATTAATTTCTTTAAAGTATTTTCTATGTGTTAAATCTTCATTGTATTGGCACAAACGAAGCTCACTAACACAAAAATCTAACTTACTGTTTAGAAATTTTTGATCAAATGTATCTAATTTAATACGAAATGTAACACATGCTGAGTAATCAGAATTCAAAGTCTTATCAAAAAATATAGAAGTAATGATAGCTTTATTAAAATCCTTTAGTTTGATTGAGCCAAGCGATGGATTATTACGTACATAATCAATAAGAATAGGGTCTACTGCATTAGAATAATTTTCCCTGATTTTATTTAAATCTGATTCATATTTCTCCTTTGTCCGTTTCAGTTCACAGACATACATTATCTTTAGATCACTTGAGTCTACATGAAACTGTTTTTCTACAATTGAAATATTGTATCGAAAGTCAAACCAACTTTTTTTTACTGATAAAGGGATTTCTGAGTGATAAAATGAATCAGGAATACTACCTTTAACAAACTCAGCATAATAAGTCTTTAAAGAGTCAAATTTTTGATCATAGGATTCTTTCATTTCCTTTATTTCTTTCTTATTACAAGAAGAAAAGGATAGCAAAAAAAGCAAAAACATGCTTAAATTAATTAATTTTTTCATAGTACATAATTTTAAAATTTGCCCCCATTGTATCATAAATAAATTTATTTGCAAGGGGCTAATAAATTGATTTTTTTTGGTCAATAAGTGAGTGTTTTGAAGTGATAAAATATAAAAAGTTATTGAAAAATAATTAAGTGATAAGAATTTTTACCATTAATCGAGAAATATGCACTAGATACTTAAATAGTATTGTTAAATATTTTCAATAAAAGTAAAATTGTTGAGTATTTAATGTTTATTTAATTGAAACTTATAGATTATAAAATTAAAGATACCCAAGCCTTATGTGGTAAAAAACTGTTTTTCTTAATCTTAAGAAAAACAGTTTTGGGGTTTACTTAGCTTTCGCCAAATAGCATGCCTGACCAACTTGCTTGCCCCAAAACCTTACTGCAAAGATAAGGTTTTCTTGTTTTTTTCTAATAAAGTTTAAAATAAATAAAATGAAGCAAATATTACTTAAATTACTAATAAGCCAGATGTATACAATTATTCTTTTAATATCGTTTAATCAGGCTTTTTCACAATGTACCCATAACGGTACTTATACATGGCCAACACAACAAGTAACATGGACAGCTAATGTCATTGATAAGGATATAACCATAAATTCTGGTTATGAACTGATTCTTGACAGAACCTATTATGTTGCGCCTGGTGTTAATATTATTGTTAATTGCGGAGGAAGACTGACAATAACAAATGCAGATATAAGTGTTGATCAAAGTTGTAATACAAAATTTTGGGATGGAATAGTTGTAAATGGAGATGATGGAAATCAATTTGTGATGAGTGGTTCTCAAAAAAATATTAACTTTGCTGACTTTGGTTACGTCTATATAAGAAATTCTGTAATTAAACACATGGATGGTGGAATTATATTAGCAGATGGAGGAATCATTGATGCAAAAGGAAGTACTTTTGCAAATAACAGGATTTCATTTCATTTCAGCTCATATTATCCAATAGCACCACCTTCGGGTTGGCCCTCCGGTCAAGTAGTTTACAATGCCAGTAAAATTGAAGAATGTTATTTTTATTGGGATAATTGGCTTGTTGATTTTGATGGAGATGGTTATTCTGATCAAGATTATACTGATTACACTCACATTAAAGTTTGGGATGATCAAAGAGTTTATTTTGGTGGAAATTATTTTTATAATTGGGATGCAAATAATTTTTCTGGCACTGGAAGAGGAATTGGAATTGAAGCAAGTGCTAATTCAACTTTTGCAGTTGTTAAGTCAAACATAACCGGATTTGAAAACCATTGTCCGCAATATGGTACACCAAGCAGAGTTAGTAAATTTGGACATTTGTCTAAGGGAATTAATTTCGAAGGTAATACTGCAGATGAAAATAGTCGTTTTGGATTACATAGCTCATATTTTTACCACAATAGAATATCAATAGAAGCTTCGGATGGTTATAAAAATCTCATAACAGAATGTAATTTTGACTTTATTGAAGATTCATCGCGATTTTCAGGATTAAGTACTTCAATCAGACCTTTGTTTATTAAAGCAACAGGGGGTGATTTTTGGGTGATGTACAAAAATATCTTTACATCTGACATGAATTATTTAAACTACATAAAAGTAATCAATTCAGGTAATACCAGCCATTTTAATTCAATTAGGTCATGCTCACTTAGCAATTCCAATAGTTCAAATAGTTGTTATGGAGTGGTGGTAGAGGATGATTGTAGTGATTTAAGAATAAAATGCAATTATTTCAACGATATAGATATTGATTGGTATATTGAATCAGGTGCAACTCTTGGCCAACAAGGGGTATCAGGCTGGTCACATGGAAATATCTTCAGTAATCAAACTGCTAATATCGAAAATAATGGAAACTATTTTACTATTTTTTATGAAGATCTTTCAATAGGAGATAAGCCAGTTGATGTATTAACTAATATAAATTATATATCTGGGCATACTCGTACCTGTAATAATGTGGATTGTGATCAAGTCTTTTCGATACCTGAAAATGATAAAAATACTTATGTAAAATTTGAGGTTTATCCAAATCCTACTAAAGATTATCTCTATCTGCTTGATAGAAAATTAATGCCAACAAACTTAAATTATTCAATTTACAATAATTTGGGTCAAAAAGTGCAAAGTGGCACTACAGAAGAAAACGGATTGACCGAAATACAACTAGCAGAAAAAAAGCCAGGCTTGTATTTAATTGTAATCAGAATCAATGATATTCAAACTTATTCATTGCAATTCATGATATTTTAAGAAATGATTCAATGGTATGTCATATTACCAAGAAGGATAAACAGTTTGTTTAAAGAAAACTGTTTATCCTTCTTTTATTTGGTATATAAAAATATTGTCTTACATGCCTTTTTTTCTTCCTGCTTTGTAATTGTTGCATTTGCTCAGAAAGACAATGTATGGGTTTTCAATAATAACGGAATACAAAAAAAAACACCTTCCTTTGATTTTCATTTTGAACCTCCAGAGTTAATAGAACCAGCTTCTACGTCCAATAAGTATCTTTTTGGCTTTTCAGCTTGTAATGAAAAAGGTGATTTATTGTTTTATTCAAGTAATTCCGACTGGACTTTTAATGCTGACCACCAACCTATGCCCAACGGGTACATTCCAGAATTTATAGATTCAATATATTATTGTATGAATGGTGTTGTACAGCTTGATTCTTCAAGATATTTAATTTTCTTCCCTTATTCCTCTCATGACTCTGCATTTAATAAAAATTATATATTTACTTCTGTTATCGATATGAAGCTAAATAATGGCAAAGGAGATTATGATACAAATTGTAAAATGAAGATTATCTATACTGGTAATTCAAAACTTATTTCTGCTACTGATATTTTTCAGATAAACAAATTTGAACATTGGTATTTAATCCGGTCAGATTCATTTTTTCTTGCTTTTCATATTAAAGATGGTATTGTAAGTCCTCCAGTTGTATCGCGGGTTAATGAAGTCATCATGGATTATGATAAATCAAACTGGAATTCTTTAAAATTCTCAAATGATGGGAAAAATATTGTTTTTGCCGGATTTTTATACAAAACTTTTTATGTTGGGTTTCCACGATATGCATATATTTATGATTTTGATTCAAAAACTGGAACAGTAACCAATGGCAGAGTAATAGACTCAGTTTTTGATGCCTATTACACTTCCTGTGTATTTTCACCTAACGATTCTTTTATTTTTCTATCCACTGTTACTTATCAGTTAAATCCACCTTACTCTTGGATATTACAAATTAAAAGATTTAATCATAAAGAATCATTTAAAATGCAATCACCTGTCTCTAAGTTTCTTTTCGGGAGATTGAAATTAGGACCAAATAGCCGTATATATTGCCTTCCTTTCAACCTTTTTGCCAGATTTGCCATTTTACAATATCCCGATTCTTTTGCAAATTTTAAATTCTATATGCCTTATGGATTAGAAATAATTAGATCTGTCAACTCCTTATACTCTACTTCAAATACCTTCAAACGTGTTTCTTTTAAAATTTTCACCGATACTTGCCTCAATCAATTAAGATTGAAGAATTTCAGCCATCCTGAATATATCAAGTTTAACTGGTATGTTTACAAGGATTGTATTTTAGTTGATTCATTTAATACTGAAAATGCAAAAATAGCTTATTCAGGAACTGGAGCCTATTATATTAAAATCAAAGCAACCGATAGTAACGGTTATTTTGCATGGTATAGCGATACTATTCAATATTCAGATAAATATTCAAAAGTAATAGCAGATTTTGAAGCTGATACTAATATCTGGTGTGCCAATGTAAAATTATTGTTTAAAGATAAATCCTTATCACAGGTAATTAATCCCAAAAAAGCTGAAAGTTGGCAATGGAATTTCGGAGATAATGAATCCTCATTTTTAAAAAATCCTGAACATATCTATTCAAATTCAGGCATTTATCCAGTTAAACTCATCTATTCAAATGGATACTGTTTCGATACATTAGAGAAAAAGAATGAAATTACAATTATTGAAGCGCCACGCCCGGGCTTTAAAATGAGCCAAAGTAATTATTGTTCGCCTTATTTACTTAACATTACAGATACTTCGCTGGGCAATGTACAAAATTGGTTGTATGAATTCGGTGACGGATCAGATACAAACATAAAATCTCCTGCTCATTTGTTTGCTTATGCAGGAAATTACAAAATCATGCAAATTCTAACAGGACCTACAGGATGTGTTACCAAAGATTCAGCAATACTTCACTTGAGGAGTGGTTTTTCAGGTAAAGAAGAAATCAATTCATTAACCACAAATGTCATTGATAATAAAAGCATTCTGCTTAACTGGCAAAGTCATGACAATGCTTTTACTTACCATATTTTAAAAAGTGAAAATGATACGAACTATCTAAAATACATCATTCAAACAGATACCTTTTACTTTGATTCAAAAACAAAACCTGAAGAAAGAATTTATTCATATAAAATTATAGGTTTAGATAGTTGTAATCGCCCTTCTGCGGAAAGCAGGAAAATGAAAAATATTCTATTAACAGGAACTACTCAGGCGAATGATTTAAGTATCCTAAACTGGACACCTTACGAAGTCTGGCAAAACGGAGTGAAAGAATACGTCCTTGAATATCTGGATGATGATTCAAACTTTGTTGCATTTAGTTCTACAACACAAAGAACTTACACAGATATTGAATTTTTCAGCAGTCTTCGCAATTTCGAAAAATGCTACCGCATTCGAGCCATCGAAAATGCCGGAAACAATCAGCTAAGCAACAGCAATGTTTTATGTTTACCTTACCAGCCTGCTTTATGGATTCCAACAGCTTTTACGCCAAACGGAGATGGATTGAATGATACTTTTACTATGCAGGGAATCAGCATCAAAGAATTCAATATGCAAGTATTTGACCTCTGGGGAGCAAAAATCTTTGAAAGCAACAGCATTTACAATGGCTGGGATGGAAAGTTTAAGAATGAAAATTGTCCTCTTGGTGTATATCATTTTCAGGTAAGAGTAAGAATGCAGAATGGAAAAGCAGTTTATTATGCAGGAACGGTTACTTTAATAAGGTAGCAGATAAAAATGTACTACTTATCAAGTATTAAATAACATTGCCAAGTTTCATGAAAAATTAACTATATACTTAATTGAATCAGATATTTTATTTTTTTGTTGTTCTTTTGTATCTATGAATATTAAATCCAAATGCAATAATCACAAATCAATTGGTATTGAAATACTTCTATTTTTGTACTCAAAAGAAAACAGTAATGATTGAGAAAAAATTAAGAACTTTAATTATTGAGGATTATCTTTCTTCAAAGCAAAATCTTGAAAATATTATCCAATCAAACATACCTATTATAGAAATTGTCGGTTCATGTGATTCAGTTTCCGAGGGGATTAAATCTGTAAACATACTTAAACCAGATTTAATTCTACTCGATATTCAAATTATTGGAGGAAATGGATTTGATGTTGTTATAAATTCAACATATAGAGACTTTTTTACTATTATTATCTCAGGGTTTGAAGAATATGCTTTAGAAGCATTTAAAATTTCAGCTATAGATTATTTGATTAAACCTGTATCATCCAAAGAATTAATTGAAGCTATTGATAAAATTAATCGAATGACGACTATTGCACTTCAATACGAAAAGTATGATGTTCTTAAGGAAGAATTAAACAAAAAAACCGGAAAGATAGTTTTGTCTGCATGTGATTGTCACATTGTAACCGAAATTGAGAATATAATTCGGTTTGAAGTTCATGACAATTTAACAACATGTTATTTATTGGATAAGCGAAGCATAACAATGGCAAAAACTTTAAAATTTTTTACTGAGTTTTTGGAGAAAAGAGGATTTTTTCGAGTATCTAATAATCATTTAGTAAATTTTGAGTATATAGAAAGATTTAATAGACAAGCACATACAATAAAAATGGTTGACAATATAATTATACCAATTTCAAGATATGTTATTTCTGGTTTTAAATCTGAGTATAAATCCTTCTGGAAAATAAAGAGATGGGTTTAAAATTAAAATAACTGAATGTCCAATAATTAGCACTAATTACTTAATAGCACTTGCAGATATAAATTCTGCCAAATAGCTTTGTAATGGCTCTGAATTGCTTTAATTTATTAAAAATTTAAATTAATTTCAGAATTTATGAGAATACGATTATTAAATCAATTTCAGGCTAATTTCAAATTAGGCTTAATCATCTATTTGCATTAATTTTTTCAAAATTTGAAGGAATTGCACAATGTGTTAACTTAGTAAGTAATCCAATTCTTACGGGTACATTTGAATATGTCAGTCCAAAAAATGAATTTGCAAATGGGAAAGTACCATCATGGGTAAATGTGCTTGGGACTTCTGATATTGTTAGTAATGCTGTTAGTTCACCTAGTTGTGGTAGAATATATTCATATTATTACTCAGGCAACTATCATGAAGGATTTGGACAATCTGTTACACTAACAACTGGAAAAACTTACCTTGTTTCTTTTATGGCAAAAAGAGATGCAGGATTATCAACATCGGGAGTTGGCGGAAATATAAGATTGCATTTAAGAAACTATTCAAATGGATTTAATACAATTCCAACTGGAGGATGGTCTTCTGGAAATATTAATGATGCATTAGCTGGTTCAACAACAATATGTTCATATCAGTTGTCAAATAGTTGGACTAATTACTCATTTTGTTTTACTGCACAGAATTCAACAGATTTTCTATTTTTTACAGCGCTACTAAGTAGTACGACAAGCGGGGAGATACTTTGGATGGAAATAGACGATGTAGAAATTTATGAAGTTACAGCTGATGCTGGACCTGATAAGACAATTACTTGTGATAGTCAGTGTGTATGGTTAGGTACTCATTGTTTGCCAGGATTACACGTAACAAGATCATTTAAATGGTATGAAAATGGTAGTCAGACTCCATTTGATACAAATTCTTTAACTCGTGTATG
>Ga0172370_10010768_pt1 | contig 10437 bp, 4 predicted proteins | sample LakKiv5m_FD_114538 | JGI IMG/M metagenome (GOLD analysis project Ga0172370, IMG submission 114538) | Freshwater microbial communities from Kabuno Bay, South-Kivu, Congo - kab_022012_11.5m | ecosystem: Environmental > Aquatic > Freshwater > Lake | place: Democratic Republic of the Congo...
GCTGGCCTGGGCCGAACTGCTACCCCGACAGGCCCATCCCAACGGCAACGCCGCGCCGTTGCCTTATGGCCCCTTGGCCGGGGCCTACTTGATCAAGCTCGATCAGCAGCTCCCGTCGATGGGTGCCTTGCGGCAGTATCTCGTCGATCACCCGGCCTTGGTCTGGCTGCTCGGCTTTCCGCTCGTGCCATCCGACCGGACCCCCTGGGGTTTCGATGTTGAGGCCAGCCTGCCCACCCACCGCCACTTCAGCCGCGTGCTGCGCACCCTCCACAATGCGGCCTTGCAGTTCCTGCTCGATGCCACGGTCCAGGTCATCGGCCAGACATTACCCCCGAACTCCGCCCCAACTTCGGCGAGGTCGTCGCGGGCGACACCAAGCACAGCATCGCCTGGGTGCGCGAGAACAACCCCAAGCTGTACATTGCCAACCGCTACGACAAAACCCAGCAACCCAAAGGCGACCCCGACTGTCGGTTAGGCTGCAAGAAACGCCACAATCAGGCCGCCGCGGAGGATCACGGCTCGACCGACACCACCCCCGGGGCCGCCGACGCACCGCCCAGCACCCCCACCACGGACGGCACACCCGCCAGTCACGTCGAGGTTGGCGAGTTCTATTGGGGCTACGCGTCCGGTGTCATCGCCACCAAGTTGCCGGACTGGGGCGAGTTCGTGCTGGCCGAATACACCCAGACCTTCGACAAAGGCGACGCCACCTACTTCTTTCCCTTGATGGCCGCCACCGAGCGCCGGCTCGGCCGGCGCCCCCGCTACGGCGCCTTTGACATGGCCTTCGATGCCCATTATGTGTACGATTTCTTTGCGGCTGCGGGAGGCTTCGCCGCTGTACCGCTGGCGCAACGGGGCGACACCACCCGGTCCTTCGACCCGGCGGGGCTGCCGCTCTGCCCAGCCGGCTTGGCCATGCCGCTCAAAGGCTCCTTCCGCTGCCATTCCACGGCCGTCGAGCACCGCCGCGGTCGCTATGCCTGCCCGTTACGCTGGCCCAAACGGCCGCCCCTGGCCGACGCCAGCGCCGAGCCGACCTGCCCGGTCCAAGACCCGCACTTCGCCCATGGCGGCTGCGTCGTCACCATGCCACTCAGCCCCGGCGCACGCCTCCGCTATCAGCTCGACCGGGAGAGCGCGGCATTCAAGGCGATCTACAAGCAACGCACCGCTGACGAACGCATCAATAGCCTGGCCCTGGAACTGGGGATTGAGCGGCCCAAACTGCGCAATCGCCAAGCCATCACGAATCAAAACACGCTGATCTACGTCCTGCTCAACCTGCGTGCCATCCAGCGCATCCAGGCCCAACAGACACGGCGTGCGCACCAGGCGGCCAACGTCAACGCGTGCCAGGAGGGCAGCCCCGTCACGAGCTGAGCGGCCCCGGCGAGCTCGCCGCTGCTGTGAACCGTGGGCGCCATCTGGGGTGGGGTGAGAGAACGGCGTCACGCGCCGGCGGCTTGGCCGGGGAACCCAGACATCCTCAGCTTGTCACATCCCTCCCGAGCGTCCAATCCGCCACACGCTCGGTCGCTACCCCGCGCCCTCCGGCCGGATCTCCCAGACTGCCTCGTCGTCGCCTGGCAGCTTGGCCCGCGTTTTAGCTAGCCGCCCAAGCCACTTACGCAGCGCAACACCCACCCCGTACCCGTTCACGGCCACCGGTTGACCCCCCCAGCCATACTTTATGTTTTGTCCTGCCCGGTGCGATTTACCTTATGTTTTGTCCTGCCCTCCCTACTCATCGGGCGAGAGCATCGGACCCCTGCGGGCACGGATCGTCTGGATGTCTGGGGTGATGAGGAGTAACGATCCCCTACTCATCGGGCGAAAGCATCGGACCACGACTACATTCCCCGAGCATCCTGGCTTGATTATGGGTAACGATCCCCTACTCATCGGGCGAAAGCATCGGACTTTGTGCAGCGCCGTAGGAGGGGTCGGGTACTACCTGTAACGATCCCCTACTCATCGGGCGAAAGCATCGGACATCAACACGATTCACTCCGTGAGCGTCTTTCTGGCGTGGTAACGATCCCCTACTCATCGGGCGAAAGCATCGGACTCTTGACGTACAGCGCACTGCCAACCTTGATGTAGAGTGGTAACGATCCCCTACTCATCGGGCGAAAGCATCGGACGTTTATCGTCGACAGGCATGGAGTCACCTCCACCTACGTAACGATCCCCTACTCATCGGGCGAAAGCATCGGACGCGAAGATGCCACGGCCCCTGAGGGCTTTGGGATGGTCGTAACGATCCCCTACTCATCGGGCGAAAGCATCGGACTTGGCATTGAGGACGGGAAGCAGGGGACAGGAGTCGTAACGATCCCCTACTCATCGGGCGAAAGCATCGGACCTACCTTCACGTGCCAGGGTTGGGGTGGCAGCTCACCCTGTAACGATCCCCTACTCATCGGGCGAAAGCATCGGACTTCTTGCCGACCAGCGGTTGCCGCTTGCCCGGTATCGTAACGATCCCCTACTCATCGGGCGAAAGCATCGGACTGCGCAAGAGCAGGCCGGCTGTGCGGTTCGAGGGCAAGGTAACGATCCCCTACTCATCGGGCGAAAGCATCGGACAAGGAGTTGGGCGTAAATATCAGTATACCTGTTTAGCGTAACGATCCCCTACTCATCGGGCGAAAGCATCGGACTGAGGGGCGACCACAGGTCGAGGGGCGACCACAGGGTAACGATCCCCTACTCATCGGGCGAAAGCATCGGACTCTGTCTAACCACGGCGTCCAACCGACAGCGGAGGTAACGATCCCCTACTCATCGGGCGAGAGCATCGGACACCGTTCGATTGGAATGGAGATGCTATCCAGATCACTGGTAACGATCCCCTACTCATCGGGCGAGAGCATCGGACCCACTGATCAACAAGACAAGGAGAAGAAACCCATGCGAAGTAACGATCCCCTACTCATCGGGCGAGAGCATCGGACCGAAAAGATTGACCACCGTCCGCCGAAGCGCAGAGGTAACGATCCCCTACTCATCGGGCGAGAGCATCGGACCTCAGCGAGGCAGGGGCGGACCACCGAAGAGGTGGGTAACGATCCCCTACTCATCGGGCGAGAGCATCGGACGATAGCCGACACGGTCATTATGCTGGTGACGGCGTTGTAACGATCCCCTACTCATCGGGCGAGAGCATCGGACCGACGCCGACTGACACACACCGAATGGCACGCGGAGTAACGATCCCCTACTCATCGGGCGAGAGCATCGGACTTCTCATGCAATGTTTCTGTGGGTGAATCATCTTGGTAACGATCCCCTACTCATCGGGCGAGAGCATCGGACCTGATTTGACGACGGCACAGGCTGCTCTCAAGCAGTAACGATCCCCTACTCATCGGGCGAGAGCATCGGACATCGTCAGGTTCAACGATGATATCGACCCGACAGGGTGTAACGATCCCCTACTCATCGGGCGAGAGCATCGGACGCCCCCGTCACTGATCACTGGACTCGCCTGGCACAGTGTAACGATCCCCTACTCATCGGGCGAGAGCATCGGACCTGACGCAAGGCAAATCGAGGAGGAAACCTCTCCCGATGTAACGATCCCCTACTCATCGGGCGAGAGCATCGGACATGCCAAGCGTACCGACGGCGACGCCGAGCACTGGTGGTGTAACGATCCCCTACTCATCGGGCGAGAGCACGGACCCCTTGACCTGATAACAGGCCGGAGTTGGCTTGACGTAACGATCCCCTACTCATCGGGCGAGAGCATCGGACGCCACGGGAAGTGGAGTACCAAGGACATACGTTGTCGGGTAAGTAACGATCCCCTACTCATCGGGCGAGAGCATCGGACCCCAAAAAACAAGTCAAACCTTTCGACGGACGGGATCGGTAACGATCCCCTACTCATCGGGCGAGAGCATCGGACCCACGGATGAGGATCCGGAGGTCTCGGAGGTTGTCCGGGTAACGATCCCCTACTCATCGGGCGAGAGCATCGGACCCCGGGGTATGACATTGTGGGGACGACGCACCGCTTCTGTAACGATCCCCTACTCATCGGGCGAGAGCATCGGACCCTTGGGTTCTGGTTGCCGGACAGTCCGGCGAACCAGGTAACGATCCCCTACTCATCGGGCGAGAGCATCGGACCTCCGGTCAAAAACCACAAGACAAGGTTTCCTCAACCCTGGTAACGATCCCCTACTCATCGGGCGAGAGCATCGGACATCCTGATTTGGCCACACGTGTTCTGTTCAACCTCTTCGTAACGATCCCCTACTCATCGGGCGAGAGCATCGGACTTCGTAGATGTCGTCGTTGTGTCCCCAGCGGATAAGTAGTAACGATCCCCTACTCATCGGGCGAGAGCATCGGACAAGTCTCACTAGGTTTTGACGACGTTGCGGATGATAGGTGTAACGATCCCCTACTCATCGGGCGAGAGCATCGGACGACGACTACACTGACCCGGCACCGACCGCAACCTTCAGAAGTAACGATCCCCTACTCATCGGGCGAGAGCATCGGACGGAATACCACGCGGCGCGTTACATTCCCGAAGGGATAGGTAACGATCCCCTACTCATCGGGCGAGAGCATCGGACCGTTGAAACAGCAGAACGCGGCACTTGGCGAAGGTATGGGTAACGATCCCCTACTCATCGGGCGAGAGCATCGGACGTAGGAACGGAAGTCACCAAGGATGAGAGGGGTATTCTGTAACGATCCCCTACTGAGGGTTCGACAGCGTTTTAGCGTGATTACGTCAGATCGTAACCGCAACGTAATCGCGTTTTGGCGCTTGGACCATCAACCGTAATCGGGCCAGAACGCGATTACGGTTTGAGCGCAGTGCGCCACTCCCGGTTACGACGCGATCACGCTTGGTAAACCAGCGTCTCCAACGCGATTACGTTTTTTGACCGCTCGCCATGCCCGCTTTTGGGGCTAGAATGGGAGTTGAGCAACGCCCTTCTAGCCACGAAAGGAGATCGAACATGGCGAGCATTTCTATTGTACCCTGGTTTGGCCGCTTGACACAGTGGGTCCGCCGGCCCGCTTGGTTATGGGCGCGTCCAGATCTGCACACCCTGGGCGCCAATCCGGCCTGGCTGCCGCCGTTCGTCCGCGCATCGACGGTTGCTTTGCGGTATCTGGACTTGCTCAGTCCGTTGGCTTGGGACCACTTTCCTGAGCGCAACCTGGCCTGGCAACCGGCGCCCGTGCCGTACGCGGCGTTGGCGGCAGCCTACTTGATCAAGCTCGACCAGCAACTTGTTTCAATGGGCCGCCTGCGCCAATACTTGCTGGACAACCCGGCGCTGATCTGGCTCTGCGGCTTCCCCGTGCAACCGGCGCCGGGCCACCCCTGCGGTTTTGCCCCAGACGCCAGTCTGCCGACTGCGCGTCATCTGACGCGCATGTTGCGCGAGCTCCCGGCGGATACGCTCCAGTTTCTGCTTGCCAGCAGCATCGCCTTGCTGGAAGCTGAACTGGCGCCCTGCGGCGTGCGCCTGGGCGAATGTGTCTCCGTAGACACCAAGCACATTGTTGCCTGGGTCAAGGAGAATAACCCCAAGGCCTACGTCAGCGACCGCTACGACAAAACCCGGCAGCCCAAGGGCGACCCCGACTGTAAACTGGGCTGCAAACGCCGCCACAACCGTCGTGCGCCGGGTACCGATGCCCAGACCACGCCGCCCACCCCGGCCCACAACCCACGCGCCGCCAACACGGTCGCGGTCGGTGAGTTCTACTGGGGCTACGCCTCCGGCGTCGTCGCCACCAAAGTGCCTGACTGGGGCGAGTTCGTGCTGGCCGAGTTGACCCAACCGTTCAACCAACCTGACGTCTCTTACTTCGAGCCGCTGCTGACCGCTACGGAGCAGCGCCTCGGCTTCCGGCCGCCCTACGCGGCCTTCGATGCCGCGTTCGACGCCTTCTACATCTATGAATACTTCGATCAGCCGCTGAACACCGCGCCGGATGCGCCTCACGGCTTCGCGGCGATCCCATTTTCCGAGCGGGGTGGCCACAAGCTGCGCTTCGCTAGCGACGGGCGCCCCCTGTGTCAGGCCGATTTGCCGATGCCGCCGCGCTACACGTTCCATAACAAGACCACCCGCGTCGAGCACGACCGCACGCGCTACGTCTGTCCGCTCCGTTGGCCCGAACCAACCGCCGAGACCTGCCCCGTCAGCCACAAACAATGGCCCAAGGGTGGCTGCACGACCACGCTTCCGACCAGTCGGGGCGCCCGCCTGCGCTACCAACTCGACCGCGAGAGCCAAACCTATAAGGATGTCTACAAGCAGCGCACGGCGACCGAACGCATCAACAGCCAGGCCGTCGAACTCGGCATCGAACGGCCCCACCTGCGCAACGGTCAGGCTATCGCCCGCCTGAACACGCTGATCTACATCCTGATCAATCTGCGCGCACTCCAACGCATTCGCCAACGCAAGGCGAACGGCGGCGGTGTGCCGCCTGAGCCGGCCTAAACGGGCCTGATTACTCCACCCAACCGGGAGCGTTGCTCAAATCCCCCCAAACGTAACCGCGTTTCCGCCAACCGTAATCGCGCCGTAATCGCGTCGTGACCCGAGAAACGCGGTCCAACCCTCCCTACTCATCGGGCGAGAGCATCGGACCTCTTCGCGGACCCGAAAACCCATGTCCAAACACAACTTGTAACGATCCCCTACTCATCGGGCGAGAGCATCGGACTTGCTGCGATTCGCATCCCCGAGATCGACTTCGCTAGGTAACGATCCCCTACTCATCGGGCGAGAGCATCGGACCGTGACAAGGAGGGTTTGTCTCAAAGACAGACCTTCGTAACGATCCCCTACTCATCGGGCGAGAGCATCGGACGGTCGCGCCGACGAGCGCACCCGCCGCGACATCTGCGTAACGATCCCCTACTCATCGGGCGAGAGCATCGGACGGTTTTTGATACAACACATTCTGTACAGGAGGACGTAACGATCCCCTACTCATCGGGCGAGAGCATCGGACCGGGGGGCCTTTGGGATGCCCTTGAGCATTGAACAGTAACGATCCCCTACTCATCGGGCGAGAGCATCGGACCGACTGTCCCGCGCTTTTCTCCCGTGCGCGTCAAACGTAACGATCCCCTACTCATCGGGCGAGAGCATCGGACTGGGAGCGGTTGCGAAGTACGTAGCGTTGGTTCTTGTAACGATCCCCTACTCATCGGGCGAGAGCATCGGACCGACGAGGATCGGTTCCGGGGGACGATGGGGTTTGGTAACGATCCCCTACTCATCGGGCGAGAGCATCGGACCGATAGTGTTCAGATGCCGTTGCCATAAATACCGAGTAACGATCCCCTACTCATCGGGCGAGAGCATCGGACCTGGCTGGGCAAAATCCTGCGGCAGCCGCCGCATGGAAGTAACGATCCCCTACTCATCGGGCGAGAGCATCGGACCGTCGTTCTCGTGAAGCTGAACAATACCTCAGACACCGTGTAACGATCCCCTACTCATCGGGCGAGAGCATCGGACTCGCGCCGCAGGCGACTGTCGCACCGCAGGCTACCAAGTAACGATCCCCTACTCATCGGGCGAGAGCATCGGACCGGTCAGTGGCATCTCAACAAGGACAAACGTACATTCATGGTAACGATCCCCTACTCATCGGGCGAGAGCATCGGACGACGCCTTCACTGAGCGTGCCGACTTCAGCGGCATAGAGTAACGATCCCCTACTCATCGGGCGAGAGCATCGGACTCTTCGGAGAGACCGGTCGGGCTGGAGCCACGCCTTTCGTAACGATCCCCTACTCATCGGGCGAGAGCATCGGACTGTTATCTTATAAATCATATCGATTCTCCTCTTGAGAGTTGGTAACGATCCCCTACTCATCGGGCGAGAGCATCGGACCCAGCAGCAGTTGACCGCTCTCAGCGGGCAGCGCGACGTAACGATCCCCTACTCATCGGGCGAGAGCATCGGACATGTCGCAAGCTCGGGAAGCGGCCGGCAGAAACGTAACGATCCCCTACTCATCGGGCGAGAGCATCGGACAGGCGGCCTACCCATGACTGGTGGCGAAGGTAACCTTGTAAGTAACGATCCCCTACTCATCGGGCGAGAGCATCGGACGACGAAGCGGCGGATGATGACGAAGGTGGCGGCACACAGGTGTAACGATCCCCTACTCATCGGGCGAGAGCATCGGACGGCCTGGATGGTGGTCGGCGGGGTCGCCGGTCTCGTCATGTAACGATCCCCTACTCATCGGGCGAGAGCATCGGACGCGGCGTCACAGGAGGTGACTTATGACCCGCTTTAAGTTCGTAACGATCCCCTACTCATCGGGCGAGAGCATCGGACAACTGGTCTCGTGGCTGCTACGAGTGAGACTCATAGCTGTAACGATCCCCTACTCATCGGGCGAGAGCATCGGACAATTTCGCACACCTGGATGTCCAATCTCGCCAATGTAACGATCCCCTACTCATCGGGCGAGAGCATCGGACCAGGAGCACAAGGTGTCCCGCCGGTCCATGGCGGAGCACGTAACGATCCCCTACTCATCGGGCGAGAGCATCGGACGCGGAGCACCCTGCAATCGGGTGGGAGAGCAGAATAGTGGGTAACGATCCCCTACTCATCGGGCGAGAGCATCGGACGCATTTGCAGGCGAGCTACAGTCCACGGCGTCCACCGTAACGATCCCCTACTCATCGGGCGAGAGCATCGGACCTGCAAGGAGCAGTTCCGAGGTACTCTCTCTCTAGGTAACGATCCCCTACTCATCGGGCGAGAGCATCGGACTCCGACTCCAACATCTACCCCTACGTTGGGTCCAACTGCTGTAACGATCCCCTACTCATCGGGCGAGAGCATCGGACATCTCAGCAGGACCGACACACGAGGAGGTGCAGGCGTTGTAACGATCCCCTACTCATCGGGCGAGAGCATCGGACTCCCACCCCCGCGCCTTCCAAGCTCCGCTGAGGTTATGTAACGATCCCCTACTCATCGGGCGAGAGCATCGGACCGCCGTTTGCCTACCGGCAGCCCTGTTTTCGTGCCACAAAGACGCTCTTTGGCGGCGTGAGGGGCCTCAAGACCGGCCCACCGCCCTCCGTTTCTCATCTTGTGCCTCCTTCCTGGCTTGACAACGCCGTTTCTCGGCTCATTTCGTTACCCTCCCCGAGGCCTTTTACCAGCCGCGGGCATCCGGTAGACGGCTGAGCGGGCATCCCCTGCCGTTCCTGCGCCCGCTGACGACCACCGGTAGGCAAGCCCGTCCAACTTGGCCGCGCCGCAGTTTCATTCTACAATAGCCCGCACCGGCCCGTCCAGTTTTCGGGAGGATACCATGTCAGACGCCACGCTCCCTGGTCTGCACGACTGCCTGGCGGCAGCCTCCTGGCGCCGCCTGTTGGCCATCATGGCCGGGCACGGCCTGCCCTGTTCTACGCGCTGGCTCAAGGCGGATCTGATCGCCGCCCTGTACCCCCACCTGCTCGATCCTACCACCTGGCGCCAACGCATCCCCGAGCTCTCCGCAGCCGCACGATCAGCGCTCGATACCCTGCTGCAATCCGGCGGCGCACTGCCCGCCGTCACATTTCTGGCCACCTTTGGCCAGATCCGTCCCCATCGTCCCTGGCGTGAGGCAGTGCCCGAACCCGCGCCCTGGCAGGCGCCCGCTTCACCTGCCGAGCGGCTTTGGTACCTGGGGCTCATCTACCTCGACCCGCCGGCATCTGGACCGGGGACCGTTCAGCGCGTGCTCATTCCTGCCGAGCTGCTGCCCATCCTGCATCCCCTGCTCCTGACACCCGAAGCCGACCAGCCGATCGCCTTGCTCCCCCAGCCGGGCCATCCCCCCGACCTGGCCTGGCATGTGGCGCTGCTGCTGGCGTCGGTCGAGGCTGAGCCGTTGGCGCCCGTTCGCGGCCGCTGGCTGCCGCCCACCACCATCGCCGCCCTGGCCGACCGTATGGGCCTGGATCACGCCGTCGATTACGCGCCGGTCCGCACCGAGCATCGCCTGCCCTACCTGGCCTTCGTGCATCTGCTGGCAGAAGCCGCGGGCCTGGTGGGCGGCGCGACCCGTTTCATCGTGACCCCGGCCGGTTGGCAGTGGCTCGCTGCCCCGGCTGCCGCGCGCTGGTCAGCCCTTTGGGCCGCATGGCTGGCCGCGCCCGTCGATCTGACCGGCGGATATCGTTTCCCCTGGGCCAATACAACGCCGGCTGGCCGCCGCCTGGTGCTCGATCAGTTCGATGACGCTGCGCTCGGCCAGTTCCGGCCGCTGCGGCAGATCACCGAAGCCGCTCACCTGCGCGATCCCCACGGCTACCTGGCCCAGCCCTGGCGCGTGCCGGACGACGTTGCCGCCGCACTCATCACCGGTCCGCTTTTCTGGTTCGGCGCCGTCGACCTGGCGGGAAC
>Ga0172370_10010776_pt1 | contig 10431 bp, 14 predicted proteins | sample LakKiv5m_FD_114538 | JGI IMG/M metagenome (GOLD analysis project Ga0172370, IMG submission 114538) | Freshwater microbial communities from Kabuno Bay, South-Kivu, Congo - kab_022012_11.5m | ecosystem: Environmental > Aquatic > Freshwater > Lake | place: Democratic Republic of the Congo...
GTGAACTCGAACAAATGCTTCCCGCTCGCCGCCCTGCGCGGATGCTCGAGGCGCACGTTTGGCGAGAGTATGAACAGCTTTTCAGTGCCTTCCTTGACAGCAAGCTGCTTGTGCAGTATCATGCTCTGGGTGAGGCACAGCCTCTGGCCAAGGTATTCAATCTCGCCCGTCTTTATGACGCTGCTTCCCGGGTCAGGCCCGAGCGGGTCGGTGATTGGCGAGAGCATCACCGGCATGAGCTGGTCAAAGCCGCGCTCGTGGAAGAACTGCGTCCCGAACAGCAGCACGAATGAAGTCACTTTGAGGTAATCCCTTTTCTTTCCCACATCCATCACCGGTTTCACTTGTGCCGCAGGCGCTATTTAATAATTCTCCAAACATTATTGAAAAAAAGCCAAAAATAAGCAACTTTTATAAGCTTTTATTGGAAATTATACAATTATGGATATCAAGACAGACGAAACCGACGCGCGCATACTCGCGCTTTTGGAGCGCGACGCCAAGATGCGCATCCACCTTCTCGCGCGCAAAGTGGGCATCCCCGCCTCCACAGCGCACCACCGCATAAAGAGGATGGAAAAAGAAGGGATAATCTCCGGCTACACCATCCACAAGAACTACAAGAAGCTCGGCTTCGGCATACTCGCGCACGTGCTGGTGTTCGTGGACGTCACCGAGCTTAAGAAAATGAAAAAGACGCAGCAGGACATTGCCGCATCGCTCTCGCGCATTGAAGGGGCGGAGCGCGCGGAGATAATCACGGGCGAGGCAGACCTGCTCCTCACCATCCGCTGCCGCGACATGGACGACTACAGGCGCGTGCTTCTTGGCAAGATACAGGCAGTGGAAGGCATCACCGAGACGCGCACGATAATGGTGATATCAGAATAGCCGCGCGTGCCTCGTAATGATATTTCTGAATAGTTACCATCCGAAATTGTCCGCGCGCGAGTTGCCAAGCGTCTCCATCGAGCGCATGAAGCCTTTTGAAAGCAGCGCGGGCGCCTGCGTTATCACTTTGAAGCCGATGGAGAGCCTCTGCTGCTGCGTAATGGTGGTGAGGTCGCGCGGTATGAGCGCGGCTATCTTGTTGAGCTCCTCATCAGTGAACTTGTAGGTCGCTTCCTTTCCTCCCACCAGCTTCGCATAATTGGGGAAAGTGGAGCGCCATTTCTGCTCATAAGGCGCAAGTGCGGCTTTTGTCAAATCGTTTTTCTTGAGCGCGTCCGCAGCGACTTCAGCCGCGAATTTCCCGCTAGTCATGGAAAGCGAGGTGCCCCCCTCGAACATTGGCGAAGTGAAGCCTGCAGCATCCCCCACCAGCAGGACGCCATCATCATAAGTCTTTGCGACAGGGCCCCCTGATGGAATCCTTCCGCCAAACGCGCGGTTCCTCTTCTTCTCCTTCAGCCCGTACTCCTCCACGAACTTCTCAAGGAATGCGCGCGTCTTCGGCGCGTCATTTGTCACCAAGCCAACATTGCTGCGCCCGTCTTTCTTCGGAATCACCCAAAGATACCCGTGCGGCGCCAGGCGCGGCCAGAGGAAAAAGTCAATCATTCCATCTGCAACATCCACAGGCTCCATCTCATATTGCAGCCCCACCACTGTGCTTTGGGGAGCATTAAGATTCAGCAGCTTCGAGGCGGCAGAGTCTGCCCCGGACGCATCTATCACGCAGCGCGCAAAATACTCGCCCGATGTGCTGGTGACATGCCAGCCCCCTTCCTCCCTCTCCAGTGCAGTCACCCTGCTTTTCATTTTGTACGCAGCACCCGCTTTTGTAGCCTCAAGGGAAAGCCACTGCTCGAACTTGTCCTTCTCAAGCGTGTAGCCAGGCTCATTAATGTAAGATGCAGTTTTATCTGGGAAAATCAGCCGCACGCCTTTCACTTCGCGCGAAACCGCCTCCTCTGGCAGCGTGATGTTCAGGCGCTTGCAGGCCGCCTGCGACAGGCACTCGCCGCAGTGCACCGGCTGGCCTATCGCCTCGTGCTCCTCAAGCACAAGCGTGGACACGCCTGCCTTTGCCGCAGTAAGGGCAGCATAGTTGCCGCCAGGGCCTGCGCCTATTATCACAAGGTCGAACATTTCCATGGAAACCGCTCCTGATATGCCCGTGGCAAATAAAAAGCTATTCGCGCGCGGTTTTCCATTTCGCCTCAAAGAACCGCTTGAACGAATCCGCTATTGACTGGCTCTGTATGCAGAATGCCGAGGGCGGGTCTGCAAGGTCCAAAAGCAGCATCTTGTCCTTGTACACCACCATCCCGGTTGGCAGGAACTCGTCAACGAAACGAACCTTGGTGTGCGGCAGCTCGTAAATCCCCCTCATTGCCTCGCGCGCCTCCCTTACAGCAAGCCCCTTCACCTTTATGCCCTTGCCCGAGCGGCGCAAATGCCAGTTCTGGAAGAACATCTTGATCCTCTTTTTCTTGAGCTGCTCCGTGTCCACCTGGAAAAAATAGTATTCCTCGCCTGGCTTCATGGTGACATAGACGTCGTTGAACGCGCTCCGGAAGCCCTTGAGGCTCTCAAACACGCGCGCGCTCTTCTGCTCCTGCTTCCCCCCTGCCTCCATTCTCTTGAGCATTGGCATCATTTCAGACAGCCTTCGCTTCTTCTCCTCCATGAAAAACTGGAACGACTCAGGAGGCTCTGCCGAATACCATTTCACCCTGCCCAAATGCACGAAGCTTACCAGCCCATTCTGCACAAGCGAAGGGAGAGCGTTATACACTGTGCTTGACTGCAGGCCCGTCGCCTTGATTATCGCGCCCGTCCTTGCCCTGCCTGTCTGCAGGAGCGCAAGGTAGACGCGCGATTCCGCTTCAGTCAAGCCAAACTCGGAGAGCCTTTTCGGGTCCATAGGGGCAATTGCGCGTGAAAAGCTTATATTCTCTCCATTTCTGGAGAGTGAAATGATAAGTAGATGGAATGGCATATTGTTGTCAGAGGTGGCAACATGATTATGAAAGGCGCAACCGGCAACGAAGCTTACTCCTATTCAGACAAGCACTTCCGCGAGGCATGCAAGGTCATCCTCGGCGGCGAGGTGGGCTCGCTTTCGGAGCTTGAAGGCTGGCTGCTAGCGCTCAAGCAGCGAGTGGGCAGCGCAAAGTCATCCGCGTCAGGCGCGCCCCTTGCGCTTGTGTCGCCGGATTACCCTTCAGGCGCGCGCTATCTCTCCATGGGCGAGGCATTTGCGGCAAAGCCAGTGCCGCTTGACATAAACGGCATAAAAGACATCGATTCGCTTACAGCGGCCGCTGCCGAGCGCTTCGCCTACTCCGGCAACCTTGTTTTCGGCAACTCGCAGTTCGTGGAAGGCAGCACGGACATAAACGACAGCTTCTATGTCTACAAGTCCGCGCGCGTCTCAGGCTCCAAGGCAGTCGCCTGCTCCACCATAGTGAAGGACTCGAGTTACCTGTTTGGCTGCAACGTGGCTTCCCAGGACGAATACTGCATGCGCAGCCACCAGTTCACCTTCAACACACGCTGCTTCGAGGTGAACATCTGCACCTCCTCGTCCGACTGCTACTACGTTTACGATTGCCTGGGCTGCAAGGACACCATGTTCTCCTTCGGGCAGAGGAATGCCATGCACATGATTGGCAATCTCGCGCTTCCAAAAGACAAATATCTCTCCCTCAAGGCAGCGCTTCTTGAGCAGATGCGCGCCGAGCTAACTTCTAAAAAGAAGCTTCCCTCCTTCCAGGACATCTTCACCGAGGCAGCCCGCGTCCCTCCCGCGTTTTCGCCAGAGGCAAAATCATGTGCCAAAAAATTCGAGAGGAAGATAAACCGCGCGCCCGTGCAGAAGGCATGGGATTCTGCCTGCAGGCTGGTGTTGGGGCAGGAAATCGGCGACATTTCCCTCTTCAAGGAATGGCTCCTTCGCCACAACATACGCGTGCGGAAAGTGAAATCCGCGCTTGGGAGCGGCGAAATCCCTGCGGCATCATATGAAAACCTCAAGGCCCTGCCTGACAGCCGCTACGTGAACATAGACGAGCGCCTGCCACTCATGAAGTTCATGAAGCTCACTGAAAAAGAGGCCGAGTCTCTCACGCTTTCAAACTCAGGCAAGGCGCTTTCGAAAATTGCCTACATCACGCCGCAGTTCTACGAGGGCACCAACCTGAACGCCTATGCCTGCCCCATAGTGCTCTGGTCATCCGACTGCGAGGAAGTGCACGGCTGCGTGTTCATGAAAAAGTCAGCCTACTCCACCTGGGCGCGCGACTCCGAGCACCTTTTCGGCTCTGCCTTCGTGTTCGACTCCAGCTTCAACATCAAGTGCTACAACTCCTTCAAGCTGAAGAACTGCTTCGAGGTGGACAGCGCGCGCTCCAGCACAGGCTGCTACTACTGCCACAACGTGGAGAACTGCCACGACGCGCTTTTCTGCTCAAACGCGAAAAACCTGCGCTACGCGGTGTGCAACAAAGAGGTGGGGCGCGAGGAATTCATGCGCGTCAAGGCGCTCCTGCTTTCGCGCGTGATAGGCGAGCTTAAGGAAAAGGGCGCGTGCGCAGAGGACGTTTACTCAATCGGAAAGAAGTAGGTGGGAGGGTTGCCCCGGACAGCGCAGTTTGGCGACCGTTTGCCGCCCGGGGCATCAGTATGAATTTGTGCGCAGCTAGTCCTCATGCGCGTTCCACATCCTGCGCTTCTGCTGCATGAGGTCCTTTGCGACGGAAAGGAGCTGCGTGGAGATTCGAAGCGCCTCGTCAGGCGACAGCTTTATCGCCTGCTGCGCCACGGTGTTCATTATGCGCACGGTTATCACGCCGTCGCGCGGGAAGCCGTTCTGTTCATTGGCAGGCTCGGACTCGAGGCGGAGCGCATTGCGGTGGCTCTCCCCCTTCTCGTCCTTCCACCAATGGATTATCTCCTCTTCAATCGTCGCCATAGGCTATTTTGGCTGATTTGCGATATAAAAACCTTCACAGGGTAGGATGCCGGTGATGCCGATGGGCATCATCGACCTGCCAAACTTCTCGTGAAGTTTGCCATGCCGGTGGAAATGAGGTGGTAAGCACGGGCTAAATCAGGATTAAAAACCCTTTGCCACAGAAAAGGGACTGGTGGTAATGTGGACGTGGACAACGAAAAGCCCGCAAAGGAATCGAGAAACTTCTTCCAAAAGACTTGGGATTATCTGGTTTCCAAGGGCAACCCCCTGCGGATATGGCGCCCCATTGACAATATACTCATTATCGGGTCAAGCATCCTGATGATTGTCGGCATGGGCCAATTTATGGTTTCGCGCCCAGGCGCTCCAGTTGACAAGAACGGAAGAAAGTACGTGGTCTTCCAGGAGATTTTCCAGAAGAAAGCAATCAATGATGACAAAAAGCAGATGGACAGCCTATCTATGTTGAATAAGGTTTCCGCCGATGTGCTTACGCAATATAAAAACGGCGACTCCGCGATGGTGGCTGCCATTGGCCAGGCACGTGTGAAGCTGAAAAAGGCGCAGGCAAGGAACGACAGCATTGCCAAAATGTACCAGACGCGCAACGACAGCATCAAGAAATCATACGCAATCAAGGCAATGCACCGGGCAGACAGCATAAAGGCAAAAGCTGCAAAGCAGGTGCGCATGCCGCAGAAGCACTGAGCCTTTTCTTTTTTAGCCGGCGCGGCGAAAGCCGCGCTACCCACTTTTTTTCAGCCTCCCTTTAAATTGGGCTCTGCCACGACCACCCCATGGCACGCGCGCAAAAGGCAAGCCAAGCCACCCCAATGTCCCGCCTGCTGGAGCCGAACCAGGGCATCCTGCTTGCACGGGACATCGCGGATGGCAAGGTGAAGATGAGGACAGTCAGCGCAGTCTTAAGGAGCCGCCAATTCCGCGACCAATTCTATAGCCTGGAGGACGCCAGGCGGTCAGGGGTATTTGGCAACATGCACGACCTTCTCGGCACCGGGCGGGCAATATGCTTTCCTGACGACCCTGCCTACGAGGAGCTTATCTGCAAGCCAATAAGGGAGCTTATATGCATGCCCGACAGGAACAAGCCAGGGGATGAAGCAGCCAAGAGGGAATTTTTCAGGCACGGGATACAGTTCCCGGAAGAATAGCGCAGAAATGGAAAATAAAGCAGAAAAAAATAAAAATGAAAAATGGAAAAACTTACTCCTCGTCCTCGTCTTCCCAATCCTCGTCGAAATCGTCATCTTCGTCTGGTTCGTCGTCCTCTTCCTCGTCAATCTTATAGATCGGGAACCTGCAAGGGTCTGGCATGTCGCCACCTCTAACGCTGTATAAAAAGGGAAAAGTATATAAGCAATTGGGGAATGATGCGGGTTTACGTCGGTGGCATTGCGGCAGGGCCGGAAAATCGCCCGGCCATGCTTCCGGCAAGCCGCAGGCGAGGGTTGCGGCTTGCACAAGGATTTTAACATTTGGGTGCGCATTTGGCTTACGGGGGTGTGTGAATGGGACTGGTGGACAGCCTTACCGGCGTGGAAGGCACTCTTTTGCAGCTCGGGCCCATAATCTCGGTAATCCTGATTGTGCTGGGCGGCCTGGCGTTCGGTCTTGCGCAGACCCAGCCATCCGACCAGCGCGGGAAGTACATAACCACTGCATACGCGCTTCTTGCTGGAGGCATAGTGGTCGCCGCGATCACGGGCGCGGCAACGCTCATCGCAAGCAACTCCGCAACATTGCTCAAGTAGGGAAGGAAAACAGGAAGCTTCTTCTGCAGGCACACTCAATGCTCAATCCAGGATGGTGTACTTGCTCATGTGTATCTGCGTCTGGAGCACAATCAGGAACGGCATGAGCAGGAGCGAGTTCAGGAGGAGCACCACGAGCGAGCCCACCTTGTGCGGCAGCAGCGCGAGCGCAAGGCCGTCGAAAAGCGCGAGGAGCACGAAGGCAATCACGAGCCAGAGCAGGAAGTACGGGAACTTGGAAATCACCATGGAAACAGACTTCTGTGCCGCGCGGAACGGGCGGAGCTCGTCGATAACAAGCCCTGCAGGGGCGTAGAAAAGCGGCAGCCAAACGATGAGCGAAAGGAGCGGGGCAAGCCACTTCTGCGCGCCCATCTCGTATGTCACCAGCTGTATGATGAGGAGCGCAATCGTGCCAAGCAGGAAAAGCGAGAACACGTTGAGCGTGTAGCCCGTTATCCCCTTTATGACCTCCTTTTTCACGCTCGTGCCCGTGCGCTGCGACTTTATCACAAGGTTGATGTTCACGATGGCAAACGACATGAGGTAAAGCGAAATCAGCACGCCGCAAATCACAATCCCCAGGTCGGAGCCGGACATGTCCGGGATGCTTCCAGTGCGAAGGAAGCTCCCTCCCAGCGCCGAGAACACCGGCGTGTTCACCATGGCCGGGATGAGGAACGCGATGAGCGACGGAATCGAGAAAAACGAGATGAGCTTGATGTTCTCCCTGTAAGCCTTGAACGAATATGAGAGTATGTTTTCAGCCATGCGCCAATTTCCGATTTCATTCTTATAAAGCTAGCGCCCGAAAGCTTTACATGAGGCCCCCGGCAGTCGCAGGCTCATTCTACACTTCCTCGCCTTCGCAGCTTTGCGCAGAGGTGGAAGGCTATCTTGATGCCGCAGCGCGCGCAGTCTCAGCCAAAGAGAGGCTTGCCATAGTGTGCCCCCACGCAGGCTACATGTACTCAGGCGCAACTGCAGCATATTCCTACGCCGCATGCTCCAACTGGAAGGCCCGCGGCCTAACCGCAATCGTGATAGGGCCAAACCACACAGGCATTGGCACGCCCATCTCAATTTCGCGCGAGGACTGGAAAACGCCATTGGGAGAAATGAAGTGCGACACCGAGCTAGTAGACGCCATAGTATCAGAAAGCAAAATCGCGCGCAGGGACGAGTCCGCGCACGCAAGCGAGCACTCCTGCGAAGTGCAGCTTCCCTTCCTGCAGCTTGCCGCGCCTTCCGCGCGCATAGTATGCATCTGCATGGGCTGGCAGGATGAAAAGTCAGCGCAAGACCTTGCCAAGGCAATCTTCGCAGCCGCGCACAAGCTCAAGCGCAGCATCATAGTTATCGCCTCGTCGGACTTCACCCACTATGAAAGCGCGCAATCCGCAAAGGAAAAGGACACGCAGGCAATTGAGTTGCTGCGCTCCATGGATGCGCAAGGATTTGAATCTTTAGTGGACGCGCGCGACCTCTCGATTTGCGGCCACGGGCCAATCGCAGCCGCGCTCATGTACGCGCGATACGCTGGCGCGAAGAAGTGCGAGCTCCTCAAATACACCCACTCAAGCGAAGTGACTGGCGACAATGCAGAAGGAGTTGCGTATGCGGCGCTTTCTATTTCCTAATTAGTGTCCCACTTGGCGTAGTGGCGGTCGCACCCTTCCGGCGTGGGAATCGCCGCGGGCGAAATGAAGAGCTTGAAGTAACCTAGATATGGAACGGAAACCAGAATTCTCCCTTTTGAGCGCGGCAGCTCCACAGGCGCGTTTCCCTGCCCGCTTGCGTCATCATACACTTGAATGTCAAAAATGGGATTGTTGTCCCCCTTTGTGAGGAAGTACGTCTTGCCGTCCTCATCATCCTTGAGCAGGATGTATGCGCGGTGGATGATGTCCCCCACGCGCGCGTAGTATTCCCCCCTGTTGGGCTGGTACACCACAACGTCATTTGACAGGTTCGCATAGTAGCGCCTGCCATTCACTTCCAAATAAGACACGCACGGCCCATAAACCGTCCCGCGCCCCTTGTCAAGCACAATCCCGCACTTCTCATACGCAAACGCAAGTTCCCCGTGCTTCTCGGTGAATTTTTCAGGGGATGAAACAAACCGCTGGCAAAGGGGCATGCCCTGCCTTGATGCGCAATAGGAATACACAGAACCGTTCACAGTGGCAACCAACACGCCGTTCTCATACACCTGCGCGCGCGCAATGTCGGCAAGCGTTGCGACCTCTTCCTGCGAAGCTAACACGCGGTCGCCCGACAGCACCACCATGTCCCCGCGGGCTATGTGCGGCAGCATGGAGCATGACACAATCGCATTGAGGGGGGAAGACGTGTGGAGCAAGAATCCCGCGCCGAACCAGACAAGAAGGGCAAGCGCAAGCGCGATGAAAGTCTCCTTTATCTCGTCCTTCAGCCCGTGCTCGTGCGCGCCCTGCGCAAACTCAAGCACCACTGCCCAGACAATGCACAGCCCTATGAGCAGCCCGAACACCCACACCCCTGTCACGATGTAGGACAGCAAAAAAAGCACGATAAGCCCGTAGACGAAATGCTGGTTGGAAAGGAAATCAAGGGGCGAATCAGGCTTCTTTCCAGCCGCGTGGGTTGCCACAGCGTCACTTCTTCTTCGTCTTCTTGGCGTTTGAAAGCGCTTCCTTGAAGTCGGATGCCTGCTTTTTCAGCTTCTTGACGGCAGTCCTGACCGCGGAAATGGGGCTTCCCTTCTTCATCCTCACCATGAGAACGGGCGAGGAGACAATGGGGTGGTCCAGCCTGTACGCCGCGAATTCCACGTCGGAATCGTCAAACAGGAGCTCCTTTATCGCATTTATGAAGCCGATGTCCTCGCCCTTTATCGAAACCTCAAGGTAATCCTTCTCGTTCTTCAATATTTCGATTTCCATATCCGCACCTCTAGTCAAGCGTCACTTTCCTGTAATCCTTTGCAATTTTCCTGTTGTCCTTTGCGCCGCAGGACTCGCATTCAAGCCCTGCCTCGATGATTGCCATCGGGTGGCGGCACTTTGCGCAGAATGCCTTTATCGCGCCCAGATCTTCCGAGTCGGTGGAAAGCCTCATCTCGCCGTTCCGTATGTCCACGATTTTCGCGCGTATGAGGTCCCCGACCTTGTACTCGTCGCGCACGTTCTTCACGTATCCCTTCTTTATCATGGACGCGTGGAGCACGGCGTAGTCGGGGTTGTCGCCCAAGCGTTCGTCGCCTGCGAGGCTCCCGAACTTCACCCTCACAAGCGCAATGGGCTCCACGATGTTCTCGATGCTCCCGATGATGGTGGTGCCGATGCCAAGCGATGCGAGCTTCCTTTTCTGCACCACTAAAAGCGTCCGCGCCTTGTCCTCAACCGTGCCGCAAAGCGTGGCGTATACCCTGTCCCCCTCGCTTCTCGTGCCCTCGCCGGGGAGGTATTCCTCCTCGGTGCCGATGAAATCCCCTGGAATAACGAATTTTTTGCCGTCCATGCAATCCTTTCTCCCAAATGAAGCAAATCTGACTTGTTCTCTGTTCAATACGTATTTAAATAGCTTTTGCCAAATCCCCCACCATGGCAGTCAAGAAGGGCAGGCTAGTGCTTTGCATAGACCGCGACAACGACCTGTTCGAGAAGGCGAAAGTCTCGGGGCCAATCGTCGGCAGGGAGGCAAACCTCAACGCGGCCATCAAGCTCGCGCTTGCCGACCCCACGGACACCGACTCGA
>Ga0172370_10010781_pt1 | contig 10429 bp, 8 predicted proteins | sample LakKiv5m_FD_114538 | JGI IMG/M metagenome (GOLD analysis project Ga0172370, IMG submission 114538) | Freshwater microbial communities from Kabuno Bay, South-Kivu, Congo - kab_022012_11.5m | ecosystem: Environmental > Aquatic > Freshwater > Lake | place: Democratic Republic of the Congo...
CCTGACGGCGCTTGCGGAAAAACAACTTCATAAATCAGCTGATCTTGTTGCCCAAGCAAACGAACGTTGTCGCCGGTGTTATTTAAATTCAGTTTTGTGTCTGACTTTTCTAACAACAAATAGCCGCCGGCTGGAATACTGCTGGTTGAATTAAAAGAATACGGCTTGCTTCCGCCAATGCCATCATCCAATTTTAAATTGGCTAAACTGATAGTACTGGAAGAATTATTATACAATTCAATCCATTCGTTATCATCCGCTCCTTCGGGATTCGGCAAAATTTCGTTGATTCTTAAATTTTGATAATCGGCTAAATTAAAATTAATCGTAGTGGTTGGCGTAATGGTTGTGGTTGTCACATAATTTACATTTTGCGAAGTGTAAGTGACGGTTGTGGCGCGAGTCGATTCCGGTTCGGAAATAAAAAACAAATTTTCTCTTAATGGCGTAACTTTTTCCGTCCAAGTGAAGGTATTGTCTTCTTTTCTGGACCAACTTTGACCTTCTTTGGCTTCGGTGTAAACAACTTCGGCAAATAAAGTGTCGTCCGCTTGATAGAGCTTCGCGCTGTCACCGGTGTTATTCAAAGCAATCCCTGATTCCTGGCGATAAATCACCAGATAATTTTTTGGTTCCAATTTTAAATCGGGAAAATCATCAGCTGTTAAAATATATTTGCGCGCTGTTGAGTCCGATAATTTCCAGCCGGTCAAATCAACGGTTGTTTCGCCGGCATTGTACAGCTCAATAAATTCATCGCTTGCGTCATCGCCTATTGGATTGGGGAAAATTTCGTTAATTTTAATAAATGTTTGAACGGTGGTGGTTGAAATAATATCCTCTGTGGTAGTCGCGGTAGTGGTCGCTGTTTCCGGCAAAGCAATAATTAAAGCCAAGCTTGCGGTTGCGACTGTTTGTTCGTTATTTAAAGTTAAAGACAATTGATAATCCCCGGCTTGAGTAAATAAAAAAGAAAAAGTATCAGTAACGCCGCTTGCCAAATCTCCCAGGTTCCATAACCAGTCGGCATTTAAAATTTCCGGCGCTGAAGAAGCGCTCCAATTTAAAGTTTCATTGACCAAACCGCGAGTTGGACCATTAATGGTTACAACCGGTTTAACAATCGGAATTTGATAAGCCCTGCCCGGCTCTCCGCCGACAACCAAACTTTCCCGCCAATTGGCCTGCTCGTCCGTTCCATTTAAATCAATTTTTTCCAAGGTTTTATCATTATCCGCTCCGCCCCAGCCGCTTGAATAAAAAACGCCGGCCATTTTTTCTGAATTATCGCCAAATAAAGACAGGTTTTGCTGAGTATTATTCAATGACATAATGGTATCCCAAAGATGGCCTGAGTAACTTGGATAGTTTTGTAAAAACAAAGCGGCGTCTTCGGCAATGATTCCATATTCGTTCGGCAATAAAGTATTGTCGCCTTGAACGACTGTTAATTTATGATTCGCGGTATCAAAAAAACGCCAAACATCATTTATAACATAAGGCGTCGAAGTGCTTTGATTGTAAATTTCCACCCATTGCTTGCCGTCATCGGCTCCTTGAGGATTATACATCAACTCGGTAAACAATAACGGCAGAGAGCTTGTTTCGGCGTTTGTTTTAATGATAAAAATCAGCAACCCGCAAAAAATAATTAAAAATAAAAAAACTTTTTTCATAAATCCACACTACTTTACTTTCTTTCTTTTTTTAAATAGTGTTAATTAATCTTTAAATTTAAGTTTAAAATTTAACTATTTTTACTCCCGCGCGTAACTTTAATTTTAGAACACAAAAAGAAAGTTAGTGTGCGGATAAATCCCTATTGTCAAAAATCGCGAGAGAGCCCTGATTGTCACAGGGTCATGGGCAACCAGAGCTCTCTTTAAAACGATTTTTTATTTTCCTTACCATTTTTAAAAACCAAACTGGCTGCCAATAGTTTGTTTAAAAAATCGGTAATCAAATAACTTCGTTAAAGTGCGCTATTCTTCAATCGCCACTTCCTCCACGGAAATATCTTCAGCCGTCAATTCTTCGTCTTTCTTGGTTTTGGCGGCGCTGCCTAACATAATTAAATTGGCAATCACAATCTCGGTTTGATAATGAACTTGTTTGACGTTGTCGGTCCATTTTCTGGTCTGCAATCTGCCTTCCACATAAATCTTGTCGCCTTTTTTTAAATAATCAGCCACAATTTTTGCGGTAGCGCCCCAAGCCACTACATTATGAAATTCCACCGCTTCTTTTTTTTCCTTAGTTTTATAATCGCGCCAGACATAATTCGTCGCCAAAGAAAATCTCGCCACTTCAGCGCCGCTTGCCGTTCTGGTAATTACCGGATCCTTACCGAGATTGCCAATTAAAATCACTTTGTTTAAATCCATACTTTTTACAGGGCTATTTAGCCGATTAATATTAAATTCTTGGCTTTAAAAATAATAATTGAAGAAAAATTTTAACAAAATAAAAAGGGGCATTGGACCCCGTTATAAAAATTTATGTTGTCAAAATTTTGTGTCGTTTTTTTACCAAAACTTTCGGTCGTTTGATAAAATCGACTGCCTCAACTTCTTTTATCATTCTTTTTAACCAATAACCCTGTTGTTTTTGTTGATAAATTTTTTTCAATTTTTCAAACATAGTGGCGAACATTAACTTTTTTTCAACTTTTTTTTGTTTTATAAACAAATTTTTCAGCTGTCCAAAGTTCAGGCGTCGCTCTTTTTTTACACAACTTATCTGTGTTTTTTCAATTTTCCTATGTTTTTTAACCTGCCTGCGACGGCTCTAATTTATCAGCCGTCGCTATAACCTCTTAATATAATAGCAAATCCAAGGATACTGTCAAATGAAAGTTGTTGGTTGTTTGTGATTTGTTGTTTGTTGTTGGTAATTAGTTTGTTGGTTTGATAGTTTGATGGTTGATTAGTGATTTGTTGTTTGCTGCCAGTAATTACAAATCACAAATCACCAAAAACCAATCACAATTCACGCTACACGATTTGTGATTTGAGAAAACAAAAAAACAGCCCTAATCGGCTGAAATAAAATTTGGTGGCTGCGCCAAGCCGTAGCTCGTTAGAGCGAAGGCTGGTGCCGCGGGAGGGACTCGAACCCTCACGAGATTGCTCTCACTGGATTTTAAGTCCAGCGCGTCTACCAGTTCCACCACCGCGGCATATTTTTAAATAACTCCTAACAATTCTCATTCGCCATGACCCATAACGGGGCCATGCCATTCGCCCGCGTCCACCGTAGTTTTAACGAAGGCGGAGGCTCGCACGTGAATAACGACACAAGATTATGGCAACAGTCCTTCTTCGCTCCCATCTTCACTAAAAGCTACGCTGGGCAAGAAAGCTACGAAGGACATTCTTCGCGTCTTTCGAGCGAAGAATGGAGCGAGTGACCGGATTCGAACCGGCGACCTTCTCCTTGGCAAGGAGACGTTCTAGCCAACTGAACTACACTCGCACAAATTTTTAATTTAGCAGGCGGACTCGCCTCGCCGTAGCTCGTTAGAGCGAAGGCGGGAACTACACTCGCGCACTATTTAACTAACGCTTGCTATTATAACAAAAGGTTAAAAAAAGTAAAGCACGATGTCGTCAGTAGCTCGAGTTAAAGCGAAGGACGAGCTGTTGGTTAAACCTTAATTTTTAAAACAGCTATTGAATCCCGACCACCTTATTTTTGCCTTTTTGGCCTTTTATAACGGAAATGGTGGTTTTAGGTAAATGATAAAAATTAGCCAGTAATTCAACCAATTGTTTATTAGCTTGATTATCTATTGGTTTTGCGGTCAGCCACACTTTTATTGATTTATCCGGCAATTCCTCAATTTTGGTATTTTTGGCATTCAAAACCACTTTTACATTTACCTTTTTCATTATTTTATCGTTTTCTTGATAATGGTTAAAATCTTGGCATGAATTGATTTGTTGGTGGCTAAAAGATCACTGGGATGAGCTTGCCAAAGTTTGCCGGTAAAATCCGTCACTTTGCCGCCGGCTTCTTGAACGAGTAACGCGCCGGCTGCCACATCATATAAATTAGCGCCGGGAATATTAATCGCTTCGGTTCTACCGCTGGCGACCAATGATAATTCCAGCGCAGCCGAACCGATCTGTCTATATTCCAAACCTTTAAGTTTGAACGCTTGATAAAGTTTAATAGCTGTTTTTAAATCCGAAAAATGCGAACCATGACAAAAAGTCAAAAAGGCCTCGTCCAATCGGCTTTTTTGAGAAACCTGTAATTTCTTCTTGCCTTCCCAAGCGCCTTTGCCGGCAACACCGAAAAAAAGCTTGCCGGTATCGAGGACGGCCACAACTCCCAAAACTATTTTGCCGTTTCTTGCCAAAGCTATTGAGACGCAGTAAGATTTTAAACCCAGAGCGTAGTTGGTGGTGCCATCCAAAGGATCAATAATCCAGAGATCGCCATTTTGCTTGCCGATTTTGCCGGCTTCTTCCGACCAAAAACCGGCGGTCGGGAAACTTTTTTTCAGCAGATTTAAAATGATCTTTTCTGATCCCAAGTCCATGGCGGTTTGAATCTGAGTCGGACCTTTGATTTTTACGCCCTTTGATCGATCAAATTTTTCAAAATTATCTTTTAGATATTTTGCGGCCTTTTCGGCGGCCAATTTTGCCACTTTCAATTCTTTTACCAAAGACATAGGATAAATTATAATATTTAGTGTTTTAATAATACTATCAACAACCTAAAAGAGCAACAAAACCTTATTTTAAATAAAAATTTTTGAGTTTATCCGCACACCTTCTTGTCACGCGCCAAATTCCATAAGATGATTATTGCTTTCATTTATTTTTACAACAAATCACGGTATATTTTAGAAGGTGCTTGGACAAAAAAGTTATACACCTCCGTCAACAACTTATTAACAGGTACTCCTCTGGTGTTGATATTTTGCAGATTATTGCTTTATGGTAAGATATGACTAACTTAAATAATCTCCTTATAAATTAAAAACAAAAACATGAACAATGAGCAATTATGGCAAGCCGTTTTAGGAGAATTGGAACTCTTAATCAGCAAAGTCAATTTTACCACTTGGTTTAAAAACACTTTTATCAGCGACACCAGTGACGATTCGGCCGTTGTTGCCGCTCCGAACGCTTTTACCAAAACCTGGTTGGAAAAAAAATACTCGGAACAAATTGTTCAGGCCTTAAAAAATATTACCAATAATTCCATTCGTAAAGTTACTTTTTTGGTAGAAACAAAAAAACCGCCGACAACGAACGTTAAACAACCGGTTGACGCGATTAGTCCAAGAGGCGAAACCACAAGCGCCGGCGGAGCTGATTTAAATAAATTTGGTTTGAATAAAAAATATGTTTTTGAAAATTTTATTGTCGGTAAAAGCAATGAGCTGGCCCACGCGGCTGCCCGGGCAGTCAGCGAAAAAATGGGCGAGGCCTACAACCCTCTCTTTCTTTATGGCGGCGTCGGTTTAGGCAAAACCCATTTAGTCCAAGCGATCGGCAACGCGCTGTTGCAAAAAAATCCCAAATTAAAAATTCTCTACATCAACAGCGAGACGTTTACCAATGATTATGTGCAAGCTATTAAAACCGGCCGGATTGACGCTTTTAAGGCCCACTATCGCGGCATTGACGTTTTATTGATTGACGATATTCATTTTATCGCCGGCAAAGAACAAACCCAGGAAGAATTTTTTCATACCTTTAACGCTCTCCATCAAAACAACAAGCAAATCGTTTTGACTTCCGACCGGCCGCCCAAAGCGATTCCTGATATTGAACAAAGATTAATCTCCCGTTTTGAATGGGGCATGACCGCCGATATCGGCGCGCCGGATATGGAAACCAGAATGGCGATTTTGCAAGCCAAATGTCAAGAAAAAGAATATCCTTTTACCCAGGAAATTATTGAATATTTAGCTAAAACCGTTCAAAACAACGTTCGTGAATTGGAAGGAGCGTTAAACCGTCTGATGGCTTATCACCAACTGAACCATCTTCAACCAACAGTTGATTCGGCCAAACAAGTTCTTCATGCCCTAACCGCTTCCGCGCCCAAAGACAGCTTAACACCAAAAAAAATCATAGAGGCCGTCAGTAGTTATTTTGACATCGCGATTGAGGACTTGGTGGGAAATTGCCGACGTAAAGAATTGGTTAATCCAAGACAAATAGTGATGTATCTGATGCGCGAAGAAATAAAGGCCTCTTATCCTTCTATCGGTCAGGAACTTGGAGGCAAGGATCACACCACCGCCATTCATGCTTGTAATAAAATCGCTGAAGTTTTAAAGTCCGACTCCAAAACACAAAACGATATTACGATTTTAAGACAAAGATTATACAATCATTAAAAATATTTAAGGGTTTAAATTGAGGAAAAAGATGTTTATAAATATTATTTTAATTGTTCATAAAAAACAAATCATCCACAACTAAAAAAGAAGGTAATAATTTATACCCTTTTTATCCCAAACAACCAACAACCAAACACCAACAATAATCCCCAATTAAAAAATAATTTTAATCAATAAAGACGGTTTAAAACGCGATTATCAACTTATCCTCTTATCTTTATTATAACTATTATTAATTAAATATATAAAAAAGAAATTATGAAATTTATTTGCACACAAGAAAATTTACATAAAGGACTACAAATAGTTAGCCATGTTTCCGGACGCAACGCCGCCCTACCGATTTTAAATAATGTTTTATTAAAAGTAAAAGACAATTTAATTATTTTAAGCGCCACTAATTTAGAAATTGGAATTTCGGCTGTTATTCGCGGCAAAGTTGAAGAGCAAGGAGAATTTACGATTCAGGCAAAACTTTTTACCGATTTTATTTCTTTTTTGCCTCATGAAAATGTGGAAGTGGAGTTAAAAGACGAGTCCTTTCATATTTCCTGCGGCAGTCAACAGACGGTTATAAAAGGGGTTGGCGCTTCGGAATTTCCTTTAATTCCGGAAATTGTCAGGGAAAAACCATTTGTGATTAAAACCAATGATTTAAGAAGCGGCTTGGCGCAAACAATGTTTTCGGTGATGGTTGATGAAGCGCGCCCGGAAATCAGCGGAGTGTTGTTTGATTTTAATAATAATTTTTTAACCGTTGCCGGCACCGACAGTTATCGTTTGGCCGAAAAAAAAATAGCTTTAAAAGCGTCGGGCGCGACTGAAGAAAAAAAAGCCATTATTCCCTTGCGAACCTTGCAGGAGCTTTACCGGATTTTATCCGATAACGACGCGGTGGAGGAAGTTGCGATTTATCTTGATGACAATCAGATTTTATTCAAATACGGCGAAACGGAAATAATTTCCCGTCTGGTGGAGGGTCAATATCCGGATTATCAGCAGATTATTCCGACCAATCAAAAAACCAAGGCCTTGGTAAAGACATCTGAATTTACCAGAATTGTTAAAGCGGCCTCTTTGTTTTGTAAGCCGGGCATTAATGATATAAAATTAACTTTTGTCAGCGCCCAAGGCGAATTGATAGTCAGCTCAATCAATAACGCGATTGGAGAAAATTTGGCAAAAATTGAGGCCAAAATAAACGGCGAGGACAACGAGGCGGTGTTTAATTATCGTTATTTGCTGGACGGTTTGAACAATATAGGCGCCGATGAAATAAGTTTGGAGCTGGTTTCAGAAAGTGCTCCGGGTATTTTAAAGAAAGCCGGCGATGACAGCTATCTCTATATTATTATGCCGATCAGGCAATAATATATTTATAAACTAAATAAAAAACAAAATGTCGGAACAAATACCAAAACAAGAAAAAAAATTATTGAATGTGTGTCAGTATTGTTTTGAGCAACTTGATGAAAACAAAAATCCAACCGGTAAAAAAATTTTACCAGCCGAGGCGGTAAGATTGTTTAGGGAAGAAAATCAAGGAACCAGCCATGTGGTGTGTGAAGGGTGTCGCAAAAAAATACATAATTCGGACGGCACACTTAACATGGAGGCTTATAATTTATTAGTAGCACAATCCAGAGAAAATAGTGGCTTTGATCAAGAAGAATTTGATAGAAAAAAAGCAGAACTTAAAGCAGGGCTTGAGGCGGAAAAATAAAAAAACAAGAGAATACTATTTAAATTTATATAACAAAAAACAGGCAATTAAATGTCTGTTTTTTATTTTTACGTTTATTTTGTCGTAGGGAACAGGCATGCCTGTTCCCTACGACAATGATGGATACGATTTAATTTACCTTAACATTCAATTCCTGCCCTACGGATGTTTGATTTCGGTCATCGGTGGTTAGGGTATAAAGCGTGTAATCCCCCGCCACCGGCATTTCTTCCCAGATAACGGCCATAACATTGCTTGTCTGATTCTTGTTTTCCCAATAACCGATCCAAACGGTTTGACCAGCTTGGTTTTTAAAATAGAAATCAATTTTTTTAACACGTTGTTTGTTTGTTGAAGTAACGGCTAATTTGAGAGGAAAATTTTCGGAAGATATGATACCGTTATTCGCCGGTTCCAGCCAATCCAACTCAACATAACGGGAGCGGTTTAAATTAATCAAAACGGAATCTTGACCAACCAAAACATTGTCCGCAAAGGCCTTGGCGATAATTTTGGTTTGGCCGTTAGGAATTTTATCCGGCAGATTGGTTGTCAGATTAAAAGGAGAAGAAAAACTTTCACCTAGTTTTTCATCGGCCAAATAATATTCTACCCGGTCAACGGTCGTGTTATTTTCCGTTTGAGCGGCTAAAGAAATTTGATTGTCGGTTAAAATAGTGTTAGCTATCGGGGTAATTAATTTGATGACGTTTGCTGTTTGGTTGTTATCCATGGCCGGTAAAACATCAGTCGTTAAACCGTTTTTAGCCGCCCATTTTTTTACCCCTTCTTCCCAGGCCGAGTATTGCGGATCATCCGCTGGATTTTCCGGCGTTGGCCCCAAAGGGTCGGCTGGATTTACATAATGTAAAATGGAATGAAGCTGATGAAAGGTTTTTTCTTCAATCAGGTCCGCTGGTGTATCGGCAGTCGCTAACGCGCCAGTCAGTTTATTGACTTTCATTGTTAGTTCATAACTTTGTCCTCCGAGCATTGGTTTATCGGGGATGGAATATTCCGGCGTGGCGAAATTTTCTATCGGCAAATTTTTGACGGCGGCGACCATGACTTTTTGCCAGATGGGAGCGGCTATCTGGCTGCCGTCGGCGCCTTTTTTCATTGCTCCTCCTTTATTGTTTCCCACCCAGACGCCGATCGCGACTTGCGGAGTGTAGCCCATGGTCCAGGCGTCTTTAAAATCGTTAGTAGTGCCGGTTTTGGCGGCGACTGGACGATCAGACAAAGTTAAATAATTGTTTGCGCCAAAAATATAAGCGCGCGCGTCATTGTCGGATAAGATGCTGGTAGTCATACGGACGGCATTTTCATCAACCACTCGTTCCGGATTTTGTTGTTCAAATTTCTCCAAAGTTTTTCCTTGTTCATCTTGAAGTTCCAAAATAGCCGACCAAGGCAATTTTTGACCATCGCGCGCAAAAGCGGCAAAAGCGTTGGTGTGTTCCAAAAGCGTTACTTCTCCGCCGCCAAGAACCAACGACAAACCGAAGCGGCTGCGGTCGGTTAAAGTGGTATAATCGAGTTTGTCAGCGAAATCCAAAACCTTATCAATGCCGGCCAAATAAAGCAGTTTAACCGCCGGAATATTAAGCGAGCCGGCTAAGGCCTTTCTTAAGGAAACAGGTCCGCGTTCTTTGCCATCATAGTCGCTTGGATGATAATCGGTCGGTTGAGCCGGAAAGACCGTATCCACGTCATAAAGAACGGTTTCCGGCGCATAACCTTCAGCAAAAGCCGTGGTATAAACAATCGGTTTAAAAGAACTGCCGGGTTGTCTTTTGGCGACCGCGGAATTAACTTGACCGTCTATAGAGTCGTCAAAAAAATTTTTGCTTCCCACCATGCTTAAAATCTGGCCGGTTTTTACATCCAAAGCCACCACCGCGGCATTCTGAGCGTTAAAATTTTTCAGATTTTTTTCAGCTTGTTCGGTAACGATTTTTTCCGCCTCTTTTTGCAGATCGTAATCAAGAGTGGAAATTATTTTTAAACCACCCTGTTCAATATATTTTTCCGGATATTTTTGAGTCAATAAGTCCTTTACAAAAAAAGCGAAATGAGGAGCTTCCACGTTTTCATGCGGCTTGATAAAAGTTATTTTTTCCCGTTTGGCTAATTCTCCATCTTCCGCCGAGATAAAACCAAGCTTAACCATCTGATCAAGACAATATCGCTGTCTGCCCATTAAAATTCCCAAGCTGTCCGGATAATAAGGCGAGTAAGCCGACGGCCTCTGCGGCAATGACGCCAGAATCGCCGCTTCAGCCAAAGAAATGTTTTTAGCCGATTTGCCAAAATACATCTGGCTGGCAGCTTCAATA
>Ga0172370_10010786_pt1 | contig 10427 bp, 6 predicted proteins | sample LakKiv5m_FD_114538 | JGI IMG/M metagenome (GOLD analysis project Ga0172370, IMG submission 114538) | Freshwater microbial communities from Kabuno Bay, South-Kivu, Congo - kab_022012_11.5m | ecosystem: Environmental > Aquatic > Freshwater > Lake | place: Democratic Republic of the Congo...
CGCCGCTTGCGGCGTATGCATGTGGTGTTAGAATAAGTGTATAATGAGTTATTAACTTTGTTTTAATTAATAACGTCGCAAGTGCGGTAATACCCCGTCCGCTTGCGGCGGGGATACTTTATTGTCTAATTTTAAAGGAATTATGTCGGATAAAAAACACCCGCCTTCTCCGCTTGCTAGCGGATTCGGCGAGGCGAGAGCTAGAATAGAAAAATTAAAAACGGAAATAGAACATCACCGTTATCTGTATCATGTTTTGGATAAAGCGGAAATTTCCGACGCGGCTTTGGATAGCTTGAAGCATGAGCTTTATCTTTTGGAACAGGAATATCCTGATTTAATTACAGCTGATTCGCCGACCCAGAGAGTAGGCGGAAAACCCTTGGATAAATTCGTCAAAGTAAAACATTCTTCGCCTGTTTTATCGCTGGAAGATGTTTTTAATTCCGAAGAAATTTTAAAATGGGAAGAAAAAAATAAAAAAGTTGCGAGCGGTGTTTACGATTATTATTGCGAGCTCAAGCTTGACGGTTTGACGGTCGTTCTTACTTACGAAGACGGCAAATTTGTCAGAGGAGCAACTCGTGGCGACGGTTTGGTCGGCGAAGACGTGACGCAAAATCTAAGAACCATTCAGTCAATTCCTCTGAGCTTGAATAAGGAAGCGTGGAATAAGTTAAAAAAACGTCCGAAGATTTTTGAAGTGCGCGGTGAAACCGTGATGACCAAAAAAGTTTTTGAAGCGATCAATAATAAACAGGCGGAGCTTGGTTTACCGCTTTTTGCCAACCCCAGAAATGTCGCTGCCGGCTCTATCAGACAGCTTGATTCACAAGTGACTTCCGATCGAAAACTTGATTGTTTTACTTTTGAAATAATCAGCGATGTCGGACAAACCACTCACCAAGAAGTCCACCAGATTTTGAAAAGTTTGGGTTTTAAAGTCAATCCGCATAATGAATATTGCAAGAACCTAAAAGACGTCAATAATTATCTGCAAAAATGGGATAAGGAACGTAAAAAACTTGCTTATCAAACCGACGGCGTGGTAATTGTGGTAAATGATTTGGCGTTGGAAAAACGCTTAGGGTTTGTGGGCAAAGCCGACCGCTGGATGGCTGCTTTCAAATTTCCCGCCGAGCAGGCAACGACCAAGGTTTTGGATATTATTTTACAAGTCGGTCGAGTCGGCACGATTACGCCGGTTGCCGAACTTAATCCCGTTTTACTCTCCGGTTCCACCGTTTCCCGCGCCACTTTACATAATATAGATGAAATAAATCGTTTGGACGTTCGGGTGGGCGATACCGTAATCGTCCAAAAAGCCGGCGATATTATTCCTGATATCGTAAAGGTTTTGCCGAATTTACGAACAGGCAAGGAAAAAAAGTTTACTATGCCGAAAAATTGTCCGGTTTGCGGAGGCGAGCTTACTCGTCCGGACGGCGAAGTAAATTATTATTGTTTTAACAATGGCTGCGCCGGCAGACATTTGGAAGAATTGGTTCATTTTGTTTCCAAAAAAGCCATGAATATAGCAGGACTTGGCCCCAGGATTTTGGAACAGTTGTTAGAGAAAAAAATGATCAAAATTCCGGCTGATTTATTTTTATTGACACCTGATGCCTTTTTGAAATTGGAAGGTTTTGCCGATTTATCCGCTCGGAAAATGTTTCAAGCGATTTCTTCCGCTAAAAATCCGACTTTAAAAAGTTTTATTTATTCACTTGGCATCAGGCATGTAGGTGAAGAAACCGCTCGCGCTTTGGCAAGACATTTTGGTTCGCTTGAAAAAATCATTTCCGCCGATCAGGAAGAATTACAAAAAATAAACGATGTGGGAGAGGTGGTTGCCGAAAGCGTTTCCGGCTATTTTAAACAGTCCGTCAACTTGAAATTATTGCAGGCCTTCAAAGAAGCCGGCGTTATCCCGCAGAAAATGATCGCTCCTACAACCGTCGGAAAATTAGCCGGCAAGACATTTTTATTTACCGGCAGTTTGAAAGTAAATCGCGATGATGCGAAAAACGTTGTTAGAAATTTGGGCGGCAAGATTTTATCAAGTGTTGGCAAGAATCTTGATTATTTGGTGGTCGGCGAAAAGCCCGGTTCCAAGCTCGCTAAAGCCGAAGAAATAAAAAGCGTCAAAATAATTTCCGAAGCCGAATTTGGTAAATTAATTAATTTACCAAATTGGTTTTTTAGTATTCAGACGGATAAATGATATTTGGAAAATATGAAAAAGGAAAAGCTAATAGGCAATTTAGAAATTAACGAACAATTTGCCAAGGCCATGACCTTAATGGACAGCGGCGTTCGCAATGTTTTTATTACCGGCCGCGCCGGCACCGGCAAATCAACTTTGTTGAATTTTTTTAAGCAGACCGGCAAAAGGCCGGCGGTGGTTTTGGCTCCAACCGGCGTGGCCGCGGTCAATGTGTCAGGTCAGACCATTCATTCTTTTTTTGGTTTTAAGCCGGATATTACTTTAGCCAAGGTCTCAAAGCTTAGAGTGTATCCTGATAAGCAAAATTTTTATCGGCAGTTAAAAACTATTATCATTGATGAAATATCCATGGTGCGGGCGGATTTATTGGATTGCGTGGATAAATTTTTGCGTTTGCACGGACCGATTAAACATCTGCCGTTTGGCGGCGTGCAAATGATTTTTATCGGCGATTTGTATCAGCTATCGCCGGTCGTTACCAGTCGGGAAAAAGATTTGTTTAGCGGCCGGCCATACGTCACGCCTTATTTTTTTAGCGCCAATGTTTTTAGTCAAAGCGATTTTACCATGGAGTTTATTGAACTGGAAAAAGTTTATCGCCAAAAAGATGAACAGTTTTTAAGATTATTGAATTCGGTGCGTAATAAAACAGCCACGCGGGGTGATTTGGCCTGGCTTAATGAAAGATGCCAGCCGGATTTTCAACCGGCCACTAATGATTTTTATATCACTTTAACTGCTACCAATGACCAGGCGGACAGTATTAACGAACAGGAGCTCGGCAAATTGACGACAAAATTATATTCTTTTTCAGCCGAGATTAAAGGCGATTTTGGCCAAGAATATTTTCCGACAGCCGAAGTTTTGCGGTTAAAAACAGGCGCGCAAGTAATGATGCTAAACAATGATGCCGCCGGTCGCTGGATTAACGGCACGGTCGGCCGTTTAACGGCGGTCAAAAAAGACGATGACGGCGCTGATTATTTAACGGTTAAATTGGAAAATGGCGCGACCGTTGAGGTAACGCCGCACACTTGGGACATTTTTAAGTATTTTTTTAAAGGCAAAGAAATTCAGTCGGAGACCGTGGGCTCATTTAGGCAGTTTCCGGCGCGGCTGGCTTTTGCTGTTACTATCCATAAAAGCCAGGGTAAAACTTTTAGCAAAGTGGTGATTGATCTTGGCCGGGGCGCTTTTGCGCACGGTCAAACCTACGTGGCTTTATCCCGTTGCGTGTCTTTTGAAGGGTTGGTTTTAAAAAAGCCGATTAAACCATCTGATTTGCGGCTGGACTGGCCGGTGGTAAAATTTTTAACCGGCTACCAATATTATTTAGCCGCCAAAAATTTGTCTTTAGATGATAAAATTACTTTAATTAAACAGGCCATTAAAGAAAAGAAAAACCTGACCATGGTTTATTTGAAAGGCAAAGATGAAAAATCCACTCGTGTGATTAAACCGTTAAAACTCGGCGAAATGGAATATGAAGGCGTTGGTTTTCTGGGCCTTGAGGCCTATTGTTTTACCCGCCAGGCCAACCGTGTTTTTAACGTGGAACGGATTTTAGAGCTAAATCTTAAGAATTGAAAAATGAGGATTTTTCAAGGATATTGACATAATTTTTAAATCAGTTATTATAAAAGAGTCGCCACAATAGTTAATAATTCATTCGCAAGATTTTTTATTTATTGAAATAATCGGCTCAGAAATGGGCGACGGTTCCAATAAAGCTCTCATATTTTGCGAGTAACTATTGGGCGACAACCGTCGTACTTTTTTGATAGTTTCCCTCATTGTTTTTGAGTGTATAGGAAGTTGAAGATTAAGACGGATGTAAGGGTATAAATTATTTATTAAATTATTTTTAATTTTAAATATATGCCAGAAGTCAAGAATGTTTTTCAAGATTTTACCAATCTTTATGAGTTGTCTAAAACTTTAAGGTTTGAATTAAAACCGGTGCCGGAAACAGAAAAAATTTTAGAATTGAATGCCGCTAAAACAAAAAAATTTCCGAAAGATCTATATCGAGCGGAAAATTTTGAAATCATAAAAAAATATACGGACGAATTGCATAGAACCTATATCAGGGAAACTCTAAATAATGTTAATATTGATTATTTAAAATTTTTAGAAATTTTTAGGATTAACGGCAAGAAAAAAAATGAAATGACTGATGAAAATGAAGAAAGCGACGAAAATAATGAAAAAGATGATATTCAAAAAATTAAAAAGGAATTAAGAAGTAAAATTGGCAATTTATTTAATAAATGGAATAATGATAAAGATAATAAATTTAAAGATTGGGTTAAGATTGATGTCGGCAAAAAGGAAAAAGAAGTTTCCGGGGATCTTTTTGGAAAGGAATTGATAACTATTTTAAAAAATTATTTCAAAAATAAGCTTGATAGCAAAGTTAATGTTCCAATGTTATTTTTTAATGAGCAAGAAATCAAGAACGGCGAAGCGAAAAAGCAAAGAAAACTTGAAGCTGTGTTTGAAAATTTTGATAAATTTACGACCTATTTTACTGATAGTTTTTATAATAACAGAAAAAATTACTACAAAACAGAAGGAAGGGTCGGGCAGGTTGCTACTAGAATTATTGATGAGAATTTGCCCAGATTTTGTAGTAATTTAATTGCATTTAACGAAGTAGTTAGTTTATATAGCACCTTATTAAATAATTTTGATTTAGGGTGGAAAGAATATTTAAATGAGAAAAAAATTAATCAAACTTGGGTTGAAAAATTTGAATTATCTAATTATGACTGGAAAGCGCTATTTAATGATGTTAATTATTATAATCAGTGTTTGTTGCAAGAAGGTATTGATAAGTATAATTATATTATTAAAAAGCTTAATAAGGATATAAATGAATATACTCAAAATAAATATAAGAGCGTGGAAAAAGGAAATAATAATAATCCCGATATTAATTTTTTTCAGAAATTACACAAGCAAATTCACGGGGAAAGAGATTTTAAATTGATTGAAATCGATATTGATGAAAATAACATTTTTACAAAAATACTTCCAGAATTTATTTTGCATAGTGACATGAAATTAATGACAAAGATTGACGAGGAGGTCGGTGTTGAAGAAATTGTTGGAGCGGAGAGAATAATAAAAATATTTATAAAACAGGAATTAAAAGATTTGGAAAAAATTTATTTATCAAGACGGGCGATTGAAACAATCTCGGCTAAATGGTTCCATTCTTGGGAAACTTTAAAAGATTTAATTTTGGGATATCTTAACAAAGATTTATTGGAATCTAAAAAAAGGAAAAAAGTTCCGGATTTCGTTGATTTTAATATAATAAAAATTGTTTTGGAGAATAATAAAGACGATTATAAGGATTTATTTAAAAGAAAATATTTTGAAGCTGATAAAAATGAATTTGTTGACTGGATAGATAGTAGTGGAGGAACAAAAAAATTAGAATTTGGTGGTGAAAACTGGATTAATTTTTTAAACGTTTTTGAATACGAATTCGGGACGCTTTTGACGGAATATAAAAAAAATAAAAATGCGCTTTTATATTTGATTGATAAAAAGATTGATTATGATAAGAATAACGAGGTAGGCCAGACCGCCGCGATTAAAAATTTCGCCGATTCTGCATTAGGTATATTTAGAATGGTAAGTTATTTTGCTTTGCGTAAAAAGGGGGTGATGGTTGAGCCAAAAAACGGGAAAGATGAAATTTTTTATGCTTTTGTTGATAGATATTTAGACGGGGATGATAATGACAGAGAAGAACAAAATAAAATAGTGCAATATTATAACACATTGCGTAATTTTGTTACGCAAAAAGCGTGGAGTATTGATAAAGTTAGATTATGTTTTGATTGTGGGGAATTTTTGAAAGGGTGGGACAAAGATAAAATTCACGAACGACTCGGAATTATTTTGCGTAATAATAATAAATTTTATCTAGGCATACTAAATAAGAATCACAAGCAGATTTTTATCAAAATAAAAAGTCATGATAATAATAATTTTTATTATGTAATTTATGATTACAAGCAATTAAACAATGTATATCGTCAGATTCCTAGACTTGCCTTCCCGTCAAGATCAGTCAAAAAGGGGGATGCTTATATGCTGAGAGCAATCCAAGAACGAAAGAAAAAATTTTTTTTAGAAGATGAAGAATTTATTGAATTGCAGGAAATAAAAAATGAATACGATAAAATAGGAAATGATTTATCAAAAGAGAAATTAACTAAACTTATTGAATATTATAAAAAGGTTGTAATTAGTAATTACTCTAGTTTATATAATGTAAGTAATTTAAACAATAAGAAATTTAATAGTATAAATGAATTTAATCAATATGTGGAAAATTTGATGTATTCATTAATACCGACAAGAATTTCACCTGACTTTATTAAAGAAAAAATTTCGAAAGGAGAATTGTATTTATTTCAAATTTACAACAAAGATTTTGAATTAGATGAATCCATAGGCAAAGAAAAATTTGGCGAGGATTTTGCGCCAGTCATTATGGATGGAAAAAATAATTTGCATACTGAATACTTTAAGTTGCTCTTTAATGATAGCAATTTAAAAAATCCTAATGGAGTGGTATTTAAGTTGAGCGGAGGAGCAAAAATGTTTTATCGTCCAGCCACAGAAAATTTACCAATTAAAAAAGATAGAGATGGAAATATTATAAAAAATAAGAAAGGCGAAAATGTTATAGTGGGTCAGCGTTATAAAGAAGATAAATATTTTTTGCATCTTCCGATAATTTTAAATTTTGTAAATAAAGGAAAAAATTACAGCATTAACGACATGGTAAACAAGGCGATTACTAATGCTTCGGATGATCAGGATAAATTTAGAATAATCGGACTTGATCGAGGAGAAAAACACCTGGTTTATTATTCCGTAATAAATGAGAGACAAGAAATAATTGAAATTGGCAGCTTAAATAATATATCAAGAAAAGATAATAAGGGTGAGATTATTGAAGAAAAAAACTGGTACCATGATAAATTTGGTAATATAGAAAAAGAGCCGACTAAAGAATATCATAAAGATTATCATAATCTCCTTGACCAAAGAGAAATTGAAAGATTAAAATCAAGACAATCTTGGGAGAAAATTGAAAATATTAAAGAATTAAAAGAAGGGTATATTTCGGCGGTCATTAATAAAATTTGCAATTTAGTCATTAAGGCGATTAAAGAAAATAAAATTCCTATTGTGGCGCTGGAAAATCTGAATTCAGGAATGAAACGTGGTAGAATCAAAATAGATAAACAGATTTATCAGAAGCTTGAATTAAAATTGGCTAAAAAGTTAAATTTTTTGGTAGATAAGAAAGAAAAAAATTATTTATCCGCTTGGCAATTTACGCCAAAGATAGAAACTTTTAGCGGGGATATAGAAAAGAAAAATCAAGTCGGTATCATATTTTATGTTGACCCGGCCTTTACTTCCGCAACATGTCCTAATTGTGGATTTAGAAAGAGAATTAAGATGGACCCGCAAAATGCTAAGAAAAAAATTAAAGACATGGAAATAACATATGAGAACGGAATTTATAAATTTGATTATCCAATTGAGAATGGAGAAAACGACGTGGTTTATTCTGATGTTGAAAGATTAAAATGGGATAATGAAAAGAAGAAAGTGATAAAAACAAAAAATGTCAGCGATGATTTCGGCAAGCTCTTCGAAGATATAAAAGATAAAAATAATTTGAAAAAGGAATTGCTTTCTATCGGTGAAGAAAATAAAGAGTTTTGGAAAGAATTTTCTCGCTGTTTTAATTTGCTTCTCAGGATTAGGAATTCAAAATTAATAAAAAGAAAACTTAATGATGATACTGGAAAAGTTGAAATTATTGCCGACGACGATTTAGCTGATAGAGATAGAGATTTTATTTATTGTCCCCAATGTCATTTCCATTCAGAAGGCGGAGATGTTTTTGGAGAATTTGTGAAGAAAAAATATCTTGGCAAAGATAATTTTGAATTTAACGGTGATGCAAACGGCGCGTATAATATAGCAAGAAAGACAATTATAGCAGTAAACAAAATTAAAGATTATCAGCTTGGTTTGAATCATTTTATAGAAAAATATAGAATATCTGAACTACCAAACAATGGAAAGGATAAGAAAAATATTTTTTATAATAATAATAGCTATATTTTGTCATTTTTTGAAGTACAAGATGAAAAATTTCGGAAAGTTAAAGTTTATGGCCTTAAGAAAGATGGAGATAGACAAATAATACAAAAAAAAGAAATGTGGTATAGACGTTACCCGGATATATTTGTTAATAATAAAGAATGGGATAAATTTGTTCAAAATAAATCATAGTAGCTTGATTTTTTAGTTGATTTTTCCCTTTAAATATGATAAAATATTGATATGTATAATTGGTCTGTTGACCTGAAAGAATTAAAAAAAGACAAGCGGGCCTACGCCATTTGGCGCTTGGAGCAGTTGGTTAATTTTGGCTTACATAATCAAAAACTCAGTCGGTCGGCTTTGTTAAAATATTGGCCTTTTTTGAGTTTAGATCCGGCTAAAAAAAAATATCTTGATTCTTTATTATGGCAAAAAAAATCCTAACCGCCAATCAAATATCTCTGTTGCAAGAAATTGGCAGAGAAAACTTTTTATCTCAAAATTTTTATTTATCCGGCGGGACAGCTTTGGCCGGGTTTTATTTACAGCATCGTTATTCCGAAGATTTGGATTTTTTTTCCGAACAAGAATTTGAGACCGAGAATATTTTTATTTTTTTTAAAGCTCATCAGAAAAAATTATCTATCAAAAAAATAGATTTTCAGCAGAGCTTCAATAGAAATTTGTTTTTTCTGCATTTACCGAAAGAGATCATTAAAACGGAGTTTACTTATTATCCTTTCCGCCCCATACAAACCGGCCTCAGGGAATATGGCTTAACAGTGGATAGTTTATTGGATATCGCGGTTAATAAATTGTTTACTATTTACCAAAAACCGCGGTCGCGGGATTTTATAGATTTATATTTTATTTTACAGCGGAAGAAATGGTCTATTGAGGAATTGGTTAAAAAAGCCAAAATAAAATTTGATTGGCATGTTGATTATCTGCAATTAGCCAGCCAGTTCAATTTAGTGACTCAAGTAAAAGATTATCCCAGAATAATTAAAAAAATTAACAATCATGTTTGGCAAGAATTTTTTATCAATCAAGCTAAAGCTTTAAGTAAATTTATTATCAAATAAAATAAGCTGATTTTAAAATCATTGACAGAATCGCTGATCTGCGTTAAGATGAGCGGTTTTAGTTTTAAAGCAAAATTATGGAAGATTTTATTCAAATATCCAAGCTTAATGATTTTTTGTTTTGCCCTAAAACTTTGTATTTACACAGCATTTACGAAAGTTTTGGCCAACGGTCTTATCATCAAACTCCGCAAGTGGCTGGCAAATTGGCGCATGAAAATATAGACCAAGGCCATTATTCCACGGCTAAAAAATATCTGCAGGGTTTAGAAGTGGCTTCGTCAGAATATGGTCTGCTGGGCAAGATAGATATTTATGACCAGGAGAAACAATCTTTAATTGAAAGGAAAAATAAAATAAAAAATATTTATGAAGGCTACCTGATGCAGGTGTGGGGGCAGACGGTTTGTTTGGAAGAAATGGGGTATCCGGTGAAAAGCATTTTTCTTCATTCTTTGCTTGACAATAAAAGATATCCTGTTAGTTTGCCCGGTCAAGCAGACCGGCAACGTTTGCAAGGTTTAATTGAGCAAATCAGGAATTTTAATCCGCAAAGTTTAATGCAACACAGTTGCCCGAAATGTTCTTTATCTATTTATAATAATTTAAACGTTTAAAATTATGATGTCCTTGCCTGATTTTAAAGAAAAACAGATTTTATTCGTCAAAGTCGGAGAAAATCACGACCATAAAATCAAAATAAATAATGAAAATATCGCTTTGTTGAAAGACGGCGAGATTATCAACCAATTATCGGCGCATAAAATATTTGCCGTTTTTGTGATTGGCGAGACCTCTTTAACTACTGCTTTAATTAAAAAGTGTCGTGAATTAGCTGTCTCCTTATTTTTATTAAAAAATAATTTTGAGGTTTATGGCAAAATTATCGCCGAAGCCGAAGGCAATTATCTCTTAAGGCAAAGGCAATATGTTTTAAGCGTTCAGGAAGAATTATTTTTTGCCAA
>Ga0172370_10010794_pt1 | contig 10424 bp, 7 predicted proteins | sample LakKiv5m_FD_114538 | JGI IMG/M metagenome (GOLD analysis project Ga0172370, IMG submission 114538) | Freshwater microbial communities from Kabuno Bay, South-Kivu, Congo - kab_022012_11.5m | ecosystem: Environmental > Aquatic > Freshwater > Lake | place: Democratic Republic of the Congo...
GACTGTTGAAGATAGTAAATTTCCGGCTCAGAAGATATTGACGGAGATAAAAAATCTTAGAATAATATTTTATGATTTCTTTAATGAGAGATTTTTCTTTTTGAATATGAATGAACCTTTACCGTTCAATACTTTTAAATTGAGACTTTTCTATTTTGTTAAATCTATCAATGGTAAGTTCTCTCAGATAACTTCTGAAGAAATGCATGAAGGTAATAAATCTGAACCAGTTCTTAAACCTATTGCTAATGATGTTTTTAACGCTTTGAAAGTTAAACAAAAAGTAGATAGTAAAGTTAAAAATAATGCTGTAAAAGATGTTTCTGATTCTGTTTTTAATAAGATTTCAACAATGATATCTGATGTAACTGAACGTTCTGAAAAAGGAAGTTTTGGTTTGGTGAGAACCGCTCCTAGAGATAAAAAGGATTTTAAAAAGAATATACTTTCTATTGTTAATAAAACTAATGATATTATCAATGAGAGTGGCGATGAAGATGAAGTATTGAATAAGATAAATAATGATGAAGATATCAAGAAAGAAGTTTTAGATATGTCTTCTAAGAAACTTAAAAGCAATTTAGAAGTTCATAATAAGTTATCAGAAAAGTTGTCGAAAGAAGAGAAGAAGGTAAGTGTTACTTATAAGAATAAAGTTTATAAGAATGTAGACCTTGAGAAGACTAAGTTGGAAGATATTGTTAAGATTGCTAAAGATAAAGAAATAAAAGTAGAGAGATTTTCTAAACCAAAGAGTCTTGACGAACAACTAGCTTACTCTTCCTTTAAGTCTTTTTTAAAAGAGTATAAAGATAAAAGTCTGGATAAAGATATAGTTAAGGTCTTCTCTAGTTTCTCTAAAGACAAAGAGAATCCGCTCTTTGTGAAGAGTATCAAAATAAAGGACGTGAGTGATCAACTTAATTATAAGACTCTTTATACTATTATCTATAAAGATAAAGGTAATAAATCTCATACTTTTAGTATTGAAATACCTGTTCTTATAGACGGAAAATTTATTTTTATAAATAACTCTAAGAAGATAATTCTTAATCAGCTGATATCTTTGCCTTTATCTAAATCTGATCCAGACGAAGTATATCTTACTACTAATTATACTAAATTTCAAATCTTTAGAAATAATAAAAAGTTCGATAAGAAGTTTGAGAAATTTAGGAAAATGTTCTTAGAAGATTACAATGAACTAAAAAAGAACGGCATTGATGTTACTAATATAAAGAGTAGTGATAGTTTTGATTTTTCTATTGAGTATTCCTCTTTCAAGAGTTTCTTTAGTAAGATACATTTTAAAAAGCTTTCTACAACACTGTATTTCGATAGTAAAGAAGCAAGAAATTATCTGATAAAGAATGAAGTATTTGATATTGGAAAGATACCTGATAAGTTTCTTTTCTTAGGTATCAATACTAAGAATAATATTTTTTATTTTGTGAATGAAGAAACAGGGGAAGTATTTTCTAACATTGCTTCCTTAAATGAAGCTTATCAAGTTAAGAAAGTAGAGTTAAATAAGGCTTTTAATAAGATATCTGACCTTATACTTTATCTAGGGAGTAATTCTTATGATAAGTTTGAAAAATTATATAGTGAAAAAAGTTCTGGAAAGAAATTCGTTTATTCTAGCATAACTATTCTAAATAAAAAAGTTCCTTTGATTGTTATCTTAGGTAACTATGCAGGTCTTCTCAATGTTCTAGAGGAATATAAAATAGAATATAAGCTTTCCGATAAAAGAATACAAAGTGAAGATAGCGCAATTAAATTTAAAGATACTTACCTTTATTATAAAGATGATATAAAGAGCAGTCTCTTACTTAGTGGACTAAATGAAATCGATACTAATCTCTATAATATATCCGAATTCTCAGATATAAAACCTTATGCAGATTATTTTGAGAAAGTATTAAAAATAAATAAGATTATATCAAGAGGTTTTAACTTTATTTTAGATAGAATGTTAGATCCTATTACTGAAGAAGTATTAGTAGATTTGAATCTTCCAAAAACAATAACTGGTTTGTTATTAGAAGCTAATACAATGCTTGTGAATTCTAAGTTTATAAAAAAGAACAGTCCGTATAATTATAGACTAAGATGCGGAGAAATCATTCCAAGTTATTTATATAAGGTTATCTCTGATGCTTATAATAGGTATATTAATTATTCTGAAGATTTCTCTGTTCCAAAAGATAAGCTTATAAAAGTCTTATTAGAAAGTAAAGCTTTAGATAATTTTTCTTCTCTCAATCCTGCTTTTGAAATAGACCAGTTAATTAAAACTACTTTGAAAGGTAATTCTGGTTTAAATTCTGAACATGCTTATACTTCTAAAGTACGTGCTTATAATAAAGATATGCAAGGTCTCTTTGGTAATTATTCTTCTCCAAGTAGTGATTCTGGTATAAACAAATACTTGACTCTTAATCCGAAAATTATCTCTACTAGAGGATATATTGATAAGAACTCTGATTCAAAGAAGTCTAGTGAACTATTCTGCCCTAATGAATTGATTAATCCTTTCAATTCACGTTTCAGTGATCCTATGAGACAGATAATGACTCTTAAACAAACTTCTCATATAGTTCCAACTGATAGTCAAAGTAAACCATTAGTTGGTAGTGGTTTTGAAAGGAATGTTAAGAGTTTCTTAGGAAAAGATTTTGTAATAGAAGCTAAAGATAATGGTCATGTTGAAAGTATTGATAAAAAAAATAAGCTATTGGTAGTTAGGTATGATGATGGTTTCCAAGAAGTAATAAACTTAGATAATCAGATAAGTAAGAATAGTGCTTCAGGTTTCTATATTTCGAATATTCTTAAAACAGAATTGAAAGCTAAAGATAAATTTAAAAAAGGTGATATTCTTGCTAAGAATGAAGATTTCTTTAAAGGCGAAAAAGATGATGTAGTTTTTTCTGTTGGAACTCTAGCAAAAGTAGCAATAGTTCCTTTGAGTGATACTCTTGAAGATAGTTCTTTAGTTACAGAGAGGTTTGCTGATAAGATGAACTCTGAAATAATATATAAAGAACCTACTAGTTTTAATATAAATACTAATATAAGCTTTATAGCTAAAGTTGGTGATGAAGTTAAAGTAGGAGATCCTTTAGTAAAATTTGAGAGCAATATAGATAGTAAACAAGGCTTGGATATTCTAGAAAAGATTGGAAAAGAATATAAAGAGACTATAAGTGAGTTGGTTTCTAATACTAAAAGAGCTAAAGTATCTGGAAAGATTGAAGATATAAAAATCTATTTCAATAAAGATTTAGAGTCATTCACTCCTTCTGTAAAAAAAATAATTAAAGATTATATTTCAGGTATTAAAGAGAAGTATGAAAAAATTAATTCTTTGAAACTAAAAGAGCCTCCAAATATAATACTTCCTTCTATAAGTAAGATTAATTCTGAGAGAATAATGAATGAAATTGTTGATGGTGTTCTAATTGAATTCTATATATCTCATAAGAGTGGTTTGACTATAGGAGACAAGATAACAATGCAGAGTGCTTGTAAAACAATTATCTCTAAAACATTTCCGTCTAATAAAGAACCTTATTCTGAATATAACAAAGATGAAAAAATAGATGTAATTTTTAGCCCTTTATCTATAGTGTCTAGAATGACAATAGACCTTTTAAATCTCTTATTTACTGGAAAAGTTCTTATAGAACTAAAAAAACAAATAAAAGATATTATAGAAAAAGACTAGGCTGAGCCTAGTCTTTTTATCTAATTTTTTATCAAGTATACCCCTACGGTATACTCATTGTTTAGGACAAAACAAATGAATTCTGCTTTGTCACTAATTTTCTCCCTATCTTCCTCTTCTGAAAGAGATAGGATTTTTTTAGTGTTTTCTTCATTTTCGAAGGATATTGCAACATACCCCTCTTCTGAAGAGCTATCTTTTAGAGATTTTTTTATCCCTTTTATCACTTTTTTTTCTACTAAAAGAGATAAAGGTCTTTCGATTATTTTAAATAGTTCGAGGTCATCTATTTTTATGATCCTCAAGCCTCTTTCTTTTAGTATCGCACATCTTATAAGAGTCGGATGCACCATCTCTCTTAGAAGATTAATACTAAAAAAAGTTAGTTTCTTAACTTCTTCCATTTTTTTCTCCTTTTTTTAACAAAATTATAATATACCTTTAAAAAGAAAATAAATACTATGGCAAAAATATTAAAAAACGAAATTGATATATTCAACGAAAACGTTTTAAAACGTTTAAATTATTCGACAGTAGATTATTCTAAATTTTTTGAAGGATCTCCTATCTTTGTTACGTACTATACTAGGAATGTTCTAAGCTCTACAGAAGATTCAACTCTAAATACAGGTCTAGCTATATTAGATTCTAATGAGAGTTCTCCTATTAAATTTAATAAGATAGAGAATTTTCCTATATTTAATTGCACTGGTTTATCCGATGTAATGGAAGATTTAGGAGATTTTGGTCTAGAGACTAATATTGATGGTGAAGGAATAATCATTCCTACACTGATTAAACCTATTGAAGAAGATTATTTTATAATTCCAAACATGGATGAGAATTATATTTTTAAAATCAATAGCATATCTCCTGATAAAATATCTGGAAAGCAATTTTGGAAGATACAGTTCAGTTTAGTTCCAAATAAACTTGAAGATATTGAGAAGAAAGTTGTTGAAGAGTATAATGTAGATTATGATAAACTAAATTCTGTAGAAAATAAACCGATACTTAGTAAGAAAGAGCAATCTACTATATATCTCTTAGATATGATGATAAACAATTTGTTAGATTATGTTACTGAAAATTATTTCTATGAGAATATGAATTATATCTCAATCAATATTAATAATACAGAAATATACGACCCATTTTTAACAAAATTCATTAATAATAATAAATTATTAATAAGAACTTCCATTAAAGATTATATGGATTATATTTATCTTTCTGATATAAAATTAGACGTTGCTAGCTCTGTTTTCTTTTCTAATAATGAATATAAGAAGACTATTTTTTATTGCTTAGAAAACAATAGTTTAGATACATTTGATAAGATTGGTTTTAGTTTTTTACCACAGGATAAAGATTTTTTAAACGAACTTAACTTTGAAGGAAAAGACATAATTTTAACAAATTATCTTTCACCGTCTTATAAATACTTAGATGATGAGTTTAAACAAAAATATAATAATAAAATTTATTATAATCAAGAAGAAATGAAATTTGAGGATACTCTTCTTAAAGTATTTTTAACAGGAATAGACAGTTTTAATATAGAAAGCATTCGTCTTTTTGTTGAAGATCTGAAAAATATTGATTTTGACTATAATATAAAATCTTATTACTTCTCAATAATTTTACTTTTTATTCTCAATTATTTTAAAAAATCTATTCTTAAAGTAGTGTAAAACAATAAATAAAATATAAATAATAAATTAATAAAAATTTGAAAAAAAAACGAGGAAAAAATGCTTAATTCAATAAAAAACAAAACTGCTATTTCTTTAAATAAGAAAAACAAAGACAATAATTTTCTAAAATTTTTAAAAGAGGATAATGAATTGAAAGACGAATTAGAAGAAGTTGAAACCCCTGAAGAAGAAGTTGTAGCAACAGAAGAAGATGAAGTAGTAGTTCCTGTTGATGATGAAGAGCAAGAAGAAGTTGTCGCAACAGAGGATGATGAAGTAGTAGTTCCTGTTGATGATGAGGAAGAAAAAGATGAAGTAGAAGTTCCTGTTGATGACGATGAAGAAGAAGAAGAAGTTGTAGCAACAGAAGAAGATGAAGTAGCAGTTTCTGTTGACGACGATGAAGCTCCTAATGATAGTGAAGATATCGAATTAACAACAGAAGAAGATGAAGTAGTAGTTCCTGTTGATGATGAAGAGCAAGAAGAAGTTGTCGCAACAGAGGATGATGAAGTAGTAGTTCCTGTTGATGATGAGGAAGAAGAAGAAGAAGTTGTGGCAACAGAAGAAGATGAAGTAGCAGTTCCTGTTGATGATGAAGAAGAAGAAGAATTAGCAACAGAAGAAGATGAAGTAGCAGTTTCTGTTGATGACGATGAAGCTCCTAGTGATAGTGAAGATATCGAATTAGCAACTGAAGAAGATGAAGAAGATTTTACAACTGACAATGATTTAGATAACGAGTTCTTAGATAATATGAATAAAGATGTACCAGAAGAAGAATAAAAAAAAAGAGGAAAAATGAATTATTTTAAATGCACTATACTTAATTCTGGTTTTATTCCACTTCTTCAATGTAATGGACCAATCTTTTCTCCCATACAATTAAATGAGAAGCAAATATCAGATTTAAGAAGTTTAGGATTCAATGTAAAAGTCTTAGATGTTCCTATAAAGTTAAAGGAAGATAAAAAAGAAATCGAACAAGAAAAGCCTAAACAAGAAAAGCTTAAGATAACAGAACAAGAAGAAAAAAAAGCAGAGGAAGTTGTTGAAGAAAGTTCTGTTGAAATTACGTCCGAAGATAACAGTGACGATAGTTTAGAAGTTCAAATTAATGTGTTAGATTTTGAAGAAGTATCAAAGATGCCTTATAATAAACTTATTAACTACATTAAAAAATTGAATAAAGCTTTGAAAGAAGAAGATCAAATTTCTCTGACTAGTAAGAATAAACGTTCAATATTAGAGAGATATTCATCGATAGATTTTTCGAAGTATTAATTAAAAAAGGAGATAGTTTTACTATCTCCCTTTTTAATTTTTTTTTCTATTTAGTTATATAAATAAAAATTTTTTTATTTAAAACAGAAAGCCACTTTTTCAAACGTTCTTCTGTTATATTTCTGTGTTTTGTTAAACTATAATAAAGATTATAAGCTTCTGAATTATTTTTAAAAAGCTTACTATTATATAAATCTTGTAACGATATTTTAGAATCGTTTATTTCATTCTTAATTAATTTAACAAAGCTTTCATCATCTTCTTTTATCTGATAGAAGATTTTTTCTTTATTTATAGAATTTCTAATAGAAACATTTTTATTTTCTCTTTTAGGTTTTAAAACTGTATCCGGAAATTCCAAACATAATACCAGATTACTATCTGGAATATTTCCTTCAATTTTAGTTAGTTTTAAAAATTCGTTTTTACTTTCTTCTTTTTTCATAAATCTCTTTTACTAAGACTAAAGAATTTTTTATTTGAGTTAAGACCAATACTATATAAGTTTAGTGATGAATTATAGAAATCGATCTTATTTAGAAAATTATAAAAATTTTCAAAAACGAATAAGTCTAAACATTCAACATTATCTCCTATACTAAAACTAATAAAAGGAATATTATCGTTTATAATGTAAGAAATTATTAAATTCTTTTTTAAATTATTCTCTATAGAGTAGTATTCTGGAACACCACTTTTCTTTAGTTCTGCATTAAGAAGGATTGTTCCATTATTTAATTTAACAAAGATTCTATTATTAACTACATCATTCAGTATCTCTTTTAAAATTCTCAGGAAGTCTTGGAAGCTCATACTATCAAAAGAAGCCATTTCTAATTTATCTGTATTTCCTGATATCTTTATTGAAATAAAGCTTGATAACTTTAAATAAGCACTTTTTAGTGGAAGTTTCATACCATATTTTTCTTTAGTATATTCTTTCTCTTGATAGGAATCTATTCTTACATTATCTTTGTTTTTATTTGCGTAATAGACTATCTGAGAAACTGCAAGGTTCCTTATTCGTAATATTGTGCTGTCTATACTCTCTAAACTCATTTCTACATTCATTACTTTATTTCCCCTTTTAGGATTATTTTTTTGGCAATTTTTCTATATAACATTATTCTATTTTTCTTTTGTCTTTCTATTTTCATAAATGAAACATCACAAAAGTCAATATATAGAATTTCTTTTTCGTCATTATATCTCAATCTCCCGATAACTTGTTCAGCAACAGTTGGAGAGTTATAAGATATAGTGTTTATTACTATTTTTAAATTCTTAACGTCTATTCCTGTTACAAAAGATTTATCAGTAGTGAGTATTATATCAGAATCTAATTGTTTGTTGTCCTTAAATTCTCTGATATCCGCAAATACTCCAACGTTTAATTTGAATTTTTTCAAGATATCTTCTCTCAATCTGACAATATCTTTTTTCTGACTTAATAGAATAGCCATTTTTTTAACTTTTTTCTTATCGAGAATTTCTATCATGTCCATTAATTTATTAGAGAATAGTTCCCAATGTTTATCATAGATATAATCAGACCATTTATAAACACTAAAACCTCGTTTATTAGAATTTGATATATCATACTCTTCATCTAAATTAGGATTAGTTCTATATTCTATAATCATGATTCTATGATAAAAATCTCTTTCTTCTCTGTTAGAATAAGAAGATTTAAAAGGAAGAATATATTTCAAAAGTTTATCTTCTTCTCTGGAACTTCTTGCAGGAGTCGCAGTTAAATATAAGGTCTCAAATATATCGGCAGAAGAGTCTATAAGAAACAATCTTCTCATTTCCAAATGTGCTTCATCGAATATCTTTATCCCTATTCTTAAATTTTGGACTAGCCTATTAAAAAGATTGATGTTCATATCAATCAAAGATGTAAGAGTATTATAGGTCGCAATAAATACTTTTTTATTTTTAATTATATCTTTATCTTCTATAATGCTCATACATTTTTTCATTCCTTTGATATGTAAAATATCATCTTCTTTTATATTAGTAAACTTCACAATTCCCGATATCCATTGTTTAACTAATTCAATTCTATTTACTATTATCAAAGGAATATATTCTTTTTCTACGAAATATTTTATGGCTAAGAAAGTTTTCCCATAACCAGTAGTAAGATTTATCATTTTTAATGGCGAAGTACAATTCATTAAAAAATTATATGCTTCAATCTGTACTCTAGCTATATTTTCTTTCTCATGCCAAGTAACATTTCTATTTAGATTTATACTTTTATTTTTATTGAAATAAACAGAAATATCATTTCTAATAATTTTATCGTATTTAGTTTGATACAAAATATTCTTCGGATCATAGAATCTTGGAATGGCTATGTACTTTAAATCTAAATCATTAATTAATTTAAACTTATAGTTGTATATAGACTGCTCCCATTTTCCTAATTCCCAATCTAATTTCTTCTTTAATTTTAGATTGTCATTGTGATTGAATATTAATATTCTGCTTCTTCTAATTTCTATCACTTAAATCTCCGTCTTAAAAAATATATCTAATAGACTCTCTTTGTTGTAATTATAAAAAGCTAGAGTCTTTAATTGTAATTTTACTCTTTCGAATGATAAACTTAAAGATACAGAATTGCTTTTGAATATAGCCGATGAAATTCTCAATAGTGTATAAGCTTCTAATTCTTTTTTTGAAAAATCAGGGACTTCATTTTTCTCATTTCTTATCATTCTTCTAAAAATTAGTTCAGTATGACAAGAATTGATACTTATCTTGTTAATATTCAGAAGAGACAAAAAGTAATTATAAACCTTATTATAATTTTGAGAATCTATAAGATGATTTTTAGTTTCTAATACTTCATTGATTTTTTCTAAAGATTTTGAAAATTCTTTATTTTCAACAATTATTTCGAAGCATTCATTTTGTAAGTTAGAAGAATGTATTTTCACCATAGAATCAATAGAAGAATAAATTTTATCTAAAAGAGTTTCTGTCAAGAATAATTTTACTTTAGATTCTAATTCTATAATCTTTTTATTAGATTTTACAATATGAATCTTTTGAGTATAAGTAGTATTATTACTTGTAAACCTTAAATCAGCTTTATTTATCATTATTGTGAAATTAATGTTTTTTGGAATGAGATAGTTTTCAGAAAAAACAAAATACTCTTCAAACATACTTAAATCTATTTCATCAGTATCCACTTTTAGTAAGTGTTTAGATGATAAAAGATTTTGTGTAAATTGATTTGTGAGAAGTAGAGTGGCTAACAGCCCTGGTCGGAGATCCTTATTGATTTCATGAAGTTTTTCTCCGTAACAAGTATTGCATATTCCTTCTTTACTGGCGCATGTAATAGGAGACCTAAACTTTACTATTTCTCCGATTAAATTTGTATCAGTCTTTCCTAATACTTTAAGTTTATTAGTTTTTTCATCTAAATAGTTTCTTCCTAAGAATCTTTTAAATATATCATCGTTACTAATCTTTACAGAAAGGTAATGTTTACTGTGACAGTCTTTCTCATTATTAAAAATTAAATCTGCTGTCAACAATAATAACTTTTTAGTAAGATAACCACTTTTCTTTACATTCTTATAATTAATAATAAGAGCTTTTCTTGTTCCTATTGAAGAATTAAAATAATCCGTCTTATCAATACCTCGAAGTAAAGAAGTATTTACAGGTCTCTTAATGATATTACC
>Ga0172370_10010798_pt1 | contig 10420 bp, 6 predicted proteins | sample LakKiv5m_FD_114538 | JGI IMG/M metagenome (GOLD analysis project Ga0172370, IMG submission 114538) | Freshwater microbial communities from Kabuno Bay, South-Kivu, Congo - kab_022012_11.5m | ecosystem: Environmental > Aquatic > Freshwater > Lake | place: Democratic Republic of the Congo...
ACACGTTAAATTCACCGGAAAAATGACCTCCTCCCCCGAATACCTCCACTCCGAACTCCCGGCCATTGACCTGTTCCGGAAGATGGGCTATGGGTACTACGATGGAGCCCTCACCGATGAGCGGGAAACCATCGGAGAGGTGATCCTGACGGACCGGTTGCAGGAGGCTCTGAAGCGAATCAACCGGGACGACACCTGGCAGATCAGTGAGTCTAATGTAAGGAAAGCGGTCAATGAGCTGATGGAGATCCATTCGGCTTCGCTGATGGAGAGCAACCAGAAAGCCTGGAACCTGATCAGGGGGGCCGGTTTCCCGGTGAAACAGGTCATTAACGGAAAAGAGGAATTCAAACCGGTATGGTACATCGACTACCGGCATCCGGAGAACAACGACTTTCTGGTGGTCAACCAGATGAAGTTCCATGGGAGTCCGGTCAACTCCATTCCCGACATCACGGTATTCGTCAACGGGATCCCGGTAGCTGTCATCGAGTGTAAATCTCCCACCTCTCCCGGTGCATTCGACAAAGCCACGGGAGATCTGGCCTATTATCAGCAGAACTCGGAAAGGCTCTTCCGGTACAACCAGGTCTGTGCCGCCATCTATGGCGTGGGAGGAAGGTATGGAGCCATAGGAGCCGGTAAGCCGCATTACTCGTTCTACCGGACCAACGATACGACCGACCTGGAAAAACTCCTTGGCAAAGAACCGACAGCCCAGGACATCCTCCTCTATAACCTCTTTCGAAAAGATGTTTTGCCGGACATCATCCGGCATTTTGTTTTGTTTGAGCTGGAGGATGGAAGGACGATCAAAAAGCTCCCCCGGTACCCGCAGATCAGGGCCACGAATAAGGCCATCGCGAAGCTACAGTCACAGGACCAGGGCGGGGTGATCTGGCACACCCAGGGAAGCGGAAAGAGCCTGACGATGGTCTACATCACCCGGAAGCTCCAGGCTGATGAGTTCGGGTTCAACAACCCCACCGTGATTATCATGACCGACCGCATTGACCTCGACCGGCAGATCACGACCACCTTCCGGAATTGCGGGCTAAAAAATGTGCATCAAGCATCATCCGTCGTTCACCTGGAGAAGTTGCTGAAAAATGATTACGGCGGAATCATCACCACCACCCTGTATAAATTCCAGGAACGTGATAAAGAGAGCGCCGGGACCACCGATCTGACAGAACAGGAGGAGACCAAAGACCAGATGATCGAAAAGAGCATCAAAAATGGAGTGCTGACCAAGATCACCAACGTGCTGGAGAACGGGAAATGGGTAGAGGCATCCCGGGAGGAGATCAAACTGGAAGAGCTCTCCCGGAAGGAGAATCTCTACGTGATGGTGGATGAGGCACACCGGAGCCACTACGGCTTCATTGCCGCTTTCATGCGATCGGTATTGCCGAAGGCGAAATTTCTGGCCTTTACCGGAACCCCCATCTCGAAAGAGGACAAGTCCACCCTGGGGGAGTTCTACGGAGGGGAATACATTGACCGCTATACGATCAGGGAGTCGGTGGAAGACGGGGCCACCGTTGAGCTGCTGTACGACGAGGGGATTGCCCGGCTGGATGTTAAGAAAGAGGAGCTGGATGCCCGGTTTGAAACGGAGTTTGGCCACCTGCCGGAAGAGAAGCAGGACAAGCTCAAAAGCGAAGCCCTGAACAAGTATCAACTCTCGCGGGAGCGGATCGATGCCATTGCCCGGCACATCGTGGATCATTACACCTCAAAGATTCGTCCGGACGGACACAAAGCCATGATCGTTTGTGACGGCAGACCCATGGCCATACGCTACCAGGAAACCCTATTGCGGTTGAAGCAGGAGGGTGTGCATGATCTGGAGACCAGGGTGGTGATCAGTCTGGGCGCCGTGAAATCCGATCCCATCGCATGGGAAGTGTACCGGGCGATTGAGTACAACAAGACCCATGCAGATAAGAAACTTGTGCCGGCTGTCCCGACGGAAGAGGTCAAGACAGTGATCGATAACTTCAAGTTACCCTTTGGCGATGAAACCGACGTGGAGAAGTCGGGAAAGAAGCGGTACAACAACACAGCCATTCTGATTGTCTCCGACATGTTGCTCACCGGGTATGATGTTCCGGTTGCTTCCTGTCTCTATCTGGACAAGCCCCTGAAAGAGCATAGCCTGTTGCAGGCCATTGCCCGGGTGAACCGGTCGAGGGAGGGCAAGAAAGCCGGGTTTATTGTCGATTACGTTGGAATCACCTCATTTCTCATCCAGGCGCTGGAGATTTTTTCGGGAGACCTGAAGGCCTCAGACATCCTGAAGAACCTCTCGGAAGAGATCCCCCGGCTGGAGATGTATCATGCCAGGCTCGTCGGATTCTTCAAACCGTTGGGCATCCACCGGGGATATGAACGGGATCATTTCATCGCAGAAGCGATCCATTACATCGAACCCGTCAACCTGCGGGATGAGTTCAAAGAACTATTGAAAGCCTTCAACCGGTCTATCGCCATCGTGCTGCCCGATACGGCCGCTCTAAGATACGCGTCGGACTGCAAATTGTTCAACGAAATCAAGATCAGGGCCAGAAATGCCTATCCGGAGGATGCGGAACTGAAGATCTCACCGGATGAGAGTCTGAAACTTCAGAGGATGGTGGATGAACACCTGAAAGCCCTTGGGGTGGATAATCTGTTTGAAGAGCCCATATCGATCATCGATAAGGACAAATTCAGGGAAGAGATCCTCAATGCCTCCCCTGCTACCAAAGAGCTGAAGATGCGGAATAACCTGCGGCATGTGATCAGGGTGGGACTGGACCGGAATCCCGATTTCTTCAAACCCCTTGCCCAGCGGTTGGAGGAACTCATCAAAGCCAGGGAGGAGAACCGGATCACCCAACTGAAGCTGCTGGAAGCCTTTGCCGGGATCCAGGATACGATCATCAACGAGACCAGGGAAGGCAGGGAGAGAGGGTTTGAGCGGCCGGATCAGATAGCTGTTTTCAATACCATGAAGGTGATCTTCGGGGAGCAGGCAGAACAGGCGACACGGACTATTTTCACGATGATTGAGCCAGACATGGGGATTGTGGACTGGCACTCGAAAGGGACCGTGAGGAAGGAGATGGAGAACCAGATCAGCAGAATCCTTCGGGAGAAGATGGAACGGTTGGAAGCCCGGCTGAAGGCCAGGGAGGTGGTTGAACTGATAGCCAGGAACCAGGATGCCTGAAGTAACTTACGGAGACCGGAAGATCGTTTACACGGTGGAGGAGAAAGCCGGGTTGAACGGGCATTACATCATCGTGGAGAAGAACATGGGGGTGGTATTGAAAGGATCTCTTCTGGCTGAGGAGAAAGCAAATGCTTACATCCTGAAGAAGGCCCGCTGGATCCTGGACAAGCTGGATCTGGTGGCTATGGTGCAGGAGGGAGATCTCGTTACCGGTTCCCGGATCCCTTACCTGGGAAAACAATACTACACTGAAGTATACTTCACTGACCATGCTGGGGAAGTTGAGATCGCTTTTAACCACTCGCGGTTCAGGATCACGGTGAGCGGGCGAGAGACCCGGCAGGAGATCAGGGAGGCGCTGGAGGAGTTCTACCGGGAAAAGGCAGCGGAGAAGATCGGTCCCAGGGTAGCATATTGGTCGGTGAAGACCGCCATTGAATACAACCGGCTCTGTTTTCGCAAGCAGGCGAAACGGTGGGGAAGTTGCACACCGCTGAATAACATCGTGATCAATACAGAAGCCATCAGGCTCCCCTGGTCGCTGATTGACTATCTGATCGTTCATGAGCTGTGCCATGTGAAGCACAAGGATCATTCAAAAGCATTCCGGGCAGAGGTAAGCAAATACCTAAAGAACTGGAAGGGATTGGATGAAAGGATGAAGGGGATGAAGATGTGATTCAACAATTCATCCTCCTGATTGAAGGTGATGATAGTCCCTTCACTGAGGTTTAAATACACCTTATTTTCAAATAACCTTCCATTGTCAGGAGAACCGGAAACGGAAGAGAAATTGACAACACCCTGATCAACAGCATACACCTTACTCGGATTCTTAGCCTGGACCTTTCTTTTTTGTCCATACGTAAAAATTCCGGGAACCCGCCTTTTGAGATAAGGGAAATTTTCCGACCGTTATCCTGTTGCACGGTTTTCCCGTATAGGTGTATCCATGTTCCGCCAAACCTGGCGATAGAGTACATGAACCCTGCGAGCAATTCGTTTTATATCAACATAGTATTACGGAACGAAAGTGCAGGGAAGAAAATAGTTGAAGTCGGAGAAATGTAATATTTCGAAAACCTGGATGCCATTCCCTACTTCTGTCCGGAACTCACAGGTGTTGAATAATCACCCATCCCCAGGCTATGATCATGCCCATAAAGATTCCTCCGTAGAGGAAAGGAATGAGATAGAGTCCCAATTTAGCATCTGATCGGGGTGTAAGGGCATTGAATTTTTTTACGACCAGAGTGCTCAGCAAGATACCTGCCAGCATGACTATAAATATCAGTATCCAAACGGTCAGGCTCATAGATCCGGGTTGTCCGGACAGGATAATCTCGTTATCGAGTATTCTTTTGGCTGTGGACATCCCGGATAAATCATCAGGAAGATAAGAGAAATAAATAACCCGTGAGGTTGTTTTCAGTATGGCTTTTGCGAGATGAGCCGCTGCAATTACAGGTATAAAGGTGACTCCGTAGGAGAGCAGATAGCTTTTCAACTTCAGGATACCTCCGGCTGATCTCACCGCTAAAAATGGGATAAGCCAAAGTATCGCCGGAAGAATCAGGAAAATCAGTACGGAGTATACGAATCTGGGAAAATAGGTTCCTGAGAACGGGAACCAGCCTGCTATCACTAAGGTAATATGCTGAAGGAAGGCGGCTGTGACAGGCCATTCAGTCCAGATCTCCGAAAAGACAAATCCGGAAAGCAGCATCACAAATACCATCTCGGGGATCCTGAGGGGTCTAAGCTGAAACAGTTCCCGGGCGAATCCGGTTACCACAAAACCGGTATTGGGGCGGTTGGGATTGGGTTCAACCTGGTATCTGCCGCAAGTCTTCAGGCATCCCGCGCACAGGATGCAATCGGAGTTTCCAATGATTTTTGCCGGATAGAGGTCTACCCCGCAACTCTTATAGTTCAGGTTATACCTGTATTTCTTCTGAATGCATGGTTTATCCCTGCATGAGGCACAAATTGGTTTGTCTTTCACCCGCCAGCCGATCATGGATAGCCGGGCATAGATTCCGAGAAGGTAGCCAACCGGACATACATAGCGACAGAAGGTATTTTTCTCCCAGATCAACCCGGCAATGACTGAAACGAAGGCGATGATCAGAAGATAACCGGCCATCCCGGTTGGATTGCGGTGAATGGCAAAGCCCTGGATCCCCACAAACAAAATAAGGAAGTAAAAGGTAGTAATGGCCCATCCTGAAAGGAGCCACGCCGGACGTTTCCGTTTAAGGCCAATCCGGGAAGAAACGGATGTGATGATCTCCACCGGGCAAACCATGCACCAGATCCTGCCGAAGAAGATAGCCAGGATGATTATTAAGGGCCACCAATAAGACCATATGATCAGGTTTCCGGCATTGGTATTACGCAACTGCATAAGAAATGCGGTATCGGTCGATGTCGCGGAGAAACCGACGATTAGTAACAGGATAAAAGCAACAAGGGATAAGATCTTTAGGATGACCGGCAAAAAGGCAGATTCCAATGCTTTATTAAGGAATGTCAGCCTGTAAATTCGTTCCATGATTCAGGTGGTGAATTAAATTAATCCGGCCCCCAGGGCAATAGCGATCAGGATCAGCAGAATAGCCACTAAAATCCGGATAAATTTCAGGGTGATCTTTTTCAATAACCGATTCCCGATCAGGACTCCGGTTATGGCAGCGACAATGGAAAGCAGCAACAGGAAAATATTCTCCTGCAGGTTGGCGGCTGTAAAGCGCGAGGCATCCACCGGGAAGAAGAAAAGAAAAGCCGGCAAGAGGATGGTTCCAAGACCGAATCCGCTGAAAAAAGTGAGGATTGAAGTCAGAAAGGCAACCAGGGCGATGAGGATGTATTCTATTTGCTGATTTCTTGGTTTGTTCCGGCAAAAGTAACCAATCTGATGTCTTTGAGCTGGGATTATTTTATGGATTATTGGGATTAACGGAACAAAACTCATCAGGATTCCATAGGATCACTAATTTTACATGCACTAATTGAATTCCTATTATGAAAGTCAGATTCAGTTTAAGCAAGAAATTGTTTTTCAGCGGCCTGGTTGTATTATTTTTTATTCTCCTGATCGCATTGGCAGGGGAGATCTGTATTCGCATCCTGAAAGGAACCTCGCATCTTGTGGTAGTTGAATTTGCTGAAATGGAGGAGTTGCAGAATGTTTTGCTTGAAACGTCGCGGGTTATGCCTTCTGCTTATAATTATCTGATCTCAGGAGAACCGTCAAACAAATCTTCCTTTGATGACAGGATGGATATTGCCAGGAGGAGGATTGCATCCTGTCAGGAGACCCTGACGGACAGGCATGAAAAGGGGTGTCTGGATTCTCTGTCTATAGCTTTAGCCCGAGTTGACTCGTTGAGCAATTTGTTTTTCGGGAAGAATCCGGAGCGTGAGAAAGAGGAAATGGAGATCATGTTGATCGAAATGGAATTGTTGATCAACCAGAATATTGAAGGGATTGAGACGCTTTTAAACGAGACAAAACAGGAAGTTGACGAATATATCTCACGCAATGAAACTGCAACCGATCACAGCACAGCGACTATCGTTTCGTTGAGCGTTTTTCTGATTCTTGCAGTGATTTCCGGAGGATTCTTTTTCATCAGGAAGATAACCACTCCCAGCAAACAATTGCTTGAAACCATGCAAGCAGTGATTCATGGGGATCTCAAAGCTAATGTTGCCATCCAAAGCCAGGATGAATTTGGGGCAATTGCTCAGGTGTTCAACCAAATGTTGGAAAGGATAGACCAGGTGACTGTTTCTAAGAACCGGTATACCAGGATCCTCGACAGCATGTTCAACAGTGTAATCGTATCGGACATGGACGGAAGGATAACTTCCCTGAACAAGGCGGCATGTATCATGCTTGGTGATTCGGAAGAGAACCTTTCAGGGATGATGCTTGCCGATTTTATGAATCCTTCGTTGGATCCGAAGATATCTTCAAACAGGATTTCATACACCGAAAACGAATATCAGGCGGAGACAACACTACTCAACCGCAAAGGGATAAGTATTCCCGTTTTTTATTCCCGGTCGGGCATCCTGGAAGATGGCGGAAACCTGAAAGGATTTGTCAGTGTATTTCACGATCTGACGGAACAAAAGGGTATTGAACAGGAGATCAGACAAATCAGGAGAGAACGGGCAGTGGCGATCCATGAGGCCCAGGAAAAGGAACGCCTCAGGATTGCGACGGATCTTCACGACGGGATTGTACAGATGCTGACCTCGGTCAGTTATTCCATTCAAACGCTGGAATCGGAGATATCCAACGCAGCGGCTGATGTCAGAGTTGAGGTGACCAAAGCGAAAGCCCAGGTCAATATGGCTATTGCAGAATGCAGAAGAATAGCTCATAACCTGATTCCGCTGGCTTTGCATGATTTTGGTCTCGTACCGGCAATTTCCAATCTGATCGGAAGGTTAAATCAGGAAAATCCGATCCGGTTTCACTTCGACTCTTTCAATATGGAACAGCGTACCGATCCCAGAATCGAAAAAGTGATATACAGGATCTTCCAGGAATCTGTCAACAATATCCTGAAACATTCACAAGCTACGGAAGCCCACATTCAACTGATCAGACACGAAGATACCGTTGTTCTGATCGTGGAAGATGACGGGATAGGATTCAATCCCGGGAGAACCGGGACAGACAATAAAGGGATCGGTCTGGAAACCATAAAAGCACGGGTTGATGATTTTGGAGGCAATCTGACGATCCGGTCATCCGGTAACGAAGGAACGGAATTGATTATTGAGATACCATATCCAAATTTCCGGTCATGAAAAAAATCAGACTCCTGATTGCAGACGATCATGAATTGATCCTTGAAGGGATCCGCAGTATGTTACACTCTGCTGATCATCTTGAGATCGTTGAGGTAGCAACAAACGGTAGCGATGCTGTTGAAAAAGCGCTTTCCTGTCAACCTGATATCGTCTTCATGGATATCTCCATGCCGGGGATTTCCGGGATAGAAGCATGCGCCGGGATTACCGGAATGAGACCGGGAATAAAGGTTATTGCCCTTTCCCAGCATGAGGATGAAGCATATATTTATCAGATACTGAAAGCGGGCGGATCAGGATATATGCTGAAAAATTCAACCAGAGAGGAATTTATTACAGCCATTAAGATTGTCATGTCCGGCGAGAAATATTTCAGTCCCCATATCTCTGACAGACTGATATCCGATCTTTTTGCCAGGAAGAAAATTGAGTATGAACCGAAAGATCAACCGGTTCATCTTACCCGGCGTGAGATTGAAATTATCAGATTGTTAGCTGAAGATCTTTCGAATCAGGAGATCAGCGAACGGTTGCACATCAGTCAGAGAACGGTAGAGACCCATCGCCGGAATGTGATGCAGAAACTAAAGATCAAGAGTATTGTCTCGCTGATCAGATATGCCGCGAAACACGATCTTACAGATCTACACCTCAAATAACCGGTACTTCTCTTTCCTTACCACTACGTATTTTACGGTATAAGAAATACCCGAATCCTGCTATTGCAGCATGAATGGTTTGACCATATTTTTGCAATTGTTCTTTATTTCACAATCAGGCAATAACCGAATAATAAATATCAACCCAAACAACGAAAGATTATGAAGTCTCAAATGATCAAACGAAATGAACAATTCGGGCGACCGGCTCTTTTTTTAATCATCCCTCTGACTATCTTCGCCATGGTGATCGGATGCAAAAAGGATGATGATAATCCGGAACCGGTACCCACCGACTGGCAGGCAGCAAACTCAACCTGTGTCACCTCTGGTTGCCATGGAAACCAGAATCTGAAAAAGGACATCACGGTGACCGGTGGAGCCGTTGAATCGGTTCCTTTATATGTTGATTCTGCTGCGTATTTAACCACTGTTCACAAGGCGCAGCTCTGTACAGCCTGTCACACCGATATCATCATGACCAAAGGATCGCATGGACCGGCTTCGAAATCATTCGGAGGCTGGGCCAGGTTCTCCACAAAATCAGGTACCAAAGCATCAGCTACCACCGACAGTACCCGGAACTACAGCACAGAGGCATCCCAGTCGTGCAACACATGTCACCCAACCCAGTATAATGCAAATTCAGCACATATAAAAATACCAAGGCTAAAAGGGGCATCCGTCAGGGATTTCGGTGGGCATTCCGTGGGAGAAGCTTACGAAGATGACAACTGCTCCAGGTGTCATGCCACTTGTGGCACCTGCCACTTTGAATCAGATATAACACCCAAAAAACCCACCCATGCCGATCTGTTGATTCAATCCAACTGGGACGGAGTCCAAACCTTCGGAGATAATTTCAATGGGGTGAACTGGGGTGATGCCACCGAATGGAGGATGGACTGGACAGCGAACATCAGAAATCATGATTTCCGGAGCGCTGAAACGCTGAACAGCTCCAATGATGTTTGCAGATCCTGTCATATTGGATTTTACCGTCCCCCACAGGCAGGATATACGATGCGTGAAGGAACGGTTGACAGTATGTATGCCACAGGGGTAAAAAGACATCCGCAATTTCAGGAACTTTCTCTTGGGACAGTACACCAGAATACTACCTGTGGAACCTGTCATGGAGGAACCCTGCACCAACAGGTAGATATCACACAAGGACCGGAATGCATCGATTGTCATGCCGGAAAAGATGCCAGCCACCCGGCCATCAACCACATGAATCTGGCCGGCGGAGTCAAGATCAAGTGTATTGCCTGTCATACCTACCACCGTGCTTCTGATTTCAGTGGCTCCGGCCAGAGTAACTGGATCAGTTCCGAAATCGTTTCCTATCCCGAGATTGGCCCTGTGGTGGTGAAATACAACGAATTACTGAGCTGGTACCCGCATTATATGTCGAAGACCGTTAATTGTGCTGCCCTTTGTCACTTTGACGGAAACCGGGTTGGAGCGCATATCATTTCCGATAAATCGATTCCGAACCGTCCAGCAGTGCCCTATATCGTTCCAACTCATCCCGGTGAGTCGGATGAATAGACTGTTGTTTCTCAATACAATTGGTTTTTGTTAACGGAGGGAGCGATGAAAGTCGCTCCCTCTGAATTGTAAGGGAGTAGATCCTTCTGCTTATCTGAAAAATCCGGCAGCCTGTCGAATACGCTTCAGTGACAGTGTACCGACATTCAGACTCAAA
>Ga0172370_10010804_pt1 | contig 10414 bp, 11 predicted proteins | sample LakKiv5m_FD_114538 | JGI IMG/M metagenome (GOLD analysis project Ga0172370, IMG submission 114538) | Freshwater microbial communities from Kabuno Bay, South-Kivu, Congo - kab_022012_11.5m | ecosystem: Environmental > Aquatic > Freshwater > Lake | place: Democratic Republic of the Congo...
CCTATGAATACAGCTATTGTCTTAGGGGTTAAACTTCTTAATACGTCTTTTAAAGGTTTGTTCTCTTTATCGAGGCTGGCAAATATCACCAAATCCTTTTGTTTTGAATCCTTTAAAGCGCCGTCAAAATACATGGCATCTGATATGACGGGCAGCACCCTCCTGCCGCACTGCTTAGAGCTGGCCATGCCTATCCTTTCCCATCGCTCAGCCTTTCCTGTAAAGTCCTTGATATCAGGCACAGTCCTGTCAGTTATGACAGGCACAATACGGCTTACGCCTAATTCCACGGCTTTTTCAATTATATAATCCATCTTGGCTTTTTTGGGAATCGCCTGATACAAAGTAATGTCAAAAGGCATATTGCTTTCGCAAGCCAGAGTCTCTTTAATTTTCATAATTACCGAGCCCCTCCTCACCTCTTCGATAGAACATAAGAATTCTCCGCCGGCACCGTCAAAGATATCGACAAGATCACCTTTTTTAAGCCTCATAACATCCCGTATGTGATGAATCTCGGTCTTATCTTTTATCTCTATCGTATTTTTCAGGGGAAATATTGACTCGGGCGGAACGTAAAAGCGCATAGATTATCCTTAATTGGCCCTGTACCAGTCACTAAGTTATCCGTTATGTTTACATGCAGCTTCGGTACAGGACTCATAAACCACTCGCTAAATTTACATAATTTTTTGGCTTGCCATAAACCCGAGCGAAATTGCTTCTTAAACATACCTCTTAGCGAGTGGTTTATGGTGGACCTGAGCGGGATCGAACCGCTGACCTCTTCGTTGCGAACGAAGCGCTCTCCCAGCTGAGCTACAGGCCCGATAAATTTTATGGAAATTCTAGGATATTAATTATACCATTTTTACAGCGTATTTGGAATACTTTTGAATAGATTAATGTATTATTTAAATAATTGATTGTGGTTTAATTACACAGGCCCTGCCTCCCCTAGCAGATTTCAAGGACGCAAAATTTTCCCCTGCGAGGAAATTTTGCTCCGTTTTGACGCTCGCTCGTCCGGTCAGGCAAGCCTCCGGGCGCCTTAGAAAAATTTCGGCATAATATATTTTTACAACTAAGCGGCCAAGGAATTACAGCGAGTTTTTTATACCGTCAAGACTACCTACGGTATAAAAAACGAGCTGTAAACCGTAGGCCGCGGCGAAATTCTTTCAGCGCCCGAAGGCTTGCCTGACCGGACACCATGCCCGCTCGCGTCAAAAAGGCCTTTCAACCTGCTAAGGAAGGCAGAGCCGGAGTATAATCTGACATTAGGAATATTATATTAAAGTATTAATTAAAGGACGCCAGGCGGGGATAGCAGGCAAAATAAAACGTAAGTGTCTGGGTTCCGTAAGTAGCCGTTATGTCGCCTGTGACTGTGTTGCTTCCGGCATCTTTAATAAAATTTATAGCCGTAACGGTTACCTTAGGTATCAAGTCGTCTTGAGTAACGCCATTGTCAAATATAAGCGCGTTTCCGGACAGATAATAACTGTAGATAGTTGCCGAGCTGTAATTGCCGCTTGTGACAGGGTTGTTAGTATTTATCCTGATCTCCAACCTTTGGGTGGTTGTACTTGTATCATTTGGCAGCTGAATGCCTGATGTGCCTGGAGCCGACGTCTCATCCCCTATGCCCTGCATAGCACTTTTATAAATATGCTGTATGGCGTATTGCACTTCATACCCTACGGTAACCCTCTGGATTGCGGTAAGATAAAATTTCTGGCTTGCGAAATAAAGGCTTGATACCGCTAAAAATACAATGCCCAGCAAAAGTGTGGCTATCATTATCTCTACCATAGTTAAGCCTGTTTTCTTACGCTTTAGCATCAGCATGCAATCTCTCCGCAATACCCATCAAATACAAAAATTGATTTTTCAAAAAGCCGGCTCATCCCAATGCACCTTTACAAAAACCTGTTTATAACCATCAGCCGCGGCTGAAGCACCCGGGTCAGTTACATCGTATGTAAGGGCGTGATTGAGTAAACTTAAAAACTCATCGCCTCTGATAATAGCAGTACCCAGCTCGGCTTCCAGATGGTCATCGGCGTCTGAGGCAACTGTGGTCAAGGTCATTTGAGGATCGGCGTACCGGTAATTGCTTCTCAATCTATCCAGCGCCTCTACCGCAAAGTTATATGCCTGCATTCTGTGCCTTGCCAGATTAAGCAGGCGCTGCGCGCCAAAAAACGCGCTGAATACGCCTACGGCAAGTATACCTATGATCAGGGCAGAAACAATCACCTCTGTGATGGTAAAACCTTTTTTGTTCTTATATGGAGGCATATCAAGGCGTGAAATAATCGGCATCTGAAGTTATGGTGCCGTATTTATCGATATAGCAGCTTTTCCCGCTATATGGCCCATTTCTTCTCATAGCCCTGGCGGTAAAGTTATACGGCGATGCTGTTACGCTTGTAATATCATAATTAAAATATCTGTTAGCCGGAGGGTTTCCGCCCGCATCCAGGGTATTCGGATCTTCTATGTTCAATTCACTTACGGTAGGCCAATACTGGTTATATTCCAAGAAATATATTTTTTCTCCTGTCCTGATAAGATTCAAGTTGCTTGCAGCTTCTCCGAGCTTTGCCTTTTCCATTGTTTTAACTAACATAGGAAGGGCCAGGGTAGCGAGTATTCCTATAATAACAACAACTATTAACAATTCTGTCAGGGTAAAACCAGCTCCGGATTTCTTGGACATAACATTATTTTTTTTCATAATAGTATGCAGTGTTAATGTTAGATAACTGGGCCGCCAAGATTTTCGCTTCTGGTAAGCTTACCGGTCATATTATCTGATTGAGTCCACTTTATCCATGTACCAGCGTTATTTACCCGCGTGGCAGTAACGCTATATTGTCTTTTTGTGCTGACAGTCCCGTTGTCTTTGAACGAATAGCTATATAATTTATTCGTAACAGCATTTGAATTATCTATATCCAGCGTCGCAAAATTATTATCAGCCGGTAACGCCCCGTTTTGATACCAATATCTGTCTAATGCTACTCTTATCGCTCCTACGTTTACTACTGCTTCAGCAGATCTGGCCTTTTCTATGGTTATCAAATATTGAGGCAAGGCCGTTGTAGCGAGTATTCCTATGATTATAATAACGATCAGAAGCTCTATAAGAGTAAAGCCTTTTTCATACATCAGGATGTAGGGCCCCCGAGCTTCGAGCTTCTTGTAAGCTTACCTGCTGTATTGCTTGTTTGGGACCACTGTGCCCAATAGTCGCTTTCCTTGCCTATGCGTTCAGCTCTTATAGTATAAACTCTCGTAGTAGCAGTACAACTATTGGTAATTGCGTATTGATACAGCCTGTTAGTAACATCATTCGGATTATCCACGTCTAACTCATCTATATCAGTAGTCCCCGCGGCATTTTGATACCAATATCTGTCTAAAGACGTTCTTAATGACCCTATATTAGTTACTGCCTCTGCGGACTTGCCTTTTTCCAGAGTTGTTATATATTGAGGCAAAGCTACTGAAGAAAGTATCCCCACGATAATAACCACTATCATGACTTCTAAAAGCGTAAAACCTTTTTTATTCATTAGTCCTTTCCTGCATTTAATTAACAATTATACTATCTATATGCCCAGTTTCCCGCTATTACACCGGCGTTTGTCATGGTTATAGTCTGACCGGAAGTAGTCCCACTGCCTATTCTGGCAGCGGTTGCCGTATAAGTGCTGCCGGTAGTAGCTATGCTGAATGACCAGTATTTAGGCGACATGCTTACATCAAGATCGCCTATTGTAGCCGTATATTTTTCATTTTCTGCGAAATATACTTTTTCTCCTGTTTGTATATTGCCGAGACCTGATCTTGCTTCTCCGCCTTTTGCTTTTTCGATGGAAGCTGAAAACTGCGGTATGCCTATAGCGGCCAATATACCTATGATAATAACTACGATCAGGACTTCTACCAGCGTAAAACCTTTTCTGTTCATTAACCCCTCCTTTTTTTACTTTTACCTTCTCTATAATTAATTATACATTATAAATAATGGATGTCAAATAAATTGTAGCATACTTTTAACCGGACGCTTTTATAGCGCTAGATATGCTGAATATAGGCATAAACATCGCCACTACCAGAATTCCCACCACAATACCCATGAAAACTAAAACTATGGGCTCGAACATCGTGGTAAGCCTTACAATAAACGTATTCACCCTTTCTTTATAAAACAGCGAAACCCTGTCCAGCATTTTGCCTAATTCCCCAATCTCCTCTCCTACGATTATCATCTGGACTACAAGCGGGGAGAACAGGTTGCTGTTTCCCATAGTCTGCCCCATTGATTTGCCTTCTTTAACGGCTGTCTTTACTTCCTTAAGCGCCTTCTCCATCACCTTATTGCCTGCTATTTTTTCGGATATCTCAAGCGCATGTAATATAGGCACGCCGCTTTTAATAAGCGTTCCTAATCCGCTTGCAAAACGCTCCGTAGCTATCTCCCGGACCAATTCGCCTATAACAGGTACCTTTAATATAATATCGTCAAACTGCAATCTGCCTTTTTCCGTAGATATATATTTTTTTATAATAAAAAACAGCCCTATAACGCCTCCCGCTACCGGGAAAAAATATCTCCTTACAATATTGCTTAAGTTAATGACCATCTGGGTAAGGACGGGCAGTTCGACGTTAAAACCCTTGAATATCTCGGCAAATATAGGTATGATCTTAAGCAAAAACACCGCTATCGCGCCCGTCGCCACTATTACCAATATCAAGGGGTACATAAGGGCCGATATTATCTTTCTTTTCAATTCTGCATTTTCTTCCAGATAGGTAGCCACCTGGTCAAGGCTTGAAGGCAAATGTCCGGAAGCCTCTCCCGTTTCAACGAGGTTTATCCAGAAAGAAGAGAATATCTTTTCATGCTTTTTTAAAGCATTCTGAAATGTGTACCCCCCTTCTACGTCTTTTTTAACCTGCTCTACCGCCGCGAGAAGCAGCTGGGATTCTATCTGCTTACATAATATATCCAAACCTTTTATAAGAGTCACGCCCGCGCCTAAAAGAGTCGCCAGCTCTCTTGAAAACATTATAAGGTCGTTCGATTTAATCGCTCTATGGTATCTTCTTCTGTCGTCTCCGCTCTTTTTTATTTTAGTGACTTTAGGCGCAAGCGCAACAGATATTACAAGGAGGCCTCTTGACTGCAAACCGCTTACCAGATCTTCTTCATTTACGGTCTCCACCACTTCGTCTATCAATTTGCCCGAGCGGTCTCTCGCTACATATCTAAAGAATGGCATCTTTGCTCCTCTTTCCGTGCAATTATTCTTCTCCTGCGACCAGAGTTATGCTGAGCACTTCTTCGATACTTGACATGCCTTCCTCCACCTTTTTCATTCCGCTGCGCAGAAGAGAGCTTGCGCCCATTTCCTTTACCTTATTCTTGATTTCTCCCAAAGGGGCGCCTCTAGTAACCAGCTCTCTTAATTTATCATTCATCAATATTATTTCATAAATAGCTATTCGGCCTCTGTAACCTGTATGGCTGCAATAATCACATCCCCTTGGCCTATATAAAAGTTCCTGCTTTATCCCAAAATCCTTAGCCAAAGTAGGGGTAGTTTCATAAGCCTCTTTGCACTCCGGGCACAACCTTCTGATAAGTCTTTGAGCACCTACCATAATAAGCGAAGAGCTTATTAAATACGGTTCAAGCCCTATATCTATAAGCCTGGATATGGCGCTTGGCGCATCATTAGTATGCAAGGTACTTAAAACAAGATGCCCTGTGAGAGATGCCCTTATGCATATCTGAGCGGTCTCCAGGTCTCTGACTTCTCCAACCATTATGATATCAGGGTCTTGCCTTAAAAATGCCCTGAGAGCGGTTGCGAAAGTAAAGCCTATGCCGGGTTTTATCTGAACCTGGTTTATGCCGTCCAGCTTGTATTCCACAGGGTCTTCTACTGTCGTGATATTTTTACGCGGGCTTTTTATCTCGTTAAGCGCCGCATAGAGCGTTGTAGTTTTACCGCTTCCCGTAGGGCCTGTAATTAAGATCAAGCCGTGCGGGCTGATAATAGCTTTTCTGAAATTTTCCAGGTCTTCCGGATCGAATCCCAACTCCCCAAGATTAAGAGGCGTGGAGGATTTATCTAATATCCTCATTACCACCTTTTCGCCGAATATGGCCGGGATAGTAGATACGCGTATATCAATCCCTTTATTATCTACCTTTACAAAGAATACTCCATCCTGTGGAAGCCTGCGCTCCGCAATATCCAGGTTTGAAAGTATCTTTACCCTTGATACAATAGCCGGTAACAAATTCTTGGCCGGAGGGGGGATTTCATACAAGACCCCGTCTATCCTGTATCGTATGGTAATCTTATTCTTGCACGGCTCTATGTGTATATCGCTGACCCTGTCTTTTATAGCCTGCATCAATATAAGGTCCACGAGCTTTATAACAGGCGCCTCTTCAGCCCTCGCAATAAGGTCGTCCAGGCTCAGGTCGCCTTCCGAGTCTTTTTCCACTTTAAATTCTTCCAGCTCGTATGAATTGCTTACAGCGTCTTTTAGCAGGTCCTCTTTGCCGTAAAACTCGTCAATGGCCCTCTGAAGGTCCGACTTGGTGGCGATTATAGGATTTATGTCGCAGTTTGTCATACGCTTCAGATTATCTATGGTGATAAGGTCCAGCGGGTCCATAAAAGCGACGGTAAGAGAATTTACATGTTTAGAAACCGGCAAAAGCATATTCCTGCGGGCGTAATCCTCGGGGACCAGCTTGGCGAGATCCTGGTTCTCCGCGGGTTTTAAAAGGCCTTTTGCATAAGAGGCGTATGGAATAGACAGCTGTTTAGCCATCGCGACAACAATGTCTTTTTCCGTTACGATCCCGAGATTTATTAAAGTCTCTCCCAGCCGCTTGCCTTCTTTTCTCTGGATCTCAATAGCCTTTTCCAGCTGTTCTTCCGTAACCAAACCTTCAATCAGCAGTATCTGGCCTAATTTTTCTCTGGATTTTTTCATAATAGTATATTATACTTTCAAAATCTTGAATTTTAAACTTAAAATATTTTTATCCACCAAATAAATCCAGAACCGTATCGACCTCTTTCTCCCTTATCGGTTTTGGCTTTTCCTGCTCCCTTTCGGTAACATTGCCTAGAGCATAAGAAATATCCTTTATGATATTCGGCGTAATGAATATTATAAGCTCCCTGTCGCTATTATCCTTGGCTTTATAACGAAACGCCGTACCTAAAACAGGGACGTCTCCTAAAAACGGCACCTTTTTAAGGCTGCGGTCATGCTGGGATTTGATAAGCCCGCCTATGACCACTGTTTCTCCGTCTTTAACCATGACAGTGGTTTTAGCGGTCCTGAAACTAAGGTCAAAAAGCTTATTGCTGGTAGTGGATAAGTCTGAAAGGGTTTTGCTGATTAGCTTCGGCTGTATGACCATTGTAACAAAATCGCTTTTGCTTATGGTAGGGGTGACCGTAAGCGTTATGCCCGGCCTTTCATTTGCCTCCGCCCTTTGAAATTCAGAAGTCGTTCTTGGCCCGGTCGTAGTGTCCGTTATGGTATCTACTCGCTGTATGGCGTCATTGGAATTGATATTGATTTCCGCAGTCTCATTGTTCATGGTAAGTATCTGAGGCCTGGCTAGAATTTTTGTATCAGAACTGCTAAGTAACGCGGTTATCGCGGCGGTTGTGGAAGCCATGCTAAAGCTGCCGGGAGAACTTATCCCCTGCCCGCTTGAATTATTCCTTCCAAGGCTATTGTTCATAGGCCATATAGTATTAGTGACAGGGCCTGTATAAGTTCCGAATTCACCGCTCCAGTTTATCCCTAGGCTTTCAACCAGCGCAGTGCTGGTCTCCAGTATCTCGGCTCTTATCATAACCTGAGGAGTCCTTACGTCTATCTTGGACAATAAGTTTTCCACTATAGGGAACTGGCTTGGCACATCCGTTATGATAAGGCTGTTGGATCTTTTGTCAGCTATTATCTTTCCGTTTTCGGAAAGCACACCTTTTATGATAGACTCCACTCCGGCGTCGGCTGCGTTTTCAGCGGTGGGCGCGTTCATCTGGGCATATTTTAATTCATATATCTTCGTAATGGTTTCCACCTTGGGTTTTCCGGTTTCCTTTACTATAAATATGCTGGTACCGGGTTCTTGCTCATAGATCAGATTATTAGCGTTCATGATATAGTTTAACGCTTCTTCTACTTTGACGTTCTCAAAGTAGACAGTAACGGTCCTTTCCTGGATATTCTGGCTGGCGATAAAATTCAAGCCTGACTGCTGGGAAAAAACCTTCAGCACCGTCTTAAGGTTTGCATCCTGAAAATCCATAGAGATCAGGTTGCTCTTGCTGGGAGACATACCCTTGGCGTACGTATCAGCGGCAAACGAAAAAGGAGCTGATGCGAAAATAACGAACACGATAACAGTCAATACTCTCATTGTTTTCATTATAACCTCCTCATATTGTAAAGGCAGGAAACGCCTCCGCCCTTACTTCGGCCTTACGATGAATTCCTTTTTTTTGTATACCAAACGAACGCCTTCTTTGGTTATATCCTTGACTAAAATGCCTCCGTCATCCGCTTCCGCGCTTACTTTGATAACGTCTTTTACATCATATACTTTATTATTTATGATTACCTGAGGCCTTGAGCTTTTCCACACCATGCCCTGGAACAACAAATCCGGAAGAACCACGTTTTCATCCACCACCTCTTCCTTATACTTTTCCGCGTCGTCAAAAGGGCTTTTAAAAGGGGCCTTTTCATTCTCCGCAGTATAAACTATTTCATTTTCAGCCTTAGGCACGCTTGCCTCCAGGACCTCCACTTCCTGCCATTTTTTATTGAATTCTTTCCTGGAAAAAACCTCGTCATCGGTATCGCCCTTTTTAAATTTCGCAATACCTATAACAAGGGCTACCACTACCAATGCGCTTATGGCTATATATTCCGTAGTATGCTGCTTTTGAGACGTCTGTTCTGCCATAAACTATTCCTTCCTCACAATGGTGCTTATAACAACATTCGCTCTTATATCAAATGCCTTGAACTTTCCGAAATCTTTTTCAGTTTTTTCTTCAAAGTCCAGTCTTTTCATATTGACGCTTTCGATCTTCAGAAACTTTTCCGACGATTCTATCGCAGAGATAAACTTGCCAAACTGATTACAGGTAACGGTCATGTCAACTACCACGGATAGTTTTGTATACAACCCGAAATCCTCCGACTCCCCGGGCGTTATAGAGGATATTTTTATGAATTCTTTTGAGGCCATGTTGGACACTATGCTTAAAAGCCATGAAACACTTTCAGCATCTGGAATTCTTTTATCATAAATTTTTATATGCTTGCTCAGGCCTTTTATCTTGCCTATCAGGATATTCTTATCCCTTTCCTTTAATATATCGGCTCTTATGGCTTTGCTCTTGTCGGCGAAAGGCTTGTAAATAAACGTAATACTTACCGTCAATACCAACGCCGCGATAACGGAGTTTATTATAATAATCTTATTCCATTTTTCATTCTCAATCTTTCTCATTTTCATATTTACGGCCCTTTGAAATATATCTCAAAACTTGAAACATCCATCCCATTCATCTTTATTCTCTTGACGGATACTATATCAGCCTTTGACATACCTTTATTTATACCGCTCGCCTCCCTTAATTTATTCAAAAAAATATCGATAAGGCCTTTTTCGCTGACCTTTTCGTCCACAAGATAATAGCCTTTTACGCTGAGAGACCGGGTGATTTTAGACGGTTTTTTCCTGTCTATCTTTTCTTCAAAGGTCACCTCGGACAACCACATATCCGCAGGTATCAGGCTTATCAGATCCTGCAGCCTTGGGGTAAAATAAGTCCTGCTGGCTATCAGGTTCTCCATCATATTTTTTCTTGATTCCATCTCGTTTTTGATCTTCTCCAGATCAATCAGGTTTTCGCTTTTTACGCTTACCTCGGCTTTGGGCCTTTCAAACAATGTCTTGTCTAATTCACCGGAGAGCGGCATTATAGCCCTCATGGCGAAAACCTTGAATACAATTAATAAAAATACAGCCAATGATGCCTCAAGAAATATTGTTTTTATAAGCACTTCTTTTTTCTTATAAAAAAGAAACTGCTCTCTGCAAAGATTTATATCTATAAACGGATCCGTCAGCCCTCTGAGCGCAAGTCCAAAACATACGGCTGCTCTCGCGGGCACGACTCCAGAGGCGACCTTTATCCCTCGCAGAGGGTCCCCAACCTCTACAGGTATCTGCAATTCCTTGCCCACTATCTCGTGCCAATTCTCCAGAGGTACTTTGCTGTAAATAATTATTTTATCTATGACTTCACTTGGAAATTGCTTTTCATAAAAGTCA
>Ga0172370_10010809_pt1 | contig 10410 bp, 8 predicted proteins | sample LakKiv5m_FD_114538 | JGI IMG/M metagenome (GOLD analysis project Ga0172370, IMG submission 114538) | Freshwater microbial communities from Kabuno Bay, South-Kivu, Congo - kab_022012_11.5m | ecosystem: Environmental > Aquatic > Freshwater > Lake | place: Democratic Republic of the Congo...
AATTTAGATTTTATAAAAAATAATCTAAAATTAGAATTCAGCGACGAAAAAAACTCCTATTCAAAAATCTGGGTTTATAAATTTTAAACATTTGTCATTCCCGCGAAGGCGGGAATCCAGAAAAAAAATCGTCATCCTGAACATGCCTGCCCGCCTCTGGAGGGATTCAGGATCTCGGTTGAACATCGATTAGAATCGTTAACAAACCAAGATGCTGAAATAAATTCAGCATGACTATAAATAATATGTATAAACTAAAAATTCCTAAAATAAATTTTAAAAAATGGAAAAATAAATTAAACACTACCGCTAAAGTAGTGGTTCTTTTATCACCTTTTTTAATTTTGGGTTTTATTGGATTTAAATTATATAGCGCATATAATTATAAAGCTGAATATAGTGTAGATTTTGATAAAAATAATTTTAAAAATAAAGAGTTACCATTATACATAGATGAACTTGCCGATTCTCCAAAATTTTCTTATTTTGAAAAATTAGATGGACAAACTTTCGCGCAAATTGAAGGCTCACCACTATCTTTTGTTTTTAAACCGAAAAAATTTCCATTAAATAAAATATTAACTTTTAGTGCTAAATTACGTGATATCGGAAACTGGGAAATTAGTTTAGTGTGTGATAACTGCGAAAAAAAAGATCAATATAATTGGCAATCTTTTAGTTATGGTTGGCTTCATGATAACTACCAAAAAGTTATTACATACCCTGAAACTTCAATATATAGTTCAGATGTTAATCACGTCTGGGAAAATGCAGATAATCTCAATGACTGGTTAACAAAAAATATTAAAAAAAATGACAATGTTACCATCTTAGACAAAGTTATTCCCCAATCTCGTCTAGCTAATCAAAATATAAATTTTAAAGACGGTTCCATTACAATTTTAGATAAAAGTATTCGCGGACCACATCAATTTTATGTTTATCTAAAAGATATTTTAGACTTAAATATAATTAAAAAAGATTTAAATAATTACGATAATTCAGATGACGTACGAATTGCTCTTTATAATTTAGATGATAATTTAATTAAAGAAGATTTTATCCCTGATGATGGTATTGCCAAAAAAAACAACGACTTTGCTCCAGTAGTACGTAAAAATATTAAAATTCCTATTCCTTATTCAGGAATATATAAATTATCTATAGAAGAAACCGGAACAAATATAACTAAGGATTGGCTAATAACTTACCTTAAAATAAATACTAATAAAATTATGTTCGTAAAAGAGCAACCGATTTTATTTGTGCAACCTATTGAGCTTTATGCAAATGTAAAAAACCCAACTTCATTAGAAACTAATATTTGGTACAAAGAGCAAATTCAAGCTACGAAAATTTCTTCAATTAAATATAACTTTCAAATTAATAATACTGAAAACAATTTTAATAAGTGGGAAAAAACAACTTTAGAACCAGAAAATTATTTAATATCATATAGTGGTAATCAATATTTAAAAGGTCCAAATATGTCTTGGAAAAAAGAATATTTATTTGATATTTTTAGTAGTAATGTGAATGAAATAGAAAGGCCGAATATTGTTATTAGTAAATATAAATTTATAAAAACACTAGATAATTTTGTAGAAGTAAAAAAACAGTTTTCATCAGAAGAAATAAGCAAATTAAATGATCTAAAAAATATTACTTTTCAAATAAGAAATATTAAACTTCAAGAGCAATTTGAAAAAGAAGATGCCTTATTTCAAAAAGGATATAAATATTTAGCACAATTTAATCAATATAATTTGTTTGGAACTAAAGAATTAAGTAATGAAGGAGGTGGAAATAATCTTAGCTCTTGGTTAAATAATGTTTTACCAGTCAACTCCAGTATCCAATTTACTGACAGATTAAATATTTCTGATAAAGATCTTAATATTAATTCCTCTGATAAGCGATCTATTATTAAAAATACTATTCCAATTGCAGATTTTTTATTAACTGAAAATATTAATTCAGGGCAAGTTTTATTTAAGACTGTTAAAATAAATGTGGAATAAAATAACAAGATTATATTGGTCTAGAATTTTTTTTATTGCTTCTTTAAGCATTTCATTAATATGCTTAATAATTAGCTCCGCAAATATTTTCTGGGCTAATTTTTTAAATTTTTATTTTCCATTAAAAATAGTTACTACTATATGTGTAATTTTTTTTACTTTAACTATAATTATTTTTATAAAGCAAAACAGATCTCTAAAAATTAAATTAATTTCCTATATCTCATGGTCTTTTTTGATTATATTATTTCTAATTACAATTTCATTTTTGAAATATGACTTCATAAATAAAATTTATTTTTTAAATAATATTATTTTATTCTTAAACTACTACAGCTTTTATCTTGTAATTATTGGATTTTCATTTGGTTTTCTTAATATTTATATTTCGCAAGGAGAAGCCGGAAATCAAAGTAAAAATAAAAATAAGAAATTACTTGATATAAAAAAACAAAATATTATATTATACCAAAAAAAATTTCAAATAATTAGCAAAATTCCTATTATTAATAATGTATTAAAATGGCTTTATATACAAAAATGTTTTTTTAGTATTACTTTTATTTTGATTACAACTTTATTTATCTTTATTAAAATTTGGTTGCCTATTATTTATAGTGGAAGCTATATTGACGAGACTATTCATCTTTTATCAGGATTTGAATTTTTTAAAACAGGCCATTTTTCACAATTATACTACGGTCAATTCTATAATAGGGGGGCATATGTATCATTTATTGTTGGTCTTTTTTTTAAATTGTTTGGGCAATCAATATATGTCGCAAAATTAGTGCCAGCTATAGTAGGAGTAATTAATTATTTTTTATCAATTTTTATTGCGCAACGATTCATTAAAAAAAAATTTTACATATTACTTTTTGCTTTAATTTACACATTAAATCCCTGGACTATTTTTAATCAATTTTATATTAGAATATATGTTTTCTATGAACTATTTCTTTTACTAACAATATGTCTATTTTTAAATTTATTAAAAAACATAAAAATCAAAAAATTTAACTATATATTAATAAATATTTTTTCTATTATTTTTTTAAATGCAATAAATATACTATTTAGCAGTGATTCTGGATTATACTTAATTTTATTAGCAAACCTTTGTTTTTCAGTCTATGTATACTTTTTATATATTGATAAAATAATTCAAAAACTAAAACTAACTAAATTTAATTTAGTAAAATATTTTTTACCTATTTTAATTATATTAGTTTTCTTTTTTTTACTAAATATTCCTTCTAAAATTTCTGGTTTATTTAATTCAAATTTAATGTTTTCGACACCTGAAAATTTTAAATATAGCTATTATTTTTTTAACAGATATATTTTATTTTCAATTTTTTTTCTACTTTCTCTAAACTTTTTATCAATATATAATCTAACTGATTCAGTGATAATAATTATTGGGGTTCTATTGTTTATAGCACACTTAGTTTCTAGTAAAGATTTGCAAGTTATGCGAGCAATTTCCTATCTTTTCCCTCTATATTTTATCATTTCTATTTTTACATTTTCTAAAATGAAAAAAAATATCTTTCAATTTATTTTAATTACAATACTTTTGTTTTTTACACTTTTTAATAGTTACCCTAAAAATTTTATTCAAAATGGTCCATATATCCCATTTGAAGTTAATTATAAAGATTATCAATATGGTACAAAATTCATTCAACAGAATTATGATCCTAAAACATTAACATTAATCTCATCTCAACCCCAAATAAATATTTTTTTAGGAATGACTTATAATAATATTTATCTTTTAAGGGATAATAAAAAAGCTAATTATGACAAAAACGTAGAATATATCGATAGTGCAAGCAATGTAACTAGAAGTTCTCTGACGAATGTAATTGTTATAGATAATTATAATAAATTTATTAATATTATAAATGAGACCGAAAATATAATTTTATTTATTGATACTGATTTATATGGATGGATAAGTCCTGAAACTTCTAAAATAATTGATGAACGTTTTAAATTAATTAAAAAATATCAAAGAGTTAATATATATAAGCTCAAAAATTTATAATTTTCTTTTTATTCTATATAAAAAAGATTCGGTAGTTATTTGTATAATATATTTAATTATTAACAAATAAAATAATTTATTGTGTTTTTTTAGTAGTTTTAATGTAGTGATATGATCTCTAATTTTTGATTTAAATGATTTTTTACGGCTAGCACTTACTTTGTGCCAAATTACTGATTTTGGTACATAAAATATTTTATAACCAAATTTTTTTGCCTCAAGGCATTTATCAATATCTTCGCATCCAAAATAAAAACCCTCATCTAATAAAGCGTTTATTTTTTTTACGTTTATTAGCATACATGCACCACTTACAAAATCAGTTTCAATTTCATTTTCCTTATTATAAACTATATCCTCTTTTAAGTTATTAATATGATTATAACCTGGGTAATTTGAAAAATTAATTTTACCACCTCCATACCATATAATATTTTTTTTCCCTAAATATTTATAATAATATATTTTTGGCCCACATATAGCAATTTGATTATTCTTTTCCATAACTTTAACCATCTCATTTAAAAAATTACTACTTACTATGGTATCATTATTTAAAAATAAAATATATTTTCCCTTTAGCTTATTTTGCATCTCTTGTATTGCTATATTATTCCCTTTAGCAAAACCATAATTCTTATTATTCTTAATAACTTTAATAAATGAGCTATAATTTTTTTCTAAAATATTCGCATCATTACCTCGGGAATTATTATCAACTATAATAATCTCAATATTTGGATAATTAATTTTTTTCAAAGATTCAACACATGCAATAGTATCGTCTATTCCATCCCAATTTAGTATTATTATGCTAACTAAATTATATTCTTTTTTGTTCATTTTTTTTAAGTAAATATATAAATCTAAAATAAGCTATTATTACAGATGTGTACCCCAATAGTAATGTTGAATACATTACTCCTTTAAACCCATATAAATGAATAAATATTATATCTAAAATAACATTAATACATCCAAATACTAAATTATTAATAGTTAGTATTTTTGCATAACCAGTGCTAATTATAAAAGAATCGGCTAATATAGTACCAAATATTCGAATTGGAAATATAATTAATAATATTGTAAAGTAATAGTAAAATAATTCTTGATTATAGTTAATAAAAAAAAATTTAACAATAAATGGTATAAAAAAATAAAATAAGGTTGAAAATATAGTACCAAAAATTATAGACCTAAAAAAATAATTTTTAGCTTTAGCTATAGTGTATAAATAACTTTTGCCCATTGAATATTTGCGAGTAATGTCTGGTGAAATTACTTGTGCAAAAACTGTAACAGGTAAGGCTAATATTATAAAAATATTGTTAGATAGATCATAAAATGCTATTTCTTTAATATATCCAAACCAACCAAGAACAAGAACATCAATTTTTACATATAGAAAGGTGCCAATATTTGCAACGCCGATTAAAAATGAATATGAACAAATTTTCTTAATTAAATTAAAATTGATTTTAAAAACTAATTTTCCATAGAATATAATCATTATTACTGAAAATAATAGATAATAAATATTTTGTGAAATTAATGAACCAGTTATTCCATAATTTGGAATTATTAAAAATGCAATAATTAACGATATAACGCCTACTATAACTGATATAAATGATAATTCCTTAAATCTTTTTAAGCCACGAAATAAACCATCGTATAAGGATGTTAAAGGGATAAAAAATAATAAAGGAATTAAGTAATAACTATATTTTATGTTATTTCCAAAATAAGCCTCCCCAAAAATAAGAAAAATAAAAAAAATAATAATAAATAAACAAAAATATATAAATAATGAATTAAAAAAAACAATTTTTACTTTATCATTACTAACTATACTACTTTCAGCTACATATTTAGAAACGGCGGTAGAAATTCCAAAATCACAAAAAATTATTAGAAAAAAAATTGACGCCATCATATAACTTAGTAACCCAAAATCTAATGTTATTAAAAATTTAGCTGAAACAAAATATATTAAAAAAGATACAGTCTGTTTCCCGCCAGTCTGTAAGATTCTCCAAAAAAAATTATTAACAGTTTCTTTATTATTAAAATAAATATTTTTTATCATAATAAAAATTTAGGATGTTTAATATCAAAAAAAATATCTCTTTTAATTAATCGTTTTTTTTGTATTAAGCGGCGCTCATTATATGTGCTTTTAAAATTTTTAATAAAAATAAATATTGATTTCAAATAATTTAATAAAATTTTAATATCTTTTCTAATAATAAATTGCTTTAATGTTTTAAAAAAAGAAAATACTACAAAAAAAGTTGATGCTATAATCAAATTAATAATTTTAAAATTTTTAAATATTATTCTCATATTTCCAGAAAAATAATATTTATATTTCCAGTTATATATTTTCCCTGTTAATCTATCAGATACTCCAAGATGTAATACATGAGTTTTTGTAGTCAAATAATTTTTATATCCTAATAAACATGACCTTATACCTAAATCGTAATCATCTATCATGTAAGGTTGTGAGTCGTCAATTTTTCCAATTTTTTTCAGAATATCTTTTTTAATAAAAATAGCACCTCCGTGAGGACAGGCGATTTCAAAACTTAAATTCGCCTTAATCAAATTATCTACTGAGTAACTTTTTTTATAAAATAAATCTTTTATTTTTAAATAATTACCATAATACTTACTGAGATCATTGCCCAAATCGACAATTAGCGGGCCTAAAAAAGCAGCATTTGGTAATAAATGAGATTCATTTAAAAGTATTTTTAAAGTATTTTTGTCTTCAATCAAAATATCCTCATCAATCAATAATAGATAATCTCCACCAGCATATTCTATTCCTATATTTTTTCCTTTTGAATAACCTAAATTATACTTATTTTCAATACATTTAATTTGTTTAAATTGCTTAATAAATAATAAGCTTCCATCAGTCGATCCATTATCAACAAATATTACTTCATAATTATTATATTTTTGACTTAAAATAGCAGGAATAGTCTTTCTTATATATTTCAGACCATTAAAATTTAATATTACAACACTTATTAAAGGTTTTTTAAATTGATTCATATATATTTTTAAGTGTAACTTGTACGTTGTTTAAGTTTTCCTCATTGTTACATTTTATATTATAAACTAATTTTTTGTAATAATCATTATTACTAATACATTTAATAGCTTCTAATAATTCAAATACAGATTTTGATTTAATAATAATTCCATTAACATTATTTTTAATTACTTCAGCAAATGATCCTACATCACTTACAATTACTGGCTTATTAAAAGCAAGAGATAAATATATTACTCCGCTTTGAGAGGCGGATTCATACGGTAGTACTACTATATCTGAATTAATAAAAAGAGAAGGAATTTCTTCGTCTTCTATAAATTTATTTATTATTTTAATATTTTTTTGTGCTATAAAAAAATCAATTAATCCTTCACCGGCTATAATTAATTCATACTTATCTTCGTCTAACTTTTTAAAAGCTTCTATTAAATATTGTAAACCTTTATATTTTAATATTCTCCCGAAAAATAAAATTGTAAACTTATTATTAATTTTTTTGTTATTTACTGTATTTTTGGCAAGATGATTATAATTAACATGTGGCAGAATAAAAATTTTTTTTCTATTTATATGTAAAGGCAGTTCTTCCTTAATTTTTTCAGAATGAACTAATATTTTTTTAAAAAAAATAGAAAATAATAATAATTGAATTTTATGAAATATAATTTTTAGTCTTTTTTCTCCTTCGTGTAAGACCGCATCATGTACAGTTGCTATAGAATTATAAAAATAAAATAATGGGTAAATTGGAAATAAAGTAGGGTAACCGCTATTTAAATGTATAACTTTAGGTTTTAATTTAATAATATTGTAAATAATTATAAATAAAACTATATAATTTATAGGATTTATAGGGTTTATTGAAATTTTATATATTATATTTTTACAATTAATTTCACTTTTATAATTTGAAAAATAATAAATCTCATATTCTTCAGAAAGAATATTAACTAATGCATCGGAATAATGATGCATCCCCCCTTTTGACCAAAAATTGATAAAAATTATTTTTTCTTTCATTTATTTTTGAGCTCTTCCCCATAAATTAGGGAAAAGGAAAGTGGGCATTAATTGTAATATATATAAAAAAGGTAAGGCTATATATCCTAATTTTTTAATTATCTTCGATTTATTATGATCTGTTAATATATTATTTTTTTCAATTACAATATTTCTAAAACCTGATCTATTTAAATATTTTTTTAATGAAGTCTTTGTCTGTAAAGAGCAATGATAATTTCTCCAATTAAATAAAGATTTTTGAGATATAATCTCCCAAGGGATATTTAAATATTTATTAGGTGTTTGAAAAATAAAAAAACCATCCTTTTTCAAAATTCTATACACTTCATTTTCAAGAAAATATGATACCTCTTTTAAATGCTCTATAACATCAAACATTAATACTATATCAAAACTATTATTATTAAATATTAATTTATTATCTTCTTGTATAAATAAATTATTTGATATTTCTTTATACTTTTTCTTTCCTTCTATAATTGAACTTTTATTAATATCTACTCCAAAAACATTTTTATAGCCTAATTTATATAAATTATAAACTAAGCTTCCATAATTACATCCTACATCAAGAATTTTAACATTTTTAGAAATATTAAATGTTAAAAAATAATCTAAAGATGATTGAATATTTCCTAATTCATTTTTTTGTAAAATTAAGCTATCCATATTTATCTATTTTTAATTATATTAAATATTTGATAAATTATTAAAAATATACCATCTATTAAAATAAATATAATAATTGCTTTTATAATTATAGACCAAATATTAGTTAATATAAATATTTTTGATTGATTTAAATATGGAGTTATTGTAGTATCCCCAACTTTCAATGAATAATCTCCATTAGCATCCCCAATATAAGTTTTGCTAGTAACTTGTATCGATAGATTTTTAAATATGAATCCATCCTCTTCAAATAATAATTTTAAACATTTTGTTTTACCGGGTTCTGAAAATAATGTATAATAAAGCACTTTTTCTTTATTATCATAATTTACAAAATTTTTGTTTTTTTCTTTCAAATATGAAAACATTTGATTTATAAGAAGATTACTTTTCATAGGATATATATTTACCATTATATTGCCTAGAATTTTATTGTTTATTAATTCAGTATCTGTCATTTTTTCTCCATTTTTTTCTACGTATACATTATTTTGTACACATACATCATAAAAATCTAAGTCAAAAGATGTATTAATTATTTTTGATATTATATATCTTAAAAAATGATTATTTAAATCAGGAGAATCTATATTAATATATTGGGAAAAAGGGAAATCTTCTTTTACAATTTTAATTTCTTCATATTTATAATCAAGTGCACAAAATATTGAAATGAATAAAGGAATTATAATTAATATAATTATTTTAAATAATTTTCTAAATTTTTTTAATTTTTTAAAAAAATTATTTAATTTATTAATTATTTTTAAAATTAAAAAATATAATTTTTTTAAATAATAATTTGCCTTCATTTTACTAATAGTTGATATTTATTTATTATATTATTTAGATAAAATTTAATTATATTAAACTTGCTTGAATCTGTATTAATACTATTTAAATTTTTCATAATTTTTAGTTTTAATTTTTCTATATCTTTCGCTGGAAATAATGAATTTTCGTTTATTAATTCTTTATTTCCCCCCACATCACTTGCTATAACGTTACATCCCGCCTGCAAAGCTTCTAATAAAGTTACATTCATATTTTCAAAATAACTAGGTAAAATAAAAATGCTAGCTTTTCCATATAATTCTTTCATTTGTTCGCTTTTATTATCAATCCATCCTAAAAATTCTATTTTATTTTTTAAATTATATTTTTCAGTTAAATTTTCTAAATTTTTCTTATATGGCCCATCACCTGCTATTTTTATAGTCCAATCTTTTAAATCAATATCTTTTACTGCTTCGATTAAATCCTGAATTCCTTTGTTAATAAATAGACGGCTAACTAATAAAATATATTTTTCTTTTTTCATTGGTTTAAACTTTCCTTCCTTAATTCCGTTTGGGATTACTTCTATTTTATTTTCATCTAACTCTTTATAAACTTTTAATATTTCATTTTTTAAAAAATTTGAAGGAGTTGTTATTTTTTTTGCATTATCTAATATGCTTTTCCATTTTTTTATTAATAAAGGATATAAATTTTTAAATCTCGGATTATAACCTAAGACATCGCTTCCGTGAGATGTTATAATATATTCTAATCCAAATTTCTTTTTA
>Ga0172370_10010814_pt1 | contig 10407 bp, 10 predicted proteins | sample LakKiv5m_FD_114538 | JGI IMG/M metagenome (GOLD analysis project Ga0172370, IMG submission 114538) | Freshwater microbial communities from Kabuno Bay, South-Kivu, Congo - kab_022012_11.5m | ecosystem: Environmental > Aquatic > Freshwater > Lake | place: Democratic Republic of the Congo...
AAGATTTAGCGCAATATGTTGATTCTTTAAAAAATGTTCCTGTAGTAAATACTGAGGCTTCTAAAAATACTACAAAAAAAGAAAGTAGTAATTAAATAAAAGAATGAATAAGATTTTGAGAGTTTTTGGGAAAGAATTTGGTAATATAAACCAAGCCGCTATCTTGTTAGGTTTTTTTGCTTTCTTGTCTCAAATATTAGGTTTGTTTAGAGACCGTTTTATTGCACATTTTATAGGCCCTTCAGCTTCGCTTGATGCTTATTATGCTGCATTTAGAATACCAGATCTTATTTTCATCTCAATTGCATCTCTTGCTTCGATAACCGTTCTTATTCCTTTTATTGTTAGTAAAATGTCTGGTGATAAAGTTACTGATGAAGCAAGAAAATTTTTAAATGATATTTTTACAGTATTTTGTGTTGTTATATTATCTGTATCCTTTATTGCTTTTATATTAATGCCTTATATTGTGTTTTTAATTGCTCCAGGTTTTTCATCTCTGATGCAAGATAAAGTAATAGAGCTTTCGAGAATAATGCTTCTTTCTCCAATTCTTTTAGGTTTTTCAAATTTATTTGGAACAATAACTCAGCTTTTCCGTAAATTTTTCATTTATGCATTGAGTCCTATATTTTATAATTTTGGAATAATTATAGGAGTATTATTTATTTATCCAATTTTTGGTATTTATGGGCTTGCTATGGGTGTCGTGCTTGGGGCATTTATGCATTTTTTAATACAAGCTTTTGCTTCGACGGGGTGTGGTTTTGCTCCAAGATTTTCATTTTCAATTAATTTTAAGGATATTAAAAAAGCAGTACTTATTTCACTTCCAAGAACATTAGGTATTTCTTTTAATAATATAGCTTTGATTTTAATAGTTTCTTTTGCCTCTTTTTTGAAAGGTGGATCTATTTCGATTTTTAATCTTTCTTTAAATTTGCAATCTGTTCCACTTGGTATAATAGGACTTTCTTATGCAGTTGCAGCATTTCCGACCCTTACAAAATCTTTTTCTTCTGGTAAGCTTGATGATTTTAAAAATCATTTAAAATCTGCTGCTAGACAAATTATTTTTTGGTCTTTACCTATAACTTTTTTATTTATAGTTTTACGTGCACAGATCGTTCGTGTTATTTTAGGTTCAGGATCTTTTTCTTGGGAAAATACACGTCTTGTAGCGGCGTCACTTGCAATATTTTCGATTTCTATAGTTGCTCAAGGTTTAATAGCTTTATTTGCAAGAGCATATTATGCGGGAGGTAATACTAAAAGACCACTTTTAATTAACTTTATTTCATCAATGTCTATTGTTTTGTTTTCTTATTTATTTTTATATATTTTCAAAAATTGTTTAGTATTTCAATATTTTATAGAATCTTTGTTAAAAGTTTCTGATATTCCTGGGACAGAAGTATTGATGTTGCCTTTAGCCTATAGTTTTGGAACAATAATAAATGTTATTCTTTTGTGGTTCTTTATTAGAAAGGATTTTATTAAAAAAGAACAATTTATTATTAAAACTTTTTTCCAAAGTTTAGGAGCTTCGTTTTTTATAGGATTTGTTTCATATTTAAGTTTAAATATTTTTTCTCCAATTTTTGGTACTATTACTTTTTGGGGAATATTTTTACAAGGTTTTATCTCAGGAATTATTGGTATTTCTGTTGGTGTTTTAGTTCTTTATCTACTTAAAAATGAAGAGTTAAAAGAATTAATAAAAGCTTTTAGGACTAAATTTTGGAAAGCAAAGGTTATCTCTCCAGTACAAGAAGGGCTTTAATATTAAATATTTTTTTGTTAATATGTTTTTATGGATTTAAAAAATATAAGAAATTTTTCAATTATAGCTCATATAGACCATGGTAAAAGCACTTTGGCGGATAGGATGCTTGAAATAACTCATACAATAGAAGCTAGAAAAATGCGGGATCAGGTTCTTGATTCTATGGAATTAGAAAGAGAACGCGGGATAACTATTAAAATGCAGCCAGTCCGTATGGAGTATGCTTTTAATAATGAAAATTATGTTTTAAATTTAATTGACACACCAGGGCATATAGATTTCTCTTATGAAGTATCAAGAGCTTTAAAGGCTGTAGAAGGTTCTATTTTGCTTGTTGATTCAACTCAAGGTGTCCAAGCTCAAACTCTTACCACACTTACTATGGCACGTGATGGAGGGCTTAAAATAATACCTGTGCTTTCTAAAATAGATTCACCTCTTTCAAGAGTTGATGAGGTAAAAGAGGAGGTGATAAAACTTTTAAATTGTGATCCTAATGAAATACTTTTAGTTTCTGGACGTACAGGAGAGGGGGTAGCAGGGCTTTTAAATGAGGTTATAAAAAGAATTCCTCCACCAGAAATAACTTATCAAGGGGATAATAATTTTCGTGCTCTCGTTTTTGATTTTAAATATTCGAATCATAAGGGTGTTATTGTTTTCATTCGTGTTTTAGATGGAAAGATAACTCGTGGGGAAAATTTAGTTTTTTCAGTGTCTGGTGAGAAATTTAATTCTCTTGAAGTTGGTACTTTTTCACCACAAGAAACTCCATGTGATTTTCTTTCTGCTGGAGAAACAGGATATATAGTTACAGGTATTAAGAAACCAGGGATAGCAAGTGTTGGAGATACTATAATTAAGTTTAAAAATCCGTTACCAGCGTTGGGAGGTTATATGCAACCAAGACCTGTTGTTTGGGCTTCTATTTTTCCAGAAGACGCAGATGATTTTTTAGAACTTAAATTGTCATTAGGTAAACTGAAACTTTCAGATTCAGCTTTTTCTTACGAAGAAGAATCTTCAGGGTCTTTGGGTAGAGGTTTTAGATGTGGTTTTTTAGGTATGTTGCATTTGGAGATTATTTCAGAAAGATTAAAACGTGAATTTAATTTAAAATTAGTTATTACAACACCTTCTATTACTTATGAGGTATTAATGAAAAATGGCAAAAAAGAAAAAATTTATTCACCATATTTTTTTCCTGATGATGGGAATATATTAAAAGTATATGAACCATGGGTTAATATAAAGATAATAAGTCCAGCAAGATATTTAGGTAATATAATGCAACTTCTTTTTGAACATGAAGCAGAAGTAGGAGAAACAGAGAATTTTGGAGATAGTCGTTCTGTTATTTCAGTAAAAATGCCTTTACGAGAGCTTATGCGTAATTTTTTTGATGAACTAAAAAGTACTTCTTCTGGTTATGGATCTATTTCTTATGAGATAGGGGAGATGCGAGAGGCTAATGTTACAAGACTTGATTTAATCGTAGCTGACGATATTGTTCCAGCATTTTGTCGTGTTGTTTCAAAAAAGAGAGCAGAAGAAGAAGCAGAAAAAGCAGTTGAAAGATTGCATGGAATTATCCCACGTCAACAAATCGCTTTTAAAATCCAAGGTAAGGCTTTAGGAAGAATCATTTCATCAAGATCTGTTTCTCCTTTTCGTAAGGATGTTTTGATGCATGGTAGTAAGGTTGTTGGAGGAGGAGATGTAAGTCGTAAGAAAAAACTTCTTGAAAAGCAGAAAAAAGGGAAAGCTCGAATGAAAGAAAACACAAAAATTAACATTACTCAAGATGTATTTTTGAAAATGATGCGTTCAGGTAATTAATTAAAATTATCAATTTTAATTAATTACGAAGTATTGGAGAGTAAAGTAATATCATACTTACTATTATAAGTATGCACAATACTGACCAAATTATTTGTATTTTCTTTTGATGTTTTTTATCGAAAAGCATATAATTATACTATCATAATATGAAGAATTTTCAAAAAAAGAATAATTTTAAGTATTTTTTACAATCAAAACCCATTCTTTTTCTTTTTGGTATTTTAATAGTTTTTTTTACTTGGAAAATGATTGGTTTTTTTGATAAAATGCAAGATACTATTAAAAATAAAAAAATAATAGAAGATAAGATTTTAGAATTAGGAAGAGATAAAGAAAAGCTTACTTATGATATTACGAACTTAAATACTAATAAAGGTATAGAGGAAAATATTAGAGAGAAGTTTGGTTTTGTAAAAGAAGGAGAAGATATGATACTAGTAGTAGATGATAAAAATTTATTAGAAAAAAAAGAAGAAAATAGCGAGAGAGGATTCTTTTCTTTTTTTAAAAAATTATTTAAGAGTTTTTAATTAATAAATTTTTTTTGTAATTATGTATATAAAAGTAATAGTCTTAGCTGGGGTTAAAAAAGAAAATTTTACTGTTGTTTCATCGGATCATTTTAAAATTTCAGTTAAAGAAAAAGCAGAAAAAAATATGGCAAATAAAAGAGTTATAGAACTTTTAGCTTCATATTTTAATGTTCCAAAATGTAAAATAAAGATAATAAATGGCCATCATCACCCACATAAGCTTTTAGTGGTGGATAATGATTTATGATATAATTAATTTATGAAAATAATATTTTTTGAATCACCAGCAATAGATGAATTTATTTTAAAAAGTTCTTTTAGTGATTATGAAATTTCTTTTTGTAAGGAAAAATTAAATAAGGATAATATTAATAAAGCGTCAGATGCTGAAATAGTTTCAGTTTTTATTAATTCTTTATTAGATAAAGAGGCTATTGATATGATGCCTAAATTAAAATTTATTATTACTCGTTCAACTGGATTTGAACATATTGATCTAGTATATTGTACACAAAAAGGAATTATAGTTTCTAATGTTCCTGCTTATGGAGCACATACTGTGGCTGAATTTGCTTTTGCTCTAATATTGAATCTTTCAAGAAATATTTTGAAAGCAAATAATTATATAAGAGAAACAAATGATTTTAATTTTTCTAAATCTTTTGAAGGTTTTGATTTAAATGAGAAAACTATTGGAGTGATAGGAACAGGGAAAATTGGAAAAAATTTAATAAAAATAGCTAGAGGTTTTGGTATGAAAGTAATAGCGACAGACTTACATCCAGATGTTATTTTTGCAAATGAAAATAATGTTACTTATAAAACTTTTAATGAAGTAGTTTCAGAAGCTGATATTATAACTCTTCATACTCCTTATACTAAAGAAAATTATCATTTAATAAATAAAGATAATATTTCAAAAATGAAAAAAGGAGTTATTTTAATAAATACTGCTCGTGGTGCATTAGTGGATACCGAAGCATTAATAAGTGGAATTAAAAATGGGATTATTGTAGGGGCTGGACTTGATGTATTGGAGGGGGAAAGAGATTTAAAAATAGAAAATGAAATATTTAAAGCAGGAAATAAAGAAAAAGTAGATTATAAAATATTAGTAGAAGATCATTTGTTAATGGAAATGTCAAATATTATTGTTACTCCTCATATTGCTTTTTATTCAAAAGAAGCAGAGGAAGATATTCTAAAGACGACTATAGAAAATATTAAAGGTTTTATTTCTGGTAATTTTCAAAATATAATTAAATAAAAAATGATTGAAAATAGAATTAAAAATTTTAATGATTTGGCAATTACAGATAATCGTAAATTAGCATTAGAGATAGCAGAGGTCGGGTATGATTCTATTGATACTCAAAAGGTTATTTTAAATTCTGTTAAATTAGAAGATAATATTTTAAAAATAAATAATGAAAGTTTTGATTTATCTAAATTTAAAAGAATAAAAGTTGTTGGTTTTGGTAAAGCATCTTGCGATGGAGCTTTAGCTTTAGAAAAGGTTCTCGGGGATAAAATTGAAGAAGGAGCTGTAATTGGACTTCATAAAGTTATGTGTGATTTTATAGAAACTTTTGAAGGGACCCATCCAAGACCATCAGAAGCAAATATAGGACCTGGTAAGAAAATATTTGATATAGCAGACGGATCAAACGAAGATGATCTTTTGATTGCCATTGTTTCAGGTGGGGGATCTGCACTTTTGTGTTCTTCACAAGAAGAATGTGTACAAGGACAAAATATTTATGATAATTTTTTAAAGACTGGTAAGACGATAAATGAAATGAATAATATTAGAAAACATTTATCTGTTCTTAAGGGTGGAGGATTAGCAAAAATTGCTTATCCAGCTACTATAGTAGGGCTTATTTTTTCTGATGTTCCTGGAGATAATTTTAGTGAAGTTGCGTCGGGGCCAACTTATAAAGATGAGACAACTATCTCTGATATTCAAAAAATAATTAATGAAAATAATTTAGGTGAATTTAATTTAATTGAGACACCTAAAGATGATAAATATTTTGGAAAAGTTAATAATTTTGTTTTGGTTTCAAATAAAACTGCAGTGGAGGCTATGGATAAAAAAGCTAAAGAATTTGGTTTTGAAACTAATATTATTTCAACGGAACTTTACGAAGAGGTGGACGAAGCTTTAAAAAAAATATTTGACGCACAAAAGGAAAATACTGTTGTTCTTGCTGCAGGAGAACCAAAATTAGAGGTTACAAAGAAGGGAGGAAGTGGTGGTAGAAGTCTATTTATGGGTCTTAAAGCGCTTAAAATGAAGCTTGTTGATGAGAATTCAGTATTTCTACCTCTTGCATCAGATGGTATGGATAATAGCGATTCTGCGGGTGCTGTGATTGATAAAAATACTTTAGAAAAGGTAGAAAAAATAGGTCTGAATCTAGATGATTATATTGACCGTTTTGATGCTTATCCAGTATTTCAAAAATCTGGAGACATGATAATAACTGGTGCTACAGGATCTAATGTTTCTGATTTAATGATTCTTTTAACAAAAAAGTAATTTTTATTCTTTTCCAATAGCTTCAGAAATAGATTTATAGCCATTCTTTATAAGAAGTCTTGTTAATCCTAGATTTATTTCACTTATCACTTGTGGACCTTCAAAAATCATTCCTGTGATAAGTTGGAGGAGAGATGCTCCAGCTTTTATCTTTCTATAAGCATCTTCTGCTGAAAATATTCCACCAACTCCTATAATTACAAAATTACCATTTGTTTTTTTATAAATATATTTAATTATGTCGTCAGACATATTGTCTACAACTTTACCGCTTAATCCTCCTACTTCTGGAATGTTTTTATCTATAATATTTTTATTATCACGATTTTTAGTTAAATTAGTACAAATAAAACCATCTATTTTAAATTTTTCTGCGATATGAATTATTTCATCTATTTCTTTTTTATTTAAATCAGGGGATATTTTAATGAAAATTGGTTTTATTTTTGGAATTGATGTTATTTTTTCCATTAAAGCTTCAAGTTTTTTACTATCAGTAAAAGGTTGTCCACCGTAAGCATTTGGACAACTTATGTTAATTGTTATATAGTCGCCAATATTTTGAAAAGCAATATAAGCTTTAAAATAATCTAAAATAGCCTTGTCTGTATCGACAGTTTCTTTGCAATTTGTTTTTGCAATACTTACGCCTATTGGTATTTTAAATTTTTTAGTTTTTAATCTTTTAGAGATATTTTTGCATCCATCATTTTTAAGACCATAATAAACTGCTAAAGATTTAGATTTTTTTAATCTCCAAAGTCTTGGTTTTTTATTACCAGAACAGTATTCACCAGTTATTGAACCAACTTCTTCAAAACCAAAACCAACTTCAGGTAGTATGTCTGTTAATGTTGCATTTTTATCAAAACCAGCAGAAAGTCCTATTGGATTTTTAAAATTTATACCAAGAATTTTTTGTTCTAGTATAGGGTTAGAGTAAATAAAAAATAATTTAGTTAATTTTTTAGTTATTTTATATTTTCCAAGAAAAATACCTACAGAAGTCATATGGTCATGTACATCTTCTGGGTCAAGTTTAAAAAATATGGGTTTTAGGATATATTTATAAAATATTTTTATTATAAAGTTTCTTATTTTTATTAAAAAATCAAACATATTTTAATAGTATCAAAAATATGCTAAAATTAAAAGGTTATGGTTAAACAAAAAGATTTTAAAATTAGTGAGATAAAAGCGGAAGAGATCAAAGATTCTCGAGGAAATCCTACTTTAAAGGTAAGCGTTTTCGTTGGAGATATATCTGAAAGTTTTTCTGTGCCTTCTGGAGCAACTACTGGGGTGCATGAGGCTCATGAATTAAGGGATGAAGATGTGAAGGGAGTTAAAAATGCTATTAAGAAAGTTAATAATTTAATAGCACAAGCTTTAGTGGGGAAAGATGTTTTAAATCAAAAAGAAATAGACGAGACTATGATTGATTTAGACGGTACTTTAAATAAAGATAATTTAGGTGGGAATTCTATGATCGGGGTTAGTATCGCTTGCGCTAAAGTTGCTGCTAAGATTTCAGAAAAAGAAGTTTTTGAATATTTAAGAACATTAGCAGAAATAAAATCTTCAAAAAAAACTCCATATCTTTATATGAATTTGATAAATGGTGGGAAGCATGCAAATAATGATTTAGCTTTTCAGGAATATCACATTGTTCCAGATACAGAGGATATTAACGAAGCTATAGAAATTGGTATAAAAATACAAAATACTTTAAAAGAAATTATTAATAAAGATTTAGGAGCAGAGTCTCTTGTATTGGGTGATGAAGGTGGTTTTGCTCCAAAAATAAGTGATATTAAAAAACCTCTTATATATTTAACTGAAGCAATAAGACAAAATTATCTTTTAGGGAAAGTTCACTTGGCTTTAGACGTAGCATCTTCTTCTTTTTATAATACAGATAAAGGATTTTATAGTATTGATGGAAAAAATATTTCAAAAGAAGAATTTATGAGTTTATATAATTCTTTAATTAAAGAGTTTAGTTTATTTTCTATTGAAGATCCTTTTGATGAAGAAGATTTTGAGAGCTTTAAAGAATTAAGGGATTTTAATAATAAGTTGATAGTAGTTGGGGATGATTTAACAGTAACAAATAAAATTCTCTTAAAACAAGCGATAGAAAAGAAAAGTATTAATGCGATGATAATAAAACCAAATCAAATAGGGACATTGACTGAAACATTAGAGACGATGCAATTAGCCAGAGAAAATGATTTGGAGCTTATTGTGAGTCATAGAAGCGGGGAAACAGATGATGATTTTATAGCAGATTTAGCTTATGCGTTTGGGTGTTTTGGATTAAAATCTGGAGCTCCAGAAAAATCTGAAAGAAAAGTGAAATATGATAGATTAAAATTAATAACAAATTTAAAATAAAAAAATGACAAGTAAATCACAAATTATTGCAACTATTGGACCAGCAAGTAAAGAAAAAGAAATGATAAAAGAAATGATAACGCATCAGATGGATGTGGCTCGTTTGAATTTTTCATGGGGGACTTACGAATGGCATGCTGATACTATTAAAAATATTCGTGAAGCAGCAAAAGAATGTGGGAAGATGATTCCAATTATTCAAGATCTTTCTGGACCTAGAGAGCAAGATGTAAATGGGCATAAATTTGGTGGAGAAGGTAGTGTCAATGAACAGATTACTACAGAAAAAGACATAAAAGATCTAGAATTTGGAATTGCCGAGAATTTAGAATATGTTGCGCAATCTTTCGTCGGTACTGCCAAAGATGTGGCTTTTTTGAAAAATATAATTAAAAAAAAGGGTGGTAATCAAAAAGTTATTGCAAAAGTAGAAAGAAAATTAGCTTTTGAAAATTTAACTCCAATTATTAAAGAAGCAGATGCTATAATGATAGCGCGAGGAGATTTGGGCAATGAATTCCCTCTTGAACAAATTCCTTTTATTGAAAAAGAAATAATAGAAAAATGTAAAAAATATAAAAAACCAGTTATTGTCGCAACTCAGATGATGCTTTCTATGACGAATAGTCCTACTCCAACAAGAGCTGAAGTTACTGATGTTGCTTTTGCAATAATAAATGGAGCAGATGCCGTGATGCTTTCAGAGGAAAGCGCTTCTGGAAAACATCCGCTAGAAGCAGTAGGGATGATGGAAAGAATTATTCTTGAATCAGAAAGATATTTAATGAAGAAGAATCAAAAGAATATTCTTTAAAATTCTAGTGTCTTTATTATACCAAGTTAGAACCTATTTTCAAAATAAATAAAGCGGACGAATTTTTGCGAAACAATTTTTCTGGGGAAAAGGATTCGCAAAAATTCGGCTAATGTTTTCTGAAATCTTGTCTCGCCCGCGCGGAGGAGGGGTCTGGGGAGGAATCCGCGCGGGCTTCAGCTTTCTTTTTTGGCAGGGCGGGAAACCTAGAAAAAATCTCCATAAAATGATAAAATCATTTTATGGAGAACTTAGAAGAAAAATATCAATTCGTTCTAAAAGATTGTACTGAAAATGAAAATATCATCGGTCTTTTTCTTGGTGGCTCACGAGGGAAAAGCCAGGACTTCATTACTCAAAACTCTGATATGGATGTAAGGTACCCCATTCTTAAGACAATAATTCCGTGCAGTATTTTAACTTTAACTTAATTGATTCTTTCTCGCAAACTCTCTCGGTGACATTTTTAATACTGTATGAATTCTGGTTG
>Ga0172370_10010815_pt1 | contig 10407 bp, 9 predicted proteins | sample LakKiv5m_FD_114538 | JGI IMG/M metagenome (GOLD analysis project Ga0172370, IMG submission 114538) | Freshwater microbial communities from Kabuno Bay, South-Kivu, Congo - kab_022012_11.5m | ecosystem: Environmental > Aquatic > Freshwater > Lake | place: Democratic Republic of the Congo...
GAAGATATAATCAACGGTGTTTCTATACCTAATACAAACTTAATTTTTTCAACTGAATTAAATATAAATTCAAACAAGTTCATTGAAGGATAATTAAGACAATCAGCAACAATTTCAATAGTAGTATTAAAAAATGGTGCCTGTCTGTAAGCTTCAGTTATTTTATTCAATAATTTAGTTTTTTCTTTATTCCAATTATCTGCAAGATATCTTTCTTTTATTGTCAGATAATCCGAGCCATTTTTTAGTGGTACGGTAATAAATACATCTTTTCCATTCAGTAAAATCCTGTTTCTATTAATCCATCCACTCTTCGTGTATTCAACATTATCATAGATTACCATTTCATCAACAGCATTCATCAATTGAAAGTATCCAATGTATGGAAAGAAATATGGTTGCATTATTGCAAGCTTCATTTTTTTTGAAACCCCACAATTATTTTGCAGATGTTTGCAATATTTTCATTTTCTAAATCACCATAAATTGGTATACATAAAACCTGCTCACCAAATTTATTTGCAACTGGTAAATTCTCTTTTGCAGCACTTGGCAAACTTCTGTAAGTTGGCATATTGCTTATCAACGGGTAAAAATATCGGCGTACAAAAATATTCTGCTTTCTAAATTCATCATAGACGCTTTCTCTGCTTGCATCAAATATCTCTTCATCAATTAAAATAGGGAAGTAGGCATAGTTGTATTTGTAACCATCAAATTTATTAAACACTTTTATTCCTTTTACATCTTTAAGCAATTCAAAATAAGTCTCTGCAGCTTTCTTTCTTTTAGCAATTTCTTCATCAACTATTTCTAAACTAAGCAGCCCAATTACACTCTGGAATTCATTCATCTTTCCGTTTATACCTGGCGCTATTACTGTAAGCTCATCGGCAAAACCAAAATTTTTAAGATAATCAATTCTTTTTTTAAGTTTTTCATCTTTAGAAATTATTGCACCGCCTTCAAAGGTTGTAAATAATTTCGTTCCGTGAAAACTAAGAACGGACATATCACCTTCAAGAAACAAATTATTATAATTCATCTTTATGCCAAAAGCGTGTGCAGCATCGTAAATAACTTTTAATCCGTATTTGTCTGCAATGGCTTGTATCTTCTCTGTATCGCACGGATGCCCGTAAACGTGTACTGGCATAATCGCCGTGGTTTTAGGTGTAATCAGTGCTTCAATTTTATCAGGATCAATATTTAAAGTTTCTTCTTCAATATCACAGAAAACAGGAGTAATGCCGTTCCATTTTAATGCGTGTGTTGTTGCCACAAAACTAAAAGGAGTAGTTATAACCTCACCTGTAATTCGTAATGCCTGCAAACCAACAACTAAAGCTATTGTGGCATTTGTAAATAAATTAATGTGTTCAACATCTAAATGTTCTGCTAATGCTTTTTCAAATTTTTTATGAAAAGGCCCATCATTAGTTAGGATTTTGTTTTTCCAGATCTCTTCCAGATATGGCTGTAATTTTTCAAGCGGTGGAAGATTTGGGCGCGTTATATAAATGGGTTGATTGTTCATTTTTAAAATTCCACCTTATTCCAGCTTATTGGTATAAAATCATTTTTTTCAAAATCTTTCTGAGCCCTTGTGTTATTAAACCACAATGCAGGATAATAAACTTTTTTATTTGGATTTACATTTAACCAGGCACCCCACCAACTAAAGGTGCTATTAGCAATAATTTGGTGTTTACAAGTTCGCATTAACATCAGATCTGCGATATCACCAACTGTTGTATAAAATGATTCAAATTTAGAATTATTTTCAACAAATATAGCATTTGAAACATTTGAAAACTCATTTTTTACCCATTTAATATCATCTGAAAAAAAATAAAAAATAGGGTCTATAATTTTAGTTGATATAATATCTATTGCGTTTCTATAATAAATTATCGGTATACTATTAAAAAAAGTATTGGTCAAATATTCACCACGCCTTATATGCACCGCTACTGAATTTGTATTAATAATTATTTCTTTAAGATTTTGATTTTCATTATTAAGCAGAATATCTGCGTCCAAATCTTTTAACAAAATATTTCTATAATCTTTGAAATAATTTTCACTCGCCAGCCAACCCTCAATGTAATAATCATTGTCATAAGACAAGTTATTATTAAAAATTTTATATATGGCTTCTTCAATAATGTGGCTGTTTTTATAAAAGGGATAAATTTTGATTCCAAGTTTTTTTAATAAGCGCGAAAAAATAGATCTAGAGCTATAACTCAATAAATGACTATATTCAACTTTTCTAGCAATCGTAAAAGGAAGATTGAATCTATGTAACCGGTATGTCATACTATATTTAGGATCATCAAAGAATGTTAAATCTAATTTTAATTCGGTATTTAGCTTGATAGAAAGTGCTCTACCGGTTGCATACTGAAATAATTGGTTACCTAAACCACCTTTTATTTTAAGAACTATCATTTCTATTTATCCCATATCCCAACAGCAGTTTGATTAACAATTTTATTGTATTGAACAGTGAAAATAATTGCATTTGAAATATAAAGGATTATTTGGGCCAAAACGATTGAGGATAATCCAAAATTTAGTTTATAAAAAATATAAGACAGAGGTATAAAAATAATTGCCTGTGCACCAAGTACATATAGCTGCAATTTAATTTTCCCAACACCATTAAGAAATAGCGTAAAAGTAGCACCCCACATACCAATAATACTTGCTACGCCTAAAGAAAAAATTAGTGTCAATGGTACACTTACTTCATCACCAACCCAGAAATTGAAAAACCATTTATAAATAATAACAAGGATAACAGTTCCAATTGAAACCAAAATCCAAATAAAATTAATTTTTTTTATAGTGGATTTAATCCACTCATATTCTTGCTTAGTATAAGCCTCTGTAAACGCGGTAAGAAAAGGAGTCAAAACCATTAAATAGGACATTGATGCAATAGTAATATACCTTACAGCTAGATTAAAAACAGTAACATCTTCAGGTCCAAATAATTGAATCACGAGTAACACAGAGGCCTGTGTGGTAATTAAGTAAAAAATTTGATTTGCAAAAAACTTAAATCCTAAATTTATTAATGGTGTAGCCTCTTTTAATTGAATGTATTTTAATGATGGTCTATATTTTTTTAGCGAACCTGAAAAAAGAACTAATGATGCTATCATCATCACGATTGCTGATTTACTGCCATAAACTAAACATAAATAAAATAATGACCCATTTGTATTTTTTACTAGTATGTATATAGCCACAAGACCAAATATTTGAGCAGTAAGGCCCAGTATATCATTTATTGCATACCTTTGTAATGCAGCTAAAACTGATGATATTAGTTTAAAAACGAAACCAACACAAAAAAAGAAAAATACCATGGTAACAATTTTAAAAAGATCATCATTAGTGACTATATCTGTATGCAAGGCAGCATTCCATGAAATAAAATTAGCAGCTATAAAAAATATTAAAAACATTATGATTGCGATTGCACCAATTATTGCAAACACGGAGCTAATATAAATTTTGGCTAAATGATCATCGTTAAGTGCCAATGCCTCTGATAGTTTATTGCGTAGGCCATTCCCCAAGCCTATATCAAAAAATGCAAACCAATTTATAATTGCTGAAATTGCCATCCAGATACCATATTCAACTTTCCCTACATAATTGAGAGTCAATGGTACAATTAAAAAGCTAATAACCAAAGATGAAATCTTGGTAATAAAAGATATTGTTATATTCTTTTTGGCCCTTAAAGTTCTTTCATGCCCCCTGGAAAAAAAGTCTGTCAAATAATCATATTTAAAAATTTTGGTTTTCATCATTTAATAAAATTATTTTATCCGCATCTTATCAATGTAATTATCTTCATTAAGAAAAGAAATTAGGATAGACGTGAGCTTATTTGCTCCAAGAAGATTTAAATGATCATTATCTTTAAAGTCTAGTGTATCACTAAATATCTTATTTTCTTTTTTATTAAAATCATAGTAAGGTGTATTGGTAACTAATGACAAATTTTTGAGCGCTTGATGTATTCTTGAATAATAATCCATTTCTTTCATCATAAAATTAGGCAGTGGTGTAGTAAACCAAATTAGCTTAACATCGTTTTGTTTACATAATTCAGTCATCTTATTTAAGTAAACTATTTGTTCTGCAGGTACATCTTTAAAGTTATATTTTTTTAATTGAAGGGGATATTTTTCTTTCGTAAAGGCCTCAGTTATATGATTAGAATACCCATAAAATCCTTTGCAATAATAACTAACACTATCATCCTGGCTACTTTTATCCTGCGTATTCAATCTGAAAAAGTTTTTGTAACCGTCAACAATTAATTTTTTATTATACAACATTGGTAATAGAGCCTGCAGTTTTTCGCTAAGATTAAAATCTGTTGACCAAATCTTTAAAACTAATCCTGCATTCTCAAATTTAGCTAAAGGAATTATTTGATTCTGGAATTGATTATCAACGTAAAAAGTGTAGAAAAACAGTTCTTGAAAAATATATTTTGGTTTGTATTTGCGAATTGCTTCTTCAACTATGACATAGGCTGTTTTGGGTGATTGTGCCGGACTACTTAAATTAAATGAATTTAGATCAGTAAGACTGTCAATAATACAGGGGTTTATTCCAAATGCTGCATGTGAAGAGCCAGTTATAAAAATTTCTATAGAGTCTTGATTATAGAAATCTTGCCAAACCTTTGAAGTATTTTTACTTTCAATATATAATCCGATTATAACATTTAAAATCCACGAAAGAAATAATAATAAAAATAGTTTTTGTAGATATTTGCGCATTGTGTATTACAAAATTCAAAATTGGAAATATATAAATGACTTATCTGAACCAGCCATAAAAACCAAAATAAATAAAACAGTAATTATGTATATCGGATATCTCAGATAATAAGGTATCTGATCTAATTTAAGAACATGTTCTTTCTTACGTTGCAACCACTCTACAAGAATAAATAATATTAAAATAGGCAAATAGGCTTTTTGACTCGAAACTGGATAATAAATAGATGAAGAAAATATTTTTGCAATAATGCTTATAGCCTGGTCAAGATTATCGGATCTAAAAAATATCCAAGCAAAGCTAACAAGGAGAAAATTAGTTAAAATTAAAATGGTTTCTTTTAACTTAGAAGTAAATTTTTTGAAAATAGTCTCAGAAGGATTTTTCTCTACTCCCAATATTGCGTAAAATATGTAATAAAAACCATGTAGCCCCCCCCATATTACATATGTCCAGTTGGCACCGTGCCATAGACCACTTGCTAAAAATGTAATAAAACTATTTAAATATTGTCTCCCTTTGGTAACTTTGCTTCCACCCAAAGGAATATAAACGTAGTCTCTAAACCACGTTGATAGTGAAATGTGCCATCGTCTCCAAAATTCAATAATATTTCTAGAAAAATAAGGCATTGAAAAATTATTCATTAAATCAAAGCCTAGTAGCTTACCAAGTCCTATTGCTATATCTGAATAACCAGAAAAATCAGAATATATTTGGAAAGCAAATAGGATTGTACCATAGGCTAACATCGAACCTGACATTGAAGTATGATTGCTATAAATATAATCTACGCTTGCTGCTAAATTATCTGCGATTACAATTTTTTTAAAAAACCCCCATGTAATTTGCTTAGTTCCATCAACTGCTATTTGATAATCAAATATTCTTGCATTTGCAAACTGTGGCAGCAAATGTTTAGCTCGTTCTATTGGTCCAGCAACGAGCTGCGGAAAAAAGCTTACGAAGGCCAAAAAATCGACTAATGATTTTGTAGGCTCCAACTGTCTTCTATATATGTCAACAGTATAACTAAGTGTTTGAAATGTGTAAAAACTAATTCCGACCGGTAAAATAATTGATAATGTAGTTACATGAAGATTAATACCGATATGGCTAAAAACTTGGATTAGAGTATCAATAAAAAAATTATAATATTTAAATATACCTAACATCCCCAAATTGCAAAAAAGACTTAAGTAAAGTAGCAATTTTCTTTTATCTTGACTTTCAGTGCTACTTAATCTCAAACCTACAAAATAGTCTACCAATGAACTGAAAATAATTAGTGATAAGAACCTCCAGTCCCACCAACCATAAAAAATATAACTAGCCAGAAGTAAAAATATATTTTGTAGCTTTCTTTTTTTGCATAGTCCAAACCAATACACAAAGAAAACCAAGGGGAAGAATATTAGAAATGCAACAGAATTGAAAATCATAATTTATAACGAATAGAATTTTTTTATTTTTGAACAAATAAAAATTATTTCATCATCGTTCAATTGACTTCCAGATGGTAACCAGAGGCCTTTTTCGCCCACAAGATTAGAAATAGGATGCGTACCCCCTACTTGATATGCTTTTTGTTTGTTGATTGGCGGGTACATAATTCTTGAGCCAATTTTATTCTCTTTTAAAAAATTAATTAATTCATCCCTATTATTAGCTAAAATATCAATAAACCATGGCGTTGTATTTATCAAATCCTGTTCAAAAAATTTAATTTCTGTAATATCTTCTAATTCTTTTTCATATAATTTTAATATATCTTTTTTTCTTTCAATCCGCCACTTTAGTTTTTTCATCTGTTCAATACCAATTACTGCCTGTAATTCGGTGAACTTAAAATTATATCCTATAGTATCATGTATGTCTAACCCACCTGCGGTTCTCCCAAAATCTTTAAGTTTCCTTATTTTGGCAGCAAGATTATCATCGTTCGTTATCAAAGCGCCACCTTGCCCAGTAGAGATCACTTTTGGTGCAGAAAAAGAAAAACTGCCAATCAAACCCACGGTTCCTTGATGTCTGCCATCGGGATAAAAGGAACCCAAAGATTGAGCTGTGTCTTCTATTAAACTAAGATTATGGTCTTTGCAAAGTCTTATAAATTCGCCGATACCTGATTTAGGATATCGCCCATTTGCGGTTACCAACATGATAGCTTTTGTCTTAGTCGTAATAGCTTTTCTAACAATATTAATATCCAAGCATAATGTTTCAGGTTCAACGTCAACAAAAACAGGTATTGCTCCAAACATTTTTACAGAGTTGGGTGTTGCAATTTGTGTGTAGTTTGGAACAATTACTTCGTCGTCTGCAACTATACCTGCAGCAAAAGCTGCCAATGTTAAACTTATAGTACCGTTATTTGTAACAATGCAATGTTTCGCACCTGTAAACTCTGCAATCATTTCTTCAAATATTGCTGTACGTTTAAATTCGGTTATCCAACCACCTTCATCCATGTATAGATTGAGTGCAAGTTTCTCTTCAGCACCAAACCATGGCTCCATTTGTGGTATAAATTTATGGTTCATTTCTTAATCTCTTTTTAAATTCATTTTCAAGTATTGTGATATTATTTCTATCCCTTTCACCTATAAATTTTGCTGGTATCCCAGCGTACAATTTCCATGCTTCCAAATCTCTATTTACTAATGATAAGGCTCCAACGCTGGAACCTTCATTAAACTTAACGTTTGGCAGCACAACAGAATTTGATCCGACTATACAATGTTTTCCAAGCAAAATTTTACCATGTTCAACATTTCCTTTAAATACATCAGGGACTAATGGAGTTGCAATTCCAGATCGGTAATCATCACTTCCTGCAGCAAGAACAACCCCTGGCGATAGGGTGGAGAATTCATTTAATTCAACGTATGATTCCTTACCTCCGATTATTTTGCATCCTGATGATATATGTACATACGAATTTAATTTTAGGGATGTTGATATATATGTAAAGTCATCAATAATTATATTATCGCCTATTTCAACTAATTCAGGATATCGGATTCTAACCGTTTTTCCAATGGTTACATTCTTACCTAAAGCCTTAAGATCTTTGAGATCAAAAAAAATGTTATTATTCATATTTTATTATTTTATACTTTCTAATTGAAATTCTAACATCTCATCAAGCATCGAATGAAATGTATACTCTGGTTTCCAATCAAATGTACTTCTCAATTTATTACTATCACCCTTTAAATATGGTAATTCTTCAGGCCGCAAATATTTTGGATTTTGCACAACAAATTCTTTATAATCTAAATCAAGTCTAGTAAAAATATATTCGGTTAAATCTCTAACTGAGTACGTTTGCCCAGTAGCTACTACAAAATCATCTGGAACTTTATGATTTATGATAAGATGCATTGCTCTTACATAGTCTTTTGAATGACCCCAATCTCTATAAGAATCCATATTTCCAAGTTCTAGTTTTTTCATTAGCCCTTTTTTAATTAATACAGCACCTTTTATAACTTTATTAGTTACAAAATTACTCGCGCGTCTTGGTGATTCATGATTGAATAAGATACCATTAACTGCATGCAATTTATATGAATTCCTATAATTACGTGTTATATTATATGCAAAAACCTTTGAACAACCATATGGACTTACGGGGTTAAATGGTGTAGTTTCTCTTTGAAAACCATCTAGGTCTACCGAACTTCCAAACATCTCAGATGAACTTGCTTGATAATATTTTGATTCTGGGCAGGAATTTTTAAATGCTTCAAGCATATTTAAAGCACCTAGTGCATTCGTCTGGGTAGTGTATTGGGGAATGTCGTAACTAATTCTAACGTGACTTTGTGCCGCTAGGTTATAAACTTCATCTGGTTTTATTTTTGTTAACAATCTTTCCAGTCCAGATGTGTCGCTTAAGTCACCATAATGGACTTCTAAATTCTCTCTTATAAAATCAATCCTACTTTGTTGATGTTCTGGGGTAGAATTTCTTCTGACAATTCCAAACACTTTATAACCTAAATTTAACAAGTATTCTGTCAAGTAACTGCCATCCTGTCCACCGATGCCAGTGATAAATGCTTTTTTGGTCATCTATTGTTCTTCCTTATTTTCAATAAAAACTTTATCCATTTCCTGCCCTAAATAAGGGCCGGTTTTATACTCATAAACTATTGTATCATCTTCCATAATTAAATAATTATGTCCACCTCTAAAGGTCATAGAACAGTCGCCTGGATATAAGATAGGTTCCGCTATTATGGTATCATCAAGATCGTAAAAAATACATTTCACACTACCCTTAATTACTATCCAGCTTTCTTGTGCAATGTTAGTACTCTTTTCAAGCAAAATATGTTTATGTGGTTTAAATGTCTGTCCCTTTTTCATTTTGATGCTTGCCAGTTGTAAAAATTCTTCAACAGGTGCAATATTAGTCCTCCCATCAACATCATTTAATCTGTAGATCAAATGCAAAATCAAATTTGGTTGTATTTTCGAATAAATCTTTTCCATTTTTTCCCTAAATATTTTAAATTATTAAAAAATTTTACTTCTATATTTCAACAGTAAATTTAATCCGCCTCCAAAACATAATGCGGGTATAAATCCAATTTTTTTCAATTACCAAACTAAGAAATATTTCAGTGTCTTGGTTCAGCATAAATTGGTTTAGTTTCCTTATTCAGCAGATTGGAAACCTGCACGAAGAGTTCGTTTAATTGGAAATCAAAGAGATTTTTTATTACTAATATTATTGAAATGTTATCCAGCATTAAAGGTTTTATTAAATCGTTAAAATGTTTGTTTTATTTTTTAGGAGGAGGCAAAAGAATTGTCCCCCCGGATAAAGCAATAAATAAAAATATCAATTACAAATCAAATTTAGTGTTTTCTGTTCAAATATTAAAATTCATCCAAAACCAACCTTTAAGAGATTGTCACGAACCAATTCTGACATTTATTAACAGGTACACTAAGGTACAACACCCTGCCAGGAAATGGTTCTGGGCAGTCAGGCGCAATCAAAACATACCACCCCTAAAGGGGTTTTAATTAATTTGATTGGCATTTATGTCTATCGGCATTCCCCCCCCCTGGGGTTAGTAAGAAATTCAAAATTAGTAATTCAGAATTCCTTGTTCGATATTAAAAAAAATCAGTGTAAACTAGCCTGCCCCTATGGGGTTACATCAGTGTCATCAGTGTGCCATTGCGATTAAAAAGTCTTTGCGAGAAATCCTTATTGCACTTTGTGGTTAAAATGTTTTTGTCTTATCCTTTTCAAGCATCCAGTATCTAGTATCAAGAATCCAGCCTCAATCAAAAATCAGCGCTCACTAATCATCTGATTAACCGTAATTTTAAGCCCATCTATAAAACTAATTATTGGTTCAAAATTAAGGTTTTTCTTTATCAAATTTATATCTGCAAACGAATGTTTAATATCTCCGTGTCTTGCTTCAGCATAAATTGGTTTCACCCCACTGTCACCCGGAGTGGCAATGCCATCAAAGTCTCGGGGCAGATTCTCTTTACCCAGCAGATTATTAATCTGCGCTACTAGTTCATTCAATGTAATTTGTCCGTGGCAGGCACAGTTCA
>Ga0172370_10010817_pt1 | contig 10403 bp, 7 predicted proteins | sample LakKiv5m_FD_114538 | JGI IMG/M metagenome (GOLD analysis project Ga0172370, IMG submission 114538) | Freshwater microbial communities from Kabuno Bay, South-Kivu, Congo - kab_022012_11.5m | ecosystem: Environmental > Aquatic > Freshwater > Lake | place: Democratic Republic of the Congo...
GCAACCGCTGCAGTCGGATGGCGCGCTCATGCGAACCCGTGACGCCAAGCGCCGCGCACAGTTGGCTATCCACCAAATAGGGCGGATCATACAGATGGTTCAGGGTCCTGCGCAGTTCCTGGAGGAACGACTCTTCCATGGTCACCTTGCCGAGATAGGTTAAGCGGTGCCGGATAGATGGGAGTTTTGCGGGAGTATTTCGATAGTTCTCCCTGCCCTGAGCACCGCACCTCTGCTATTATATCAGGCACAAGGGGCAGTGCCAACACGGTCGTGTCCTGATTCCGATTTGCTACGAAATCCCGAGAACGGGAGCATTGAGACCCATAGGAGGAAAAGATCATGAGTCCGAAGAGCTTGAACAGGCGCCAGTTCCTGAAGGGCGCCACGCTGGTCGGGGCGACAGGTGTGCTTGCAGCCTGCGCACCAGCGAAAGTCGCGCAGACACCCACCCAGGCGCCAGCTCCGACGGTCGCAGCGAAGGCGGAGCCGACGAAGGCAGCCGTGGTGAAGGCAGAACCGACAAAGGCGGCCGCGGCGATCGAGATCAAGCCGCGCGGGATGGGGAAATGGGGTGGCGGCAGGTTGATCCCCTTCCCGGCGAAGTCAGCCCAAGAGCTGAAGATCAGCTATGGCTTCATCAGCTTTCCCGTCAACCCGCCAGCCGGCGCTACAGACACCCCCACAGACAATGTCGTGTTGCGCTGGTACCGCGAGCAGACGGGTGCAGCGTTCGACGTATGGCATCGGGGCGATACAAACCAGGCCTGGTCACTGGCCCTGGCCTCCGGCGAGCTGCCTGAAGTCATGCTCCTGCCCTCTGCCCTGATTCTGAAGCAGATGATGGAAGGTAACTTGGTAGAGGATATCACCGACATCTTCGAGTCCACTGCCAGCCCGGTCGTCAAAGAACGGCTGGAGTATGGCAAGAACCCCGTCATCTGGAAGCCGGTGTCAAACCAGAAACGCGTTTTTGGTATTGCTTATCCGGGCGTCGGCGCTGCCCAGGAGAACATCTGGTGGGTGCGGCAGGATCTGTTGGACAAGGCAGGGCTTGGGCTGCCGAAGACGCTGGATGAGTTCCATGAGACCGCAGTCGCGCTCAAAAAAGTGGGCGCCGAGATACCGATCGGCTTCATGAAGAACATGTTTAGCTGGGCGGCGAGCTGGGATCCCCTCTTCGGGGCCTACGGCGTCATGCCCATGATCTGGACGAAGGATGATAAGGGAGCGCTGGTCTATGGCAGCACGTTGGATAAAAACCGTGAAGTACTCGAATTGCTGAACAAGTGGTACAAAGAAGGACTGATTAGCCCTGAGTTTCCTGCCAAGGAGTATAATCCGTGGTACGCCGATCTGTCGGCGGGGAAGATCGGCATGTGGTGCATGCGGAGCAATCAGTACCAGATTGACTCGCTGATGAAGAACGTGCCCACGGCCAAGGTCGCCGTCTTCGCCGGGCCAGCCGGCAAGGATGGTCAGCGCGGCCGCCTTGGGGCCAACCAGTTCTCGTACTGCATGTACGCGTTCAAGAAGGGCACCCCGCGCGCCAAGATCGAATTGATTCTCAACATCCTCAATTGGACGACGGAGCGCCAGCTCAATTGTGTCCAGAACGCGGATTACGGCTACGACGCTGTAGGGGAGTACTTCCAGTTCGAGGGCTACGACTACAACTGGAAGGGCGACAAGGTCGAGGTGATTGCCAGTCCCAACAACACCATGAACTGGCTGCGTTTCGATGCCGCCCGGTCGAGGACAATGTTCAAGGACATCATTCAACGTAGAGATCAGATACGCGCCAAGCCCGCCGACCAGCGCAATGCCTTCGAGGAAGCGATCGCCACAGCGCCCGACCGGACGATGGGTCAGAGGGTGGCCTTCGAGACCGAGAAGGATAGCATCCACAACGAATGGGATGGCGGCGTCCCTGGGGTGGCAATGGCCGAGAAATGGGGGGACCTGTCGAAACTCGAAACCGAGGCATACATCAAGTTCATCGTAGGGGATGCTCCGGTGTCCGACTTCGGCAAGTTCGTGGATGACTGGCAGAAACGCGGCGGGGATGACGTCACGCGCGAGGTCAACGCGTGGTATAGCCAGGCATAGTGGGTGGCGCGGAGCAGTCTCTATCGTTGGTAGGCCCATCCCATGGGCCATGACAATGTCCGGCTTTCGGAGAGTTGCTGAGTAGAGCGCCGCGACCTCATGCGGCGCTCTGCGCGCAATGACGTAGCTGAATAGTTGCAGTTTATGCGTGGCTGTGGCCGGGCATCGGGTGAGAGGCGGAGGGAAACATGGCTCAAACAATGCGAGTGGGAGCGACGCAACTTGCGCGGCCCAACGAGGCGGCGGCGAAGCACTGGCGGCTGCGCCGGCAGATACCACTCTATGTCATGCTCATCCCTGGCGCGATTATCCTGGCGCTGTTTCATTACTACCCCATGTACGGCATCACGATCGCTTTCCAAGACTACACGCCGGTGAAAGGGTTTTTCGGATCCCCTTGGGTCGGCTTGAAGCAATTCGAGCGCATCCTGGCCAACCCCGACATCGCTCTGATCGTGCGCAACACGCTATCAATGGCCATCGGCAAGATCGTCATCCACCAGCTGGTGAGTGTTACCTTCGCTTTGCTCCTAAACGAAATCCGTATCGCCTGGTACAAGCGCACTGTGCAGACCCTCAGCTATGTACTACATTTTCTTTCTTGGATGATCCTCGGCGGCATCCTACTGGATCTGCTCAGCCTCGGCGGCCTGGTCAACAGCCTACTGGCTGGGCTGGGCTTGCAAAAGGTGCCCTTCTTGATGCAGCCTGGGCTGTTCCAGCCTATTGCTATCCTGAGTCAGGCATGGAAGGAGTTCGGGTGGGGGGCCATCATTTACCTAGCAGCATTAACTTCGATTGATCCGGGGCTGTATGAGGCCGCGGCGGTGGACGGCGCCGGACGCTGGCGCCGCATGGTCCACGTGACGCTGCCAGGCATTGCGCCCACCATCATCCTGCTGGCGTGCCTCAATCTGGGGCAAGTGCTCAACGCAGGTATGGAGCAGGTGCTCGTGCTCTACAACCCGCGCACCTACGTCACTGCCGATATTCTTGATACGTGGGTCTACCGTGCAGGGCTATTGCAAGCGCAATATAGCCTCGCTACTGCGGTCGGCCTCCTGAAGTCCACAGTAGGTCTAGGCTTGGTGGCCCTTTCGTATTGGCTCGCCGACCGTCTGGCTGGCTACCGTGTTTTCTAGCGCCGTCCAATCCGCCTGGGCTGCGCTCCGGAGAGATGCTCTATGATCGAAGAGCGGTCTTGGAAGTCGGTTGTCTTCGACACCTTGAATTACGTTTTGTTAGGGTCGCTGGCGCTGCTGTGTGTGCTGCCCCTGATCCACACGGCGGCTGTCTCCCTCAGCGGCCGCGCAGCCAGCGAAGCTGGGCTGGTGGCGCTCTGGCCTGAGCAGTTTACCCTGATGAACTATCATCAGGTGATAATGAACCTGCAGTTTCGCCGTGCGCTGTTGGTATCGCTGCTGCGGTTGGGGGTTGGGGTGCCACTCAACCTGCTCCTGATCTCCCTGGTCGCCTATCCTTTGTCGCTCAACGAGCGGTTTGCTGGCAAGAACGGCTTCAAGTGGGTGCTCCTCTTCGGGATGTTCTTCAGCGGCGGCTTGATCCCGCTCTACCTGACCATGCGGAGTCTGCACCTGCTTGATACGCTATGGGCCTTGGTGTTACCGAGCGCACTACCCATCTTCTCGGTCATCGTGCTGCTCAACTTCTTTCGCGGCTTGCCGCCCGAGCTGGCCGAGTCTGCGAGCATTGATGGCGCGTCACACTGGCAGATCCTGTCCCGCATCTACCTGCCCCTCTCTCTGCCGGCTCTGGCTACCCTCACCCTGTTCTCGGCGGTCGGCCATTGGAACGCCTGGTTCGATGGGCTGGTCTTCATGCTCAAGCCGAGCAACTACCCTTTGCAGTCGTATCTCCAGATCAGCGTGATCCTCATGAATCAAATGGGTTTGGAAAGCGCAGACCCAGACCTGCTGCAGGTCATCAGTGGTCGTTCATTGCGCGCCGCCCAGATCATCTTTGCGGCCTTGCCGATCCTATGCCTCTATCCGTTGTTGCAGCGCTACTTCATCAAGGGCCTCACGTTGGGATCGGTCAAGGGATAGCTGGAGGTACTCCGCCATGCCACGCTTGTCGTATGCGTTAGCGAGGTTATCCTATGGGCGCTCACACTAGCACCACCCCTAATGTCCTGTTCATCCTCACCGATGATCAGCAATTCGATGCCATCGGCGCGCTGGGCAACGACGAGATTCATACCCCTGAGCTTGATCGCCTGGTAAGAGAAGGGATGTCATTTTCGCGAGCCTATATCATGGGAGGCAACCAGCCTGCTGTCTGCTGTCCTAGCCGGGCAATGATACACACAGGCAGAACGCTGTATCGCACCGGTTGTGATGCACAGGGTAGGATTCCTGAAGATGTCGTGACCATTGCCGAAACCTTTCGCAAGGCCGGATACAGGACCTTTGCCACCGGCAAACAGCACAATGGCTCTGGAGCGATCGCCCGAGGCTTCACGGATGCCGGCAAGCTGCTGTTCGCCGGCATGGGCCATCACATGCGCCTGACGGTTCATGATTTCGACCCGAGCGGCGAGTACCGTCTAGAGAACGGCAGAGTTGTGCCTCGATACTCCAGTGAAATGTTCACCGCGGCGGCGTTGGATTTCTTTGATCAGGATCGCGGTGGCGCCCCCTTCTTTGCCTATCTTGCCTACACAGTACCCCATGACCCGATCATGGCCCCGGAGAAGTACATGGCGCTCTATGATCCGGATTCAATCCGGCTGCCCTCCACATTTCGACCATCCCACCCGGTTGATGTCAGTCCGGACGGCGATCACGTACGACCGATGCAAAGCTGTGGTGAATGCGAAGCCGATGCCGTGGTGAAGTATCATACTTGGCCCATTGACGAAACGGACATGCGGAAGCTTGTGGCCGGTTACTATGCCATGCTGACACATCTGGATGATCAGATCGGGCGCATCCGTACCATGTTGGAGGAGAAGAGAGAATGGGACAACACGATTGTCGTTTTCGCGAGTGACAACGGCATTGCCATGGGCAGGCACGGCTGCTATCATAAGCAGACGTCCCATGATCACGACGCGCATGTGCCGCTGATTATGGCTGGCCCGGGTATTCTAAAAGGGGACGCCTGCGACAGCATGGTCTATCTGTATGATCTTTTCCCCACCCTTTGTGACCTGACGAACCTGACGACTCCGGCATCTGTGGAAGGTCGCAGCCTGTTGCCGATGCTGCAAGGCGCCAACATGTCTGGAAGAAGCGTGCTTTATCACGCGTATGTACAGAACTGGCGCGCGGTCTACGATGGACGTTACCGGTTTCTGATCTATGCCAGAAAGAATGAAAAGAACGACTCAGTCATGGTAAGAAGATTCCTCTTCGACATGCAGGAAGACCCCATGGAAGCCAACGATCTCTCGGAAGACCAGGCTCATACTGACAACGTCAGGCGGCTGGAAGCATTACTGATCGAACAGCGTGACATCTATGGCGATCCTGTTGTGGCAGGAGGATTCTGGGAGAAATACGAGAGTGCACTCCCAACAAGCAGATGCACCTGAGCCACTTACGCGGCCCGGTGATCCTTTACGTTAAACCAGGCACATAACGCAGTGAGTTGACCGCTGGCCGGCTGCTGCGCGCGTCCAAGCACGGCAACGACGACGCCCGGCTCGAAGACCTGGTGGCGTTCATGGAGCGGCTGCGCGACGAGCCGGTGAAGGAAATCTGTCGCGACCCCCGCGACGGCACACCGTTCGGCAACGTCCACATCACCCGGTCGAGCGCGGTGCGAGTGGGCGCACACACGCCAGCCACGCCCGACGGCCGGCTGGCCGGCACCCCGCTTGCCACGTCGGTCGCCGCCGCCTGCGGCGTCGAGCAGCGAGGCCCCACCGCCGTGCTGAGATCCATCCTCCAGCTCAACGCGGTCAAGAGCTGGCAGTGCGGCTACAACGTCAACCTGCGCTTCCAACGCGCGGTGCTGGCCGACCCCGACGGCCGCCGGCGGCTGGAGGCGATGCTGCGCGCCTACTTCCTGGCGGGCGGCCAGGAGATGCAGATCAACAGCGCCGACACCGCCGAGCTGCGTGCGGCCCAGGCCAACCCCGAACGCTACCGCGACCTGGTGGTGCGGGTGGCGGGGTTCTCGGCGTTCTTTGTGAATCTCTCCAGGGATATGCAGGACGAGATCATTGCGCGGACGGAGCACAGTGGATAGGGAACCTGTTTGGCGAGACGGCCTCGGTTATCGGTGAGGTAGCCGCGCAAACAGCGGTCGCAGCGGCATATCATGTGTAGGGTTGAGTGTGCTTCTCAGCCTGCGTTCATGTATAATACGGGCAGGAGGCGATCCGCATGTGGCATACGTTGCGTTCGACATCCAAAACCAATACCGACTTCGCCCAATCGTTACCTGAACTGGCCCAGGCAGCAAGCCGTCGCCTGATGCTCCTCATCCTGGCCGCAGGCGTGATCTTGACCGGGGCAGCCATCTCCACCGTTTGGCGCACAGGCCCGGCCGATTTACCGCTGCTGCTCGTTGTGCTGGCCGGGATAACGGCGGGCGCGCTGGCGCTGCTGGCGCGTTGGCCGTTCGCTGCGCACGCGCTGTGGCTGATCGGCCTCGGCGCTATCATCTTGGGCGTAGTCTATCTACTGCAAGAAGCGGCCGTCACTGTTTTCTACGCGCTTTTCCCGCTACTCGCCGCGATTTTGATCGGCTGGCCCGCTGCGCTCATGGCCGAGCTTGCCGTGGCGTTGACTTGCTGGGCGTTGGCCCGGGCGATCATCGTCGGCATCCCACCGTTGCCGATGCCGTGGGCGCTCGCGATCAGCGTTAGCGCGGCTGTGGCGGCCGCGGTAGGGTGGGCGGCGATACGTGTGGCGTTGCAATTGTCCGAAGCGTCGCTGCGCGGCTACATGGACACGCGCACCGAGTTGGATGCGGCGCGCGCCCAGCGATTGGAACTTAAGCAGGTACAAGAAGATCTGATCCAGGCCAACCGCGAGCTGGCGCGGCTATCGGATCGGCTGAAGGCGCTGAACCAAGTGGCCGAGGAAGCCCGACTCGCCAAGGAGCAGTTCGTCGCCAACGTCAGCCACGAGTTGCGCACTCCGCTCAACATGATCATCGGCTTTGCGGAGATGATCATGCAATCTTCCGGTCTCTACGGAACACAGCTGCCACCAGCTTTGCTAAGCGACATTGCCGCGATCGAGCGCAATAGCCAGCACCTGGCTCGCCTGGTGGACGACGTACTCGATCTGAGCCAGACGGATGCAGGTCGAATGACGCTGAGCCAGGAGCGCGTGGCGGTAGCCGCGATCGTGGAGGCGGCGCTGAACGCGGTACGCGTGCTTTATGAGTCGAAGGGCCTGTACCTGGAAACCGAGATCGCCCCCGATCTGCCGGAGATCTTGTGCGACCCGACACGCATCCGCCAGGTGCTCATTAATCTGCTGAGCAATGCTGGCCGCTTCACCGAACGCGGCGGCGTACGAGTCCGAGCAGAAAGGCAAGCAACGAACCTGGTAGTCAGCGTGCACGACACGGGGCCGGGCATCGCACCGGAGAAGCTGGACAAGCTGTTCGAACCGTTCCAGCAACTCGACGCCTCGATCCGCCGGCAACACGGCGGCAGTGGGCTGGGACTGAGCATCAGCAAACGCTTCGTCGAGTTGCATGGCGGCCGGATGTGGGTCGAAAGCCGGGTTGGGGTCGGCAGTGTTTTCGCCTTCAGCCTGCCCATCGAACCAATGCCCGCTGCGGCAATGCCAACTGCGCGGCGCTGGGCCAGCCCATACCATGAATACGACTATCGGTTGCGCACGCGGCGTTCCAGCGCGCCGCGGCCGGTCTCCATGCCGCGCTATCTGATCCTCGAGCAGGATGACACACTGACACATCAATTCCAGCGGCATGTTGCAGAAGTCGAAATCCTCTCGGTGCGGGATGTCGCCCAAGCCATTGCCGAGTTGAACCGCTCCCCAGCGCAGGCGTTGATCGTCAACCAATTTCCGACCCCGGCCGCAGCCGGCTTGCTGGATGTACTGCGCGATCTGCCGCATGGCACGCCTGCGATGGCTTGCTCGGTTCCCGGCGTCGAAGAGGCTGCCCATCGGCTCGGCGTCGTACGCTATCTCATCAAGCCGATTGCACGGGAGACGCTCCTCGCTGCACTCGAAGCGCTAGGGGACGACGTGCACAACATTCTGCTGGTGGATGACCACCGAGAGGCGCTACAGCTTTTCTCCCGGATGATTGCGAGCGCAGCCACAACCGGGCGCAGCTATCAAGTGTGGCAGGCGCGCAACGGCTACCAGGCGCTCAGCATCTTGCACCAGCGCCATCCCGATGTCATGCTGCTCGATCTGGTGATGCCAGGGCTGGACGGGTTCGGCGTGCTGGCGGAGAAACAGGCCGACCCCACGATCCGGGATATCCCGGTGGTGGTGATCTCGTCGCGCGATCCAATCGGGGATCCGATCGTCAGTCAGGGCTTGACGATCGTTCGCAAAGGCGGTCTATCTGTGCCCGATCTGTTGGCGTGCATCCAGGCAACCGCCGACCTGCTCAATCCTGGCTTGCCTTCGGCGAGTCAGCACACTGAGACAACATCTGGTCCAGCGCCGACAGAAACGCCTGCCGAGTGACCGGCTTTGGTACAACCGCCCTCGCGCCCAGGGCCGCGGCCAGGTCGGCGTCGGCCAATACCGAACAGATGATGACCGGGATGTGCGCGGTGCTCGGATGCTGACGCAGGCGCGCCAACACCTCCCAGCCATCCACCTGGGGCATCATCACATCGAGCACAATGGCCTGTGGTGTGTGTTTCTCGGCTAAGAGTGGAATCTGTGCCGGATCGGATGTTGTTATCAAACGATAACGGGTATCGGCCACGTAGCGCTGGAAGAGTTGGAGCGCATCTGGATTGTCATCCACGGCCAGCACCGGTGTTAGCGCATAGATGGGCAGCCAAAGGGTCGCCGCAAAGGGGGCGGACACATCTGCAACGTTGAGGCGACAGCCGCATAACACCAGCAATTCAGTGATAGCCGCCAGGCTGGTGTGATCATCGGGATGCGACGCCACATACTCCACGGCTACAGCACGCACGACGACGGCAACTTTGTTGTCGTGAGCAACTGCGTTCAATTGCACCTGACCGCCTTCAGAACGCGTCAACGCCAGGCCCAGAAGCTTCAGGAGTATCTGGCGCAGAGCGATCGGGTGAAGCGCCAGGGGCGGCAGTCCGTCAAGGCCGCCGACAGCCAGACGCGCCCGGTGCGCCGCAGCGATTGGCTGCAAGAGAGGGTAAAGACGACGCAGCGTCTCACCCAGGTCCGCAATCGCCTCGCGAGGCTCCTTGAGCCAACTTGCCTCCGTCTGGAACGCCGAAGCGGGAGCTGTCACCATATGGGGCAACGTCGCTGTGTCCTTCTGACCCGACTCTGACCTACCCGCTGCAGCGGCAGCGGCCACTTTGTGCGTTAGCTCGTAGCGATCCCAAAGATAATCCGCCAACGCCTGGATGCCAGCCGACTGCTCGCGGCGCAGTTGCCGGTCGCTGATCGCGATCTGCTCGGCGGCTTCCTCTTGCGGCATCTGTTGAATGTAGAGATAGTCCAACGCATGGTAGAGGCGCCAGGCGCGGGACTGTGCGGGTTCGCTGGCAGGCGGTTCCAGTGCCTCGATCCCATCCGTCAGGATACGGCGCACCGCCGACGCTGTATCGTAGCGCCCCGCCACACCGAACAATCCCCCCAACGGGCTGCGGCGGAGGTAATCGGGGTCGTAGAGATGATTCAGCGCATCGCGCAGGTCTTGTAGAAAGGTCTCTGGAGCGGGCACGCGAACTCCTTGTCCAGTTCATGTCCGGGTCATGGCCGAAAAACGCACACAAGGCGGCGCGTTTCTGTTATTATAGCGTCAATCACAACCCTGGACAACCCTTTATCCTAACAAAGGAGATCGAGAGATGGCAGACGCCAATGAAAGCCGAACTGTTCAGCTATCCCGCCGGGATATACTGCGTTTGGGCGGCGCGCTGATTGCTGGCAGCGCGCTCGCGGCATGCGCCGGCCCCAAACCCGCCCCAACCGCCGTCCCGCCGACCCAAGTGGCCGAGCCTACGAAAGCCACAGCGGCCGCCCAACCGACCGCCGCGCCTGCAACCAAGGCGCCGGAGCCGACCAAAGTCCAGCCAACGCCGCCGCCCACATCTGCCCCTGTGGCGGCCGGCGCGCAGTGCACCCCCGACACCGGCCTCGGCGACATCAAGAAGCTGGTGGATGCCA
>Ga0172370_10010818_pt1 | contig 10403 bp, 6 predicted proteins | sample LakKiv5m_FD_114538 | JGI IMG/M metagenome (GOLD analysis project Ga0172370, IMG submission 114538) | Freshwater microbial communities from Kabuno Bay, South-Kivu, Congo - kab_022012_11.5m | ecosystem: Environmental > Aquatic > Freshwater > Lake | place: Democratic Republic of the Congo...
ATGAATGTTGATTTCAGCTTCACTGTCGCACCGATGTCACCGGCATTAATAGACGGAATTTCGACTCTTTTCTTGCCGTTCATCAGGAACACCTGATTGAATCTTTCGGAAGTGGATTTTTGTTCGTTGATTAAATCGGAACCGGCAGAAACTTTACCGGAGACAACTTTGAAGAAAGTCATGTCGCCAAGGTGAGCTTCGGAAGAAAGTTTGAAGATAAATAATGAGTTCTGTGCGTTTGTGTTATATTTTACATATGCGCCGTCGGTTTTGAGCTTGCCGGGTACGTCAGTAGGACTTGGACAGTAATTGATAATGAAATCAACCAGCAAGTCTGTTCCGATATTAAGCTTGGATGAAGCAACGAAAAGAGGGAAAATCTGGCGTTCTGTGATAGCTTTTTTAAATCCGGCGTTAAAGTCTGTTTCGTCAAGAGCACCGTTTTCGAAGTACTTGTTCATAAGCTCTTCGTCGGTTTCGGCAATTGTTTCTACCAATTCATTGCGGTAACCTTCTGCTTTGGACATTTCAGAATTGGGAATAGCTTTTTTGACTCCCTTGCCACCGCCGGCAGGATATTCGTACATTGACATTGTAAGTATATCAATGATTGAATTGAAAGTCGGTCCTGAGTGAAGCGGATACTGAGCAACAGTAACTTTGCGGCTGAAGACTTCTTTTGCCTGCTGAATGGCATCATCAACTTTTGCCTGGTCCATGTCAACTTTGTTAACTACAAAAATTGCAGGTGTTTTATGAACGTCGCAGTAATGCCATGCATTTTCGGCACCGACTTCGACTCCGTTCTGGGCATTAAGTGTAATTACGCCGGTCTCAACGACGGCTGTTGCGGCAATAAGTTCACCAACGTAGTCATCGTAGCCCGGAGTGTCAATAATATTTATCTTTGTGTTGTTCCATTCAGTGAAAAGTGGGGTGGAAAGGAGCGAGCAGCCGCGTTCGTGCTCAATTTCATTATAATCTGACTGGGTATTGTGCTCTTCGGTAGTTCCGCGGCGATTGATAGAACCGGTATCGAAAAGAATAACTTCAGCGAGTGAAGTTTTGCCTGTTCCGGCATGTCCGAGAAGAGCAATGTTTCTTAGATTCTTAGTTTCATAAACGTTCATTAAAATCTCCAAAAATTAAATTATTCTATCTATAAATTCCTTTAAATTTCAAAATTTTAAAAGACTGCAATATACGTAAATATTTGATATTTTTGAAATTGTTTTTTAAAATTATGTTAACGATTGTTGATTTTTAGAAGAAAGAATTATTGATTATTTTCCGAACAGGATTTATGTTAAAAAAATAATTGTAACAAATGATCTAAATTTGTGTTATATGATTTTGAATTAATACAAGAGGTTAAAAATGAATTTTAAATCTTATCTTTTAATTTTTGTCAGCTTCGTTCTATTGTCCTGCTCGGAAGAAACATCAAATCCGGTTATTCAACCCGTAAATCCCGACAAAATCAAGTTCTACCATCATTACGTTGATTCCATCGGTGTTTGGCAGATGGTGTTTAAGGATACCTTCAAATTGTCCGAACCCCCTTTCATTAGAATTAATCTTATTGATGAACTTCGGGGCGATAACGATTTCGCGTACATGTATTTAATAAATCAACAAGAAGATACGGTTTACTATGACCGAGTTAAATGTTCGCTCATAAGAGATGATTACCATATAGTTACTTTTAAATGCTTTAGAACTTCGAGTTCGGGAGTTTACAAAGCTTCATCTTATTTTATCAGGAACGGACAGGTGACGAATTTGCCTTCGAGAAAATTGTATGCCGTTTCTAATTAAATCAGATTCAAATATTAAAAGATGATTGAACCTCTGCAAATTTACAATAAAAAGCAGAGGTTCTTAGTTTTAACATTTTTTATTCTAAAAAATTGAAATAACACGGGAAATATATATTGAATAAAGAATTCAGGCAAAACTACCCACTTTCCTATCATAAGTTGAAAAATGGCTTGCAGGTCTGCGTCGTTTCAAACCGGCGAGCACCAATCATTTCAATCAATCTCGCTTACAAAGTTGGTTCACGAAATGAAATTCCTGGGAAGACCGGTCTGGCACATCTTTTCGAGCATCTCATGTTCGAGGGCTCGAAGAACGTACCAAAAGGTGATTTCGACAAACTTTGCTCACTTGCCGGTGGAGTGAATAATGCTTATACGAACTATGAACTTACGTCTTATCAGATGACGCTTCCGCCAAACCAGCTTGAGTTAGCTCTCTGGCTGGAATCAGACAGGATGGCAAGCTTTTCTGTAACTGAAGAATCACTCGAAACTCAGAAGAAAGTCGTGATTGAGGAAATTCACCAAACAGTAGAAGACCAACCTTATTCAAAATGGAGAGATGTCCTGGCTGAAACTGCATACAGTCCGAAATATTCGTATTCATGGGAAATTCAAGGAAAAAAGGAAGATATAAGAAAATTTAAGCTTGAAGATTTGAAGTACTTTTTCGAAATGTTCTATCAACCGGATAATGCCTGTCTGGTAATTGTAGGTGACGTCGAAGCAGACAAAGCCCTAAAGCTTGCTGAGAACTACTTTGAAGATATTCCCGTTTTTCACAAGCCAAAGCAGACAATCGAATTTTCAAGTGAATACCTGAATAAGGGAAAAAGTACATTTTTCAAGGATAATGTTCCTTCTGATGCTGTTTTTCTATGCTTTCATTGTCCTGGTTTTTTAGATAATGCTGTACTTTCCGGAGATATATTAGCAAATATCGCCGGCAACGGAAGAAGCTCACGTCTTTATAACACACTTATTTATGCTCAACAGATTGCTTCCCAAACCGGTGCATTTGTGGATAAAAGGGAAAGTTCGTCACTGATGATTTTCTATGCATTCGGGATAAACGGCAATACTACTTGTGATGAACTTAATAATGTTCTGCTGGAAGAAATCAGCGGTCTCACAAGTAAAAAAATAACCAACAAAGAATACGGAAAAACAATAAACCAGCTAACATCTCAAATTGCAAATGACTTGCAGTTCAATTACAATATTGCCGATAACTTAGGCGAGCAGATTCTCTTCTGGAACAATCCCGAACGTATTTATTCAACCTTAGACAAGTACAAAGAAATCAAAATTAACGAGCTTAATCTTTTCTTAAATGAATTTTTGAAACCTGAAGATGCAATAAGAATTGATGTTCTTAAGAAAACATTAAAATGAAACTATGCCAAAAGCTAACTTATATTTTCCCAAAATTAATTTGAATGATTTTTTCTATGAACTTCCGAAGGATAGAATAGCGGAGTATCCTTTGGAAAACAGGGAAGACAGCAAATTGCTTTTTGCAGATGCAACTACAAGTGATATCCGTCATTATAATTTTTTTGAGTTACCAGCTCTCTTAAAATTCGATTCTTTAATTTTATATAACAACACAAAAGTAATTGCAGCGAGACTCCACTTTTGGAAGGCGACTGGCGGAAAAGTCGAAATTCTTCTTATTGAACCGTTAAGTCCATCTACCGACCCGCAAATTGTTATGTCGTCCGACAAGTCATGCGTTTGGAAATGTATTATTGGCGGTAAAAGAGTTCATGAATCTGCTGTTTTCGAGCTGAATCATGAAGGTGTCAGTCTTACGGCAGAAATAATGAGCAGAACAACTAACGAAGCCGAAGTGTTATTTTCATGGAATAACAAATTAAGCTTTGCTGAAGTGATTGGACTTTTCGGTAAAATTCCGTTGCCTCCTTATATCAAAAGGGAAACTGAAGAAGTTGATAAAGACAGATATCAAACAGTTTATGCAAATTTGAATGGTTCTGTTGCCGCTCCGACAGCTGGTCTGCATTTTACAGAAGGTATCATAGGAAATCTGAAAAATAATGGAATAGGTTTTGCCGGTGTTACTCTGCATGTCGGTCCAGGAACCTTTCTGCCAATCGAAAATGATAATCTTGCAGAACACAAAATGCACGAAGAACAGTTTTTTGTTACCAAAGAAACATTATCGGTTTTGAAGAGACACATTGAAGGGGGAAATCGGATTATTGCAACAGGCACAACCACGCTTCGAACTATTGAATCTCTTTACTGGTTAGGCACGAAATTAATAGCAGGAAAAAATGAAAATGAAGATGAATTTTTTCTTGACCAGTTTGAGCCTTACCAATTAGAAAATACTGTGAGTCTGCCTGAACCTCAGGCAGCAATATCAGAATTAATCAAATATCTTGAATCAAACAGACTCGATTTTGTGCATTGTCGAACAAGGCTTTTGGTAGTTCCGGGTTATCATTTTAAAATAATTAATGGTCTGATAACTAATTATCATATTCCCAAAAGTACTCTCATATTACTTGTAGCAGCCTTTATCGGGCAGGATTTACAGAAAAAAGTTTACAGCGAAGCATTATCGTCGGGCTACAGATTCCTTAGTTATGGGGACACTTCATTACTATTCCGATAATGCAAAGTAACTCTTCGTTTTTGGCATAAAACTTGTCTGATTAAAATTGCAGTATAAAATTTTATTTTGGAAATGAATACAAAAACTCTCATATTACTACTTTTAATAAGCTTACTTCTTGCTTCATGCCAGTCGTCAAGACGTTTTACTTCCGAGATATCTACCGAGAAGAAGATAAGCAAATCATTGAGTGTTCCATCTGATGAAAATTTATCCAATCTACAGAAAACTGTTTTGAACGAAGCCGAGAGCTTGCTGGGAACTCCATATTGTTTTGGGGGGATTTCTGCGGATTGTTTTGATTGTTCGGGTTTCGTCAGTACGGTTTATCAAAAAGCAGGAATTAATTTACCCCGAACATCCTCGGAACAATTTGAATTTGGCAGTCCCGTTACGGAAAAAAATAAAGAACCGGGAGACCTGATATTTTTTGGGAACAGTAAAGGCATTTCTCATGTTGGGATTTATATCGGCAAAGAAAGATTCATTCATGCATCCACTTCGAAGGGAGTCATTATTCAATCAGTGTTCGACGACTATTATCTCAACAGGTTTGTTGGTTTCAGGCGAGTAATCGGTTTAAACTACTTGGGAAATAAATAAAAAAGCTGCCTCAAAAGTAAGTCTTTTGAGGCAGCTCCTATATGTCTATTTATTGTTTAATCTTCGTAAGTATCTTAGTATAAACAGCTTTGTTTGTTGATATTCTCAAGAAATAAGAGCCTTCCGGCAGAGAATTCATATCAACTGCTTTATAATAACTTCCGGCATATTGTCCGCCGTTGTCCACTTCTAAAACTTTTTGACCAAGAGAATTATAAAGTGCAGTCATAACAAAATCAGAGTTTAACGAATTTATAAAGATGTTCAGATTTCCATTAAAAGGATTCGGATAAACAACTATACCATTTTCGGTATTTCCGTCTTCAACCGACGACGGGTCTGCCGACCAGAAAGATGAAATGGTAGACCAAGCTCCTGCACCTGCCATTCCAAGAACTCGGACTCGCCAGTAATATAATGTTGCCGGTTCTAAAACAGAAGGTTTCAGATTATATGTAGTGTCCGAAAGTCCTTTTTCTTCGACAGTAGTCATTTGAAAGTCCTCGCTTTTTGCTATCTGAAGAGTATAAGAAGTTCCACCGGTAATTTTATTCCATGAAAACAGTGTCTTTTCATAAACATTTGTTTCTCGGTCAACAGGTGTAAGAGTGACAACAGGTATATAAGGGAGTTTTTTTGTAGTAAAGTTTCTGACCGAAGAATACGGTCCCGTTCCCCATTGGTTAGCAGCACATACTTTCCAGAAATATTTAGTATTTTCATTTAATGTCGGCTTATAGAATAATAGCTGGACATTATCAACATTTGTTACATTCGCAGAAAAATCGCTTGTCGTTGAATACATCAGATTATAGAACGTGGCATCAATAACCGACGCCCAGCTTAAAGTGGGATTTATATCCTGATTTGTGGCATTGTTTGCTGGATTAGAAAGAGACGGTGCAGTTTTTGGCGGGTCACCCTGCGGAGGTGCATCTGTTACATTAAACCAATAGTTGAAATTTTTCTTAACTCCTCCCATATCCACATTTTTCACAGTCACCCAGTACTTTTTGTCGGGCAGAATACTTGCTTTCCATTTGATAAGATTTGGTACTCCGTATCCGTCGTTTTCATATTGAAGACTTGAAACAGCAACAACTGCTCCGCCGTCGTCCTTCATTTCAACTGAAGCGCTTGTATAATTCACTTTTTGGTTGTTCCAGTAATTCACTCTATCCATTACCGCAGTAAATGAGAGATACCAGTTCTTATTCTGTGAATCAAAAAAGAAAGCTTTAGGATATGCATGATACGGGTAAGCAACGTAATTACTATCCCAACCGCTTAAATTATCTTTATTATCGCTTATTACATAAATGGTCATTCCGGTTACTCCAAATCCGGCATTCTTTGCGGATGCACCATCAACTCTTCCGAAGGAGACAAATTTAAGAAACGGGTCAGTTAACCAACGGCGGTGACCGCATGGTTCAACGTTCATATCCTGTATCCACCCATTGATTGATGATTCGGATGTTGGATAGTTGGTTCCGTAGAACCATTGAATATATAAATTTGAATTTGCCGAGCCGTCGTAACCATTTTGCGAAAAACATTTGACACTTGATGGCGGGGTATGGTTAAGTGCTTCATTTGCAGCTATAATAAGGGCTGCCTTAGCAGTTTTAGCATCGTAAGAATTGTCATATACAACCGGTTTTAATCCGTGAATTTTGCGGATGTAATTAACTTGCTGCAAAACTTTCTGCTTTTCGGAATCTTTAAGAGTTCCTTCCTTGCAGGAATTGAGGTCAGGTACCACATCATAATAATCACTCAGCCCCAGCAGGTCCAAAGGGTTCTCTGCTCTTAAGGTCATGGTGATGAACAAAAATAGTATGAAAGCCGAAATTGAGTACATTTTTCTCATAAATCCATTTTTCAATTGTGTCTAAAAATATATTTCAATAATGATTTTTTATAGAATATGTTACAAAAAAATTATTGTAACTGATAACTCTATATTTAATTTAATTTCTATCGTTTATTCAAAAAAACTTAACAAAAACCTCATGCTAAATTCTCAAGTAATATTTCTGCAATATCCTTAACTTCAACTTCATCAACTTTGTCCTTGGCTTTAACTCCGTCGGTTAACATAGTCATGCAGAACGGACAGTTGGATACGAGAGTTCTGCTTCCTGTTTCGAGTAGTTCTTCCGTACGTTCAATATTAACACGTTTGCCTTCGGTTTCTTCCAAAAACATCTGTGCTCCACCGGCACCGCAGCAAAATCCTTTGTCGGCATGTCGTTTGGCTTCTTTGACATTAAGTCCTATCTGATGAAGTACCTGCCTCGGTTCGTCATAAATATTGTTATATCTGCCGATGTAGCAAGAGTCATGGTAAGCAACATTTTGAATATCTTTACCGCTATTTTTTAGTTTTAATTTTCCTTCGCTGATTAGCTGATTCAAATATTGAGTATGATGGATAACTTCGTAATTACCGCCGAAATCAGGATACTCATTTTTCATGATGTTAAAGCAATGCGGACAGAAAGTAACTATTTTTTTTACGTTATATCTGTTCAATGTTTCAATATTGGCTTTAATCAGCATATCGGCAAGATATTCATTACCTGCTCTGCGGGCTACATCACCGTTGCATTGTTCTTCGGTGCCAAGAATGGCAAAGTTTATACCGGCAGCTTGTAACAGTTTGGTAAAAGCCACTGAAATTTTCTTAGACCTATCGTCAAAACTTCCCGAACATCCAACCCAGAAAAGAACATCGAAATCGGGATTTTCTGCAGCAGTTTTCACTCCGGTACCTTCTGCCCAGTCGGCTCTTTCGGATGGTGGAAACGCCCAGGGCGTTGCATTTGTTTCAAGATTGCTGAATGCACTTTGTAATAGAGGCGGGAAGTTAGCTTCCATCATTACGAGAGAGCGTCGCATATTGATTATTGCCGGAACATGCTCGATAGTTACCGGACACTCCATCATGCAGGCTCCGCACGATGTACATTGCCATAGAGCATCAACGTTCTGATAATCACCGACGAATTTTTTATCTAATATTTCCTGTTCTTTGACCAAGAGCGATAACGGTTCGGATTCTTTACCGTTTGTTTTCTTCTTGGCTTCAATCTCTTTCAGAAGTATTGGTGCTTTGTCGGTTGTTCTTTCCCTTATGCCGATTATTATTTGTCTCGGACTAAGTACTTTGCCTGTAGTATAAGCGGGACAAACGCTGTCGCACCTGCCGCAATGTGTACAAGAGTATCCGTCTAACAACGATTTCCAACCAAAATCCTCAACATCAACTACTCCGAATTTTTCAACACCTTCCTTTTCGAAATCAATTTTTTCCACTTTATTCGGAAATCCCAATGGAGAAAAATAAACATTCAGAACAGCTGTGTAAACATGAAAATGTTTTGAAAAAGGAAGATAATTCATGAAGGCAAATACTCCGATGATGTGCGTCCACCATGAAATTTCATAAATAATTTTAGCGGATTCCAGAGTAAACAACTTACCGATTATGTCCGATATCGGAGTTAGTGTCCAGATAGTCGTGGCAAATTTAGCAAAAAATGTAACCTTGTCAATATGATAAGCAGTAATGCTAATTTCTGTTTTATGGAGCATTAATGAATTTGCCGCATTTTCAAGAAGAAGCGAAACAACAATAACGAAGATTGATAGAAGAACAATTATTGCATCTTTCTTTTCTTCGGCGTCTCCCTGCAACCTTTTTACTTTTGTTACAAACCTCCGCAAAAGAGCCCAGATGATAGCCAGAATAATTAAAACTGAAAACACATCAGTAGTAAGTGTAATCAGGGAATAAACAGGACCTAGAAACGAAAGGCTGAATTTTCCGGTCAAACCGCTTAGAATAGATTCGATAAGAGAGAAGAGAAAAACATTGAATCCCCAGAATATCGCAACGTGAATCACGCCTGCTGTCTTTTCCCTCATGATTTTTGACTGTCCTAAAGCGACTTTTATGGTGTGTATGATTCTTTGAACTGGCTTATCCCATCTGTTCTCAGGTTGGGCAATTTTCAGATAATTAAAAAGTCTTTTCAGATTGTAAAACAGTAATCCGAAAGCAGCAATTACTATAACACTAAAGATAAATGGTTTCAAATTCATGTTATTTTATTAATTTGTGAAAAATAATTTTATTTTAAAAAATAATAAAAAATCAAATTTACCAAGAAAATTGCTATTGACAATGAGTAATGATATTTCTAAATGAAAAATGTTTGAAATTTTGAATCAATCGAGTTAAAGTATTGTAAACAAACAAATTTATTAATCTAAACTAAAACAGAAAAAATGTTACGAACAATTCTTGTTTTGCTTTTTTCTTTTACAATTTGTTTTTCGGATTTAATTTCTTCTGAAAGTGATTCTCTTCAAAAGGAACAGGTAGGTCATGTAGACTACGGTAATGTAGATTTAGGTTATGTTGATTATAACTTTGATATTACTGTTTTGCCTAAAGTAAGCTTGTTGCACACATACCCAATATTACGCAAAATCAATCATAATTTCTCACTTAACCTGCTTATAGGAAGTGCAGATAAACTTAGCGGTATAGAAATTGGTACTTTAGTAAATTCTAACCGTAAATCATCAGGATGGTTACAGTTTGCTGGTTTGATGAATGCCACAGAAGAAAATTTCACCGGTATTCAATTCAGCGGATTAATGAACGTAACCGGAGGTAATTACGATGGAATGCAATATTCAGGGTTGTTCAATATTACCGGAGGTAGCACATATTCTTTTTCAATAGCCGGTTTGACAAATATCAGTGGCGGAGGTTCCGGACTACAAATCTCGGGACTTACAAACCTTACCCATAGTGAAACATATATTCAAATCTCCGGTTTGGTCAATAAAGCAGATGAACTTAGGTCAGGGCTCCAAATATCTTTATTTAATATCTCTGATGTAAATAAAGGAATTCAGTTGGCAGGTATATTAAATTATACAAGAATAGTCGAAAATGGGCTCCAAATTGCACCAATTAATCTATCCGAAGATTTCAAAGGTATTCCCATAGGAATATTTTCTTACGTTAAGCAAGTTGGATTAGGTTTTGATTTCTGGGCTGATGAATTGGGATTAATAAATATCGGGATAAGAAGTGGAAACCGAGAATTTTACAATACAGCTTTCGTTGGACTTCTTCCTGATAAAAACATAAAAAGCACTTATGGTGCTATGTTCGGCTATCACAGGGATATAACCGAAAGTTTTTCATTTAATACCGATTTATCGGCTCAGGGATTTATACGAAATTATTCTAAATGGGACAATAAATTGAATGTAATCAGCCGGTTAAGGTTCTTAGCAGAATATGATATAAT
>Ga0172370_10010820_pt1 | contig 10401 bp, 10 predicted proteins | sample LakKiv5m_FD_114538 | JGI IMG/M metagenome (GOLD analysis project Ga0172370, IMG submission 114538) | Freshwater microbial communities from Kabuno Bay, South-Kivu, Congo - kab_022012_11.5m | ecosystem: Environmental > Aquatic > Freshwater > Lake | place: Democratic Republic of the Congo...
ATGGATAAGAAAATGAAAAAAATCTTCTCCATTAACAACAAACCTCGGTAACATCTTTTATGAGTCAACGTTACCTAAAATCTCTTCCCCTTCGGTAACATTTTTCAATGAGGCAACAGGATGACATACACACTGGCAAATATCCTCTTTTTAACTCTTACTTAGATGCCCGCTGAACACAATGGCTAGCGTACCCGTAATGAATTGTTTCTTATCATATCGGCATTTCGTGGCGTTAATATAAATGAGCTGTCGACGGAAAGCTATATCGACTTTACCCTCGAATTGCCTCACATTAAATGTTGGGCTTGAAAAAGGATCGTTGACTGATAATTCAATGTTACCGAACCTCGCCTTCTCACGGAGGGGTAAATATGAGTCCGAGGCTTTTTGAAAAGTGTTGACCACGCACCCCTCAAAGTAAAAAGAGGGTTAACCGATGAATCAGCCCACCCCCCGTTTTTCCTATGGTGCCGAAGCCGGGATTTGAACCCGGACAGGCGTACACCCACTAGACCCTGAACCTAGCGCGTCTACCAATTCCGCCACTTCGGCAGTATTTCCCCTATCTAGAGTACTGCGTTTTTCTACACTGAAGGTCCGGCCAGTGTCAAGCAAAATCGACGCGGCGGCGGGAATAAGATTCCTGCTTGAAATCGGCGGGATTGATGCTATGTTGGCGTTGCGATCAGGGAGGTCAACAAAGGATTGATGGACGTCATCAGGGGCAGTGAAAATACCCCCCCGGGCTTGCGGGGCGCCGTCGTGACCATCGGCAACTTCGATGGGGTCCACCTCGGCCATCGGCATATTTTCCGCCGTCTTATCGCAGCGGCGCATGAGGCACGGGGTCCGGCCGCGGCTATCAGCTTCGAGCCCCATCCGAAAATGATCCTCCACCCGGAGCGGCGGCCCTTCTACCTTATCACGTCTCCGGAAGAGAAGATCCAGCACATTTCAAACCTCGGGATCGATGCCCTCATCCTCATCCCCTTTACCCTCGACTATGCCAGGACTTCGGCGGAGGAGTTCATCCGCGATGTCCTTTGGGAAAGGCTCCGGATCCGGAAAATCATCATCGGTCACGACTACACCTTCGGCCGGGGAAAGGAGGGAAACGAGGCCTTTCTGACCGACTACGGCAGCCGTCTGGGATTTGATGTCGAAGTGCTGGGGGCCTTTCAAATCGGCGATACCATTGTCAGCAGCACCAGGATCAGGGAGGCGATCCTTGCCGGCGAGGTCCGCCATGCCGCTTCGCTCCTGGGCAGATTGTATAACCTCAAAGGGGAGGTGATCCCCGGCCATCACCGGGGAGGCAGTCTCGGTTTCCCGACGGCAAATATACAACCCGCCAAGGAGCTGATCCCTCCCAGCGGTGTGTATGCCGTCCGCGTAATCCTCGAGGGAATCCTCCTTCCGGGAGTGGTCAGTATCGGCTTCAATCCGACCTTTGCCGATCAGACCCTCTCCATTGAAGTCCATATTTTTGATTTTGATCGGAATATCTATGGAAAAAACCTGGATGTCCTGTTTGTCGAGCGGCTCCGTGATGAGATCCGTTTTGCATATCCCGGGGACCTGATCGCCCAGATCCATCAGGACATCGCCAGGGCCAGACAGATCCTCCGGAGAGAAAATATCCCGGTCCCCGGACCCTGATGAGAGGGAACCTCCGAAAAGTGAATGAAGTATTACTGATGCCCTGAGCGGGGCGCTATCTGTTTCCCTCTGTAACAGGCCATGATCTCCGTGCGGGTCAGGACCGCATCCACTTTCGGGCAATGGGCGAGGATATTCTCTTTTCCCCCTTCCTCCCGGTCGATCAGAACGATGACCCGTTCGATCACCAGGCCCGCCTCCCGCGCCCGCTCGATGGCGGTGATCGTGGAGCCGCCGGTGGTGATGACGTCGTCGATGATCGCGACCTTTTCTCCCTGCTTGACGTTCCCCTCGATAGCGCTCTTGGTCCCGTGATCCTTGACGTCCTTTCGGACGATGAAGGACTTGATGGGTTTTCCCCGCTGGAAAGAGATGACCGACAAGGCATTGGCGATCGGGTCGGCCCCGAGGGTGAGGCCGCCGGCGGCAGTCGCCTCGGAATCGGCCAGCATCCCAAAGACAAGGGATCCGATGAGGTTCATCCCCTCGGGATCGAGCGTTGTCGGCTTGCAGTTGAAATAGTAGTTGCTCTTGAGTCCGGAGACGAGTGTGAACGGCGGATCCTCACTGTATTTGAACGACCTCTCCAGAATGATCTCGATCAGCCTCTCTTTATTTGCCCGGTTGTCCATAGTGACTCCTCCCCTCCTGGTAAAGATCCCCGCCGTAGATATCATTGACAACCGTCACCGGAAAATCCCGCACCTCGAGTCGCTGGAGGGCCTCCGGCCCCAGGTCCGGATAGGCCACCACCTCTACCTTCCGGATCGAACGGGAAATAAGGGCGCCCGCGCCTCCGATGGCGCCCAGATAAACGGCCTTATAGCGTCTCTGGGCCTCCTTCACTGCTTCGGAGCGCATCCCCTTGCCGATCATCCCCTTCAATCCCAGAGCCATGAGCCTGGGTGAATAGGAATCCATCCGATAGCTGGACGTCGGACCGGCGGATCCGATCGCCCTGCCCGGTCGCGCCGGGGAAGGGCCCATGAAATAGATCACCTGACCCGTCAGATCAACGGGCAGCGGCTGTTTTGCCTCCACGGCGTCGATCATCCTTTTGTGGGCCGCATCGCGCCCGACATACATCACCCCGGTCAAAAGCAGCTCATCACCGGTATGCAGGGTTTCCAGCACCTCATCGGACAACGGGAGCTGGACCTTTCGTACAGTCGCCGAGCCTTTTTCCCTCAACCGACCGTCCCTCCTTTCAAAGGATCGCTTCCCGGTGCCGGACGCTGTGGCATTGAAGATTGACCGCTACAGGAAGAGAGGCGATATGGGTGGGAAACACCTCGACATGAACGGCCAGGGCCGTGATTCTCCCTCCATAGCCCATGGCACCGATCCCCAGCGCATTGACGCGCTCGAGGATCTCTTTTTCCAGGTCCGCTGTCTCGGCATCCGAGTGAGGATCGCCCGCAGGTCGCAGGAGGGATTTTTTCGCCAGCCACATGCACTTTTCCGCTGTTCCCCCGATCCCCACGCCGACGATGACCGGGGGACAGGGATTGGCGCCTGCCTCACTGACGCACGCAACGACAAAATCGACGATTCCCGATCTCCCCTTTGCCGGCGGCAGCATGGCGATTTTGCTCATGTTCTCACTGCCGAATCCTTTAGAGAGGGCCGTGATTCGCAACTTTTCACCCGGCACGATGGTGGTATGGATGACTGCCGGGGTGTTGTCCTTGGTATTGATTCTTGCGGAAAACGGCCTGTCCACCACCGATTTGCGCAAGTAGCCCTCGGTATAGGCACGTCGCGTCCCCTCCTGGACGGCTTCGTACAGATCCCCCCCGACGATGTGCACGTCCTGGCCCAGATCCAGAAAGACAACCGCCATACCTGTATCCTGGCATAAGGGGACTTCATCGCGTACCGCGATTTCCGCATTTTCCAGCAATTTTTCAAGGGTGTGACGGGCCGCAGGGGCCTCTTCTTTCTCAGAGGCCAGTTTCAGGGCGCTGATCACGTCGTCCGACAGGCGATAACACCCCTCCTGCAGCAGACGCGAAACCGTTTCCGTCACCATCGACGCATCGATTTGTCTCACCATCTGGGATTTCCTTCAATCACAGGGGCAGAACCCCTGCGGAGGTATCGCTCGCCACTTGCCTTCCGGTGTTCAGGGAGGACATCACCTCATGAGCGCCCCGACCTTTTCGGCGACGAGTTCCCCCATCTCCTTGGTGCCGACGATGGTGGCCCCTTCCTGACGGATATCCACCGTCCGGAAGCCGGCCTTCAGAACTGCTCGGACGGCGTTCTCGACGACCGCCGCCTCCTTCGCCATCCCGAAAGAATGGCGGAGCATCATTGCCGTCGAGAGGATCGTGGCAAGGGGGTTGGCGATCCCTTTGCCGGCGATATCAGGGGCAGAGCCGTGGGAGGGTTCATACATCGCCGTCTTTTCGCCCTGGCTGGCAGAGGGGAGCATCCCCAGGGAGCCGGTCAGCATCGACGCCTCGTCGCTCAGGATGTCGCCGAACATGTTGGTCGTCACGATCACGTCGAACTGACCCGGATTGCGGATGAGCTGCATCGCACAGTTGTCGACATACATATGCTGGAGTTCCACATCGGGATAGTCGCGGCCTATCTCAGTCGCTACATCACGCCATAGCTCTGTTGTCTCAAGGACGTTGGCCTTGTCCACGGAGAGGAGCCTTTTCCTGCGTCCCCGGGCCAGATCGAAGGCGGTCTTCACGATCCGTCGGATCTCCGCCTCGGTATAGACCATCGTGTTGATCCCGATCCGCTGGCCGTTCTCCACCCTGGCCCCCCTGGGTTTGCCGAAATAGGCGTCTCCGGCCAGTTCCCGGACGATCAGAAGGTCGATCCCCCGGATCACCTCCGGCTTGAGGGGCGACGCGTCGATCAGGTCCTCGAAGACGACCACCGGACGGAGGTTGGCATACAGACCGAGTCCCGAGCGGAGCCCGAGCAGACCCCGCTCAGGGCGGAGGCTGTAATCGAGGGGCTCCCATTTCGGCCCCCCGACGGCGCCCAGCAGGACGGCATCGCTTGCCGCGGCCGTCTTCATGACGTCCTCAGGCAGGGGGGTCCCGTAACGGTCGTAAGCGGCGCCCCCGACGAGCCCCTCCTCCATCTCGAACTGGACGCCGGCGCGCTCTGCCACGACCCCGAGGACCTTCCTGGCCTCATCCATGATCTCCGGCCCGATCCCGTCGCCCGGAAGGACTGCAATACGATGCTTTTTCATTTCGCCCTCTTTTTCGCGATGTGATTCATGAGCCCGCCGTCGGCGATCAGTTCCTGCATAAAGGGGGGGATGGGCTCAATGCGGAGAGGTTCTTCGCCGGCGCCGATGATCCGGATGAGTCCGTTGTCGGCGTCCACCTCGATCTCCGACCCTTCGGTCACCCGTCCCCAAAGATCGGCGGATTCGAATATGGGAAGGCCCATATCGAATGAATTGCGGTAGAAGATCCGGGCGAAACTCTTGGCCACGACGCAGGCGATCCCGGCTGCCTTGATCGCAATCGGCGCGTGTTCCCGCGACGAGCCGCAGCCGAAGTTCTGCCCGCCGACGATGATGTCCCCGGGGTTCATCTTCTTCATGAAATCAGGATCCGCGTCCTCCATGCAGTGGGCGGCCAGCCCCTTGGGATCCCAGATATTCAGATATCGGGCCGGGATGATCGCGTCGGTATCGATGTTGTCTCCAAATTTCCAGATTCTCCCTCGAAATTTCATATCGTCACGTCCTTTCAGTTCGCTTCTTCTTTTATCTTGGTTCTTCTCGTTGACTATCTTGCCGGCGGCGCAGCGCCGGGGTTTCGTAAGGGGCGATTCGGAGATTTTTCGGGCACCCTGCAACCGCAGCGGAGCGCCCGCCGGAAAACATGTCTGAGCGCGAAGCGCGAGTTGGTTTTCCGGGAGCTCTCGCGAGGATTTTCAGGGTCGAAAAAAGATCCTGAGCCCCGCGAAACCCCGGCACTGCGTCGCCCCCCTCCCCTACAGCTGCTCCGGCCCGGCAAGGCGGCCGGCAACGGCGGTTGCCGCAGCCACCGCCGGACCCGCAAGATAGACCTCGCTCCCGGGATGCCCCATCCGGCCGACGAAATTCCGGTTTGTCGTCGCGACCGACCTCTCCCCTTTGGCAAGGATCCCCATGTAGCCACCCAGGCAGGGGCCGCAGGTCGGCAGGCTGATCACACCGCCTGCATCGAGGAAGATATCGAAGAGCCCCTCCCGCATCGCCTGGCGGTAGACCGCCGGCGTCGCGGGGATGATGATGAGACGGTAGTTGGGGGCGATGTGCCTCCCCTTGAGCACCTCGGCCGCGATCCGCAGATCCTCGATCCGGCCGTTCGTGCAGGAGCCGATGATCGACTGGTCGATCCGCACGTCACCCACGGTGCTGATCCCCTTCGCGTTCGAGGGGAGGTGGGGAAAAGAGACCTGGGGCTCGATCGCCTCCACATCGATGTCGATGACCGAATGGTATACCGCATCGGGATCAGAGGCGTAAAAGGTATATTTGCGTTCGGCCCGGTCCCGGCAGTAGGCCTCCGTCACCTCGTCGGGGATGAAGATCCCGTTCTTTCCGCCCGCTTCGATCGCCATGTTGGCCATGGTCAGGCGGTCGGCCATGGTCAGCCCGCCGACGGCATCGCCGGTGAACTCCATCGCCCGGTACAGGGCGCCGTCCACGCCGATCCGGCCGATCGTGTAAAGGATCAGGTCCTTTCCCGAGACCCAGGGGCGGCGCTTGCCACGGTAAACGAATTTCATCGTCTCAGGCACCTTGAACCAGAGCTCGCCGGTTATCATCGCCGCAGCCAGGTCGGTGCTTCCGACACCGGTGGCGAAGGCCCCTACGGCTCCGTATGTGCAGGTGTGGCTGTCGGCGCCGGCCACGAGGTCGCCTGGAACCACGATCCCCTTCTCGGGCAGCAGGGCGTGTTCGACCCCCGCCTCGCCCACGTCGTAATAGTGGGTGAGCCTCTGTTCCAGAGCGAAGTCCCGCATGAGCTTGCACTGCTCGGCAGAATCGATGTCCTTGTTCGGGGCAAAGTGGTCCGCGACAAAGACGACCTTTTCGCGGTCGAAGACCTTGCCCCCGCCCGCCTTCCTAAACGCATCGATGGCAATAGGCGCCGTGATGTCGTTTCCCAGGGCAATATCCACCCGCGCGTTGATCAGCATCCCGGGCCGGACCTCATCGAGTCCCGCATGCCGACTGAGTATCTTTTCCGTGATGGTCATTCCCATATCTCGCCTCTCCTTGAATCATTCAAAAATCCCGGCGAACGCCGTGCGTTCGCCCTTTCTTACCGAAACTTTCCCTTTTATGCAACCTTGACCTTCTTGATATCCTTGCTCAGCCATTCCAGGCGGTTCAGGGCGTTGATATACGCCTTGGCCGACGCGACCAGGATGTCGGGATGGGCGCCCCGCCCGACAGCGGAACGGCCGTTGAACTTGAGCTGCACGGTCACCTCTCCCTGGGCATCGGTCCCTCCGGTAATGGCGTTGACGGCGTACTTCAGGAGGGGATAATTGGTCTTGGTGATTTTCCGGATCGCCGCGAAGGTCGCGTCGACCGGCCCTACGCCGAAGCCTGCCTCCTGGACCATCTGGCCGTCGACCTCCATTTGCATCGTCGCCGTCGGCACCGCGGCGTTCCCGCTCACCACATTGAGGTAGACAAAGCGGTACTTTTCCTCATGCCGGGAAGACTCCTCGTAGACGATCGCCTCAAGATCCTCGTCGAAGACCTCCTTTTTTATATCCGCCAGCTCCTTGAAGCGGACAAAGATCTTGTTGATCTCCTCATCGGCCAGGGCATATCCCATCTCCTTCAGGCGATTCGCTATGGCGTGCCTGCCTGAGTGTTTTCCGAGGACGATATGGGTATCCGAGATGCCTACGGACTGGGGGGTCATGATCTCGTAAGTGATCTTTTCCTTGATCAAACCGTCCTGGTGGATACCCGATTCGTGGGCAAAGGCGTTCGCGCCGACGATCGCCTTGTTCGGCTGGACCGGGATGCCCGTGATCTGCGTGAGGAGACGGGACGCCTGGTGGATGGACTCCGACTTGATCCCTGTATAAAGACCGAACAGGTCCTTCCGGGTCTTGATGGCCATCACGACCTCCTCCATCGCGCTGTTACCGGCCCTCTCGCCGATCCCGTTGATCGTGCATTCCACCTGGCGCGCCCCGTTTTTCACGGCGGCCAGGGCATTGGCCGTGGCGAGGCCCAAATCGTTGTGGCAGTGGACCGAGATGACCGCCCGGCGGATGTTCTTGACCCGCGAGAAGAGCGTTGCGATCAGGTCGCCGAACTCCTCCGGGATGGCATAACCCACCGTATCCGGGATGTTGACCGTCGTCGCACCCGCGGCAATGACCGCCTCGACCATCTCGCAGAGATACCCCCTGTCGCTCCGGGTCGCGTCCATCGGCGAAAACTCCACATTTCCCGTATACCGGCTCGCCTGAGTGACCGCCGCAACTGCCTCTTTGAGGACCTCGGCGCGTGTCTTGCGCAGCTGGTACTTCAGATGGATGTCCGACGATGAGATGAAGGTGTGAATCCGGGGTGCCGCTGCGGAGGCAACGGCCTCCCAGGCGCGTCCGATGTCGGCCTCGTTCGCCCGGGCAAGCGCCGCGATCTGACAGCCCCGGATCTCCCGGGCGATCTGCTGCACGGATGCAAAGTCACCGTCCGACGCCACCGGAAATCCGGCCTCGATGATATCCACCCCCATCTTTTCGAGCTGACGGGCGATCCGCAGTTTTTCGTCCGGGTTCATGCTCGCCCCTGGCGACTGCTCGCCGTCCCGAAGCGTCGTGTCAAAGATAAAAACCCTCTCTCCTCCTGCTGCCTCCATGACTGACTCCTTTCACCAGAAATAAAAAAGGCCATGGGTTCGTCGCCCATGGCCTTCGGATTTTGCTCTTGAATCGGTTGTTACGGAAATCCTCTATACGACGGGCGGCGGGTCCTGTATGACAGGCAAAGAAGGGCGAGGCCCAAAAGATTGGACAGCAAAAGGATCCCCGTTTTGTTCGCCTTCTGTGCAGCCGTCGTCATTTCCAAAAAATCCTCTCCCTCATCTCCGGTCCTTCCGGAAGGTCCATTTCCTAAATTAAATTACAGATCCTGTCAAGCTTTTTTTGATAGAAGTTCGTCTTGAGAAATTTTGAAACGAAACTTAAAAGGGGGACCCATCCGGAAGGGGAGGAGGGCGCCTGAACCTCCCGGACGATCCCCCTGTTGTGGTTTAGCGGATTACCATCTGCCCCGGCCACCCGGTCCGGGACCGCTGCCCTGCCACGGGCCGCAAGCGGCACCAGGTCCGAAACCTCGGTCCATACCGAATCCGTGCCTCGGTCCATATCCGCGACCCGCTTTGAAACCGGCGGCAAAGGATTTCGCCTTTTCCTGCTGTGCCGGGGTGAGAACCTTCAACGACTCGAGACGAAATGCCGTCATCTTGTCCTGCATCTGATCCCGCACCGACCTCATCTCCTTCTGGGCGGCCGCGATCTTTGCCTGATCAGGATTCGGCTCCAGCCAAAGTTTCCTCAGCTCATCCCTTTTGGCGAACATCTGCTCCCGGAGCGGGTTGACTTCCTTGAAATGGGCATCCCGCAATTCAGTCAGTTTGGTCTTCTGCTCTGCCGTCAGGTTCAACTCCCCCAATCCCCCAAAATCCCCCCGTCCACAGGGTCCATACCCGGGCCCTCTGCCCGGACCAAAGGCCAAGGCCGCGGTTGCAATCACTGCCATGACCACGAGCGCCGTCAATGTTATCGCTACTTTCTTCATCTCCATGTTCTCCTTCTTCATGTTATTGAGAATGTATCTTCTCCTTTGGCTGTCTGATAGAGCAACACTCATGCCAGAAGCGATGCAGGCGCCTATATCAAAAAGGAGTATCTAAAGGGATGTCATAATAAAGGCTCCATAGGGGTGAGCGGCTCCCAGGAAGGAAAGAGTAGCGAATCTATTGAAATGACGCGCTTCTTGTGATGGCGTGCATGGATAAAGAAATGCACAGGGCCGATGGCCTTTGACTGGATCTGCAAGCTGACGCATCCTTAATTTATATATCATTCCCTCTCCAAACCAGACCGTCTCATTGCCCTGGAGAGAAACAGATGGATAATTAGTATCCATATGTGATATCCACTTGATCAAAATGTATCCGAAATCAGAGATGAAAGGGCGCCCTAGGCATGGAGAAACGAAACAGTGCCTTGCGGTTGAAGAAGCCCTGTGCTGCGGAACGGATCTTGTATGACTCCCGACACGGCGATGAAAGGTGAAACTCCGGAAGGATTCGGTCAGGCGTCGGCGGCCGACCATTCAGGAATCCGGAAGATACGATCATGATGAGAAAAAAGGAAAAGCAGAGACAACTCTGGGCAATGATCCCGCCCTGGCTGATGGTCGGGGCGGTCGTGCTTCTGGTGTCGGTGTTCCTCTTCATGACGCTGGAGAATATAAGCCGGCAGGAGGAGCAGACGACCCGGCTCCTGGTCGAGAAAGGGGCCGCCCTGATCCGCTCCTTCGAGGCGGGCGCCCGGACAGGGATCGGACTTCACTGGGGCGGCTTCCAGCTCCAGAAGCTCCTGATGGAAACGGCCCGGGAGCCGGACATCGACTACCTGATCGTGACGGATGTCCAGGGGACGATCCTCGCCGACAGCGACCCCGCGCGGCTCGGCATGGGTTACGGCCTTGACCTGGACCTGCCGAAG
>Ga0172370_10010822_pt1 | contig 10401 bp, 10 predicted proteins | sample LakKiv5m_FD_114538 | JGI IMG/M metagenome (GOLD analysis project Ga0172370, IMG submission 114538) | Freshwater microbial communities from Kabuno Bay, South-Kivu, Congo - kab_022012_11.5m | ecosystem: Environmental > Aquatic > Freshwater > Lake | place: Democratic Republic of the Congo...
AAGTCTCACGCATAAGCTGTTTTAGCTCTCTGCGATTTATTGCTATCGTTTCCATATCATTTTCCAATTTTAATAACTTGTAACATACCCGGCAATTTATTAATAACCAAGACCCACCTCACTCCGTCATTTTATTCTCTGTGCTAATCATGCTTTTATCAGTTGTGAATTTTTTTACCGCAAAGCTCGCGAAGCATGTCTTTGCGTTTCCTTTGCGCTCTTAGCGTTCTTAGCGGTTAATTTTTTTTACCGCTGAGATCGCGAAGTCATCCTTGGCGGTTTCTTAGTGCCCTTTGCGGTTAATTCCTTTCCCTGCCCTCTTTTCAACTCCGCCGCGGCGGATCAACTATTAAACCCCTTCCCACATCCCAACTTCATTTCCAACACTTTATCTTTTTAGATACTCCACACCATTCTCGATTTGTTATCCTTTGCTCTCCTTTTACTCCTTTTTATCATCTCAATATCAAATTTTTGCAATTCAATAACAATGTAAACCTTTTCTTCGAAAGATAACTTTGCCTGCCGTTTATGAAAAGCTTTTTTGTCCTCAGCAATTTTTTGGATATATGATGGTTGGTTATCAGTCATCGATTAACTTTCTGTACATCACTTCTAAATTAAATTTTTTAACAAGAGATTCAAGAAAAATTTTATCATAATCAGCTTCATTAATAAATCTGATAAATCTCTCACGATCTATAGAGCGTCCGGTTTGGAGCATGATTGCCATAAGATACTCCGCGCCGAAGATAGAAGAAGGTTCATCAAAAATAGTTATTTCCAGTGCGTTGCACAACGCTTCATGTAACAATCCATTATAGGCTAAAAGAAATTGAACCGGAATTCCCTCTATAAGGATATGTTCTCTATCAATTTTATAATTATTTTTTTTTGCCCAGCCATACAGTTCTTCGAGCGGATGTAAGGAATTCTCTTCGCCTTTAATTTGAACAACCAAATCCAGATCATACGTAGCCGAAGGTTCAATATAATAAAACTGAGCCATGCCGCCGGCAATAGCGTATTTTTTTATTATGCCATTATGTAATAACTGATTAATAACTTTGAGAGTATTTTTCATTTATTTGCACTGTTGACTTCCCCGTACTGCTTTAACAATTCAACACGTCAAACCTATTCTTTGTCCGACATTCCCTCTTCCTTCTTATTTTTTCACGCTTCGCGGTTTCTTTGCGCCCTTTGCGGTTAAATTTTTTTACCGCAGAGTTCACGAAGTATTTCTATGCGTTTCCTTTGCGCTCTTAGCGGTTAAATTTTCTTTGCGTCCTTTGCGGTTAATTTTTCCTGCTCTCTTTTCAACTCCGCCTCGGCGGATCAACTATTAAACCCCTCCCATCATTCCCCCTCTTCACTCTTCTTAGTCCATTGCACGCTCTCCGCTTTACGCACTCAACTTATCACTTCGTCATTCATTGCTGAATTTTATTTCACTTCAGATTAAACTTTGTATAGATCATTTTTCCCAGCGTTGCTGCTTCACGGAGTTATTTTATTTATTTTTTTATTAACCTCTAGAAGTTCATCCTTAAACTTTCCCATTATAAGATCGTATATTGATTTAACTTGTTGAGGCAGATAATCATGTACAATACGGTTTCTTATATCACGCATATCAATCCATAACTCGAGAGTAGAAATAATATCTTGCTTCTCCATCGCTAAGAGCAAATCTCTATAGGTATCGGATGAAACAGCATTTAAGTAATATTGGTATGTTTTGAAAAATTTAATACATGACTCTACTGCTCTGATAAATCTATCCGCGAGAGCATCATAGGGTTCAAGTTCTTTTGGATTATAGGTCTTCTCCGGTTCGTATTTTTCAAGGTTTATAAGTGATGCTTCGACTAATTTGACTGAAGAGACAACCTTTTGTTTTGATTTTTCGAGGAGAATTTGATATTCTTTGTTCATGTTACCCGAAAAGCTAATTGATTTTTACCAGCTTAAGCGTTTTAATAAATGCTTTTTCCACTTTCGAAAGATTATCTTTATCTAAGACAAGCACATCAATTTTTTCCTCACATTTTATAAAGAAATTTCGCGTTACTTGAAGCGATAAATTCAGGCTGTTTTGTTTAGAAAATATTAATAAATCAATGTCCCCACCCCTTTTATAATTGTCCAAACGTGAACCTAATAAATAGACTTCATCGCTAATATCTTTTATAGCATACATCAATGCATTTTTTTCAGCGGCGTCAAGTCTAACATTTTCCAACATGAATAATCTCTTAGTACCTTATCATTTAACTTAGTGTAAAATTTGGCGAAATATTTTTGGATTAAAAGTTGAGACGTGGAGTGCCCCTTTGTTACATATAAACCGTTGGTTCTGGCTTGTCCAGTTTAGGGATTGAATCTTTGTAACAAATAAATCCATTAACAACAAACATTCCCTCTACCTTGCGGTAGATAAATCGGGGATGAATCTTTCATATCTCTAACGAATCATTTCTGGTAAGCACCTATACTTTGGTTGACGGCTACGCCGCGCTATATCAGTATACGCTATGCACTTTTTCTCATAGCTTCGCCGCCTCACTCACAGTAAGTAAAAATATAAATATTTTCAGCCTGCAATTTATCCAACACACACCTAAAATACAATCAGACAAAATACCTATTTTTGAATAGTGTTTTATTTCACACAACAAAATATTTTTTCAAAATAAAATTTACGTAGCCGCTATTAGCAATACATTTACGCTGATGATGAAACTCTTTCCTCTTGTAATCATTTATGTTCAATACTAACTCACCTCCAATCCCTACTGCTAATATTTAAAACTTCCGGCCGAAAGAGACTTTCGTTCTACAAATTCATCTTTTCATCATTCCTTCTTTGCCTCTTTCCTTCTTTTTTTTTCTTCTTCACTTCGCTGCCGTATCCTTTTTCCCCGCAGCTTCGCCGGGTAAGTTACAAAATATATTTGCACATACTTTACACGCTCATTCTACTTTTAAAAATTATCTTTATAAAATAACAGCGCCGAGAAAAACTTTTATAACACAAATGTGTCATTTGTAAAAACTTAATTAAACATATTTTCAGTCTCGTTCAATACAATAAAGCGAAGCGCTACCGCTCGGCGGCATCGTAAAAAAAATCTGTCTTAGTATTAATAGTCAATCTTCCCGACTTCATTTCCCCAAATCCAAATAAGAACTACTGCAAAGATATAAAAAATCCTTTTTTATAAAAATATTTCCACCCGCAATTGAAAATATTTAATCTAAATTTAACATACCATAAACCAAGCGCCTCAAACTTTACCCTGTTGCACCGTTGCCTTTTGCCTCTTGCCTTTTCACTCTTGCTTTTTGCCTTTTCACTTTTGCTTTTTGCCTTTTCACACTTGCTCTTTGCTTTTTGCCTTTGAATTTTGACATTTGAATTTTGAATTCTCTCCCAGTCTCTGCCAAGCCTCTCTTTTCACTGACTATACACCAACTTCAACCGTTCTCTAAACCACGATTGCATCTAAATTTCTTAAATCAGTCCTCCATCTGCGGAAGAACATTTGACTCCTTTAAAAACAGAAAAGCCATCTTTCGATGGCTTTTTCGTGTGGGCTCAGAAGGACTTGAACCTCCGACCCGCTGATTATGAGTCAGCTGCTCTAACCAACTGAGCTATGAGCCCATAGCTATTTTTCTAAAATTGGTAAACAAAATTAATCTTTTCTTCCGTTTTATCAAAAACTTTCACCACATTCTTTCTCTTTTCTCAATCTTTGGAATTACATTATCAAAGTTAAAAATTGTTACAGGGCGACTATCAAATAGTCTTTCATTTCAACCTAAAAACGAATCATTCTTACTAAACTTATTGGAATAATTATTGATTGATAACTGCCAATAATTAGTTTTGTATAAATTGGAGAGGGATAAAAATTTTGTCCCGTTTCTTAAAGAATTATTAAAATTTTTGTTTAATTTGCGTCAACACAAAATAGGATTCTGTATGAAAAAATGTCTTTACATTTTCCTTTTACTTCTGCTCGTACCGGTTTTTACGCCGGCACAAAACATAAACGGAAGAGTTACTTCCATGTTTTATAGCTTTCAAAGGTACGACAGCCCCGGCAGTTCCGGCAAGTATTTCAGAAATTATGATATGCTCTCCCTCAACGTAAATAAAAACAATTACTCCTTCCGGACGCAATTTAATTACGAAACTGATTTTTTCACCCCTCTGGCAAATGATCCGAGAGTACGGTTTTACAACCTTTATTTTGAAGGAAGAAATCTTTTTAATATCGCCACGGTAAAACTTGGGCGGCAGCCGATTATCAATTCTATTTCCGGTGGAGTTTTTGACGGCGCAACCGTTAAGGTAAACTACTCAGACTATCAATTCACCGGCTATTACGGGGCAAATGTTCCTGCTTATCAAAAATTAGAACTGACGAAAGACTGGTCCAACAACGATATTTACGGCGCAAAAGTAACTACTTCTAAGTTGCAGAATTTCTTCTTCGGCTTAAGTTATCTCCATAAAAACTACAAGCCAAACGATTATACCGCACGCCGGCTCGATTCTTTATTTAATCCTTACAACACAATTGTTAAACGTGATGCAAGTAAATTCGATTTCGCCTCCGCCGAAGCAAGTTATGATAACGAAAAAGGTGTTTCGGTTAACGCGCGCTACAACTTCGATCTTAATTATGTGAAGACTTCTTTATTGGAACTTGAAGGAAGATACGACGCGCTTCCAAAATTGGGACTTCTCTTTTATTACAATTTCCGCGAGCCGATGCTGAAATACAATACCATCCTTTCGGTTTTTGACGGACAGAATTCTCAGGAAGTTGAAGTTGGCGCCGATTATAAAATCTCTTCCCTCTTTACGCTGCTTGCCAAAGTAGGCAACGTTCAATATAATGATAAAAGCTCACAACGAATTTCAGTTGGATGCAATTCCAATTATGGTTCTCTTTTCTACCGGAAAAATTTAGGATATGCGGGCGAATTGGATGCAATCTCAGCTTCAACCGGATGTTCTTTTATGGAAGGAATGATTACTCCGTCGCTCGGACTTTCATACACCCATTACAAATTAACTCCCGAAGATAAAACACAAAACCTTGCGGCAGTTCTCGGCAATGTAAATGTTCGTCCGTGGCGCATGTTATCTTTTGATGTGCAAGGACAATTTTTAAACAATCCTCTTTATAAACACGATGTCCGGTTCATGTTCAAAATTAACTATTGGTTTAACACAAATTTAAACGTGATGTAATATGAAGATAAAACATTTTTATACGATACTTTTTGTTGCGGTAACCGCTTTGTTAGCGTTCGCCGCCTTTACGGTGCAGCATCCTTTAAATGATGAAGAAACCGGGAACAATAAATCGCGGATAAAATTTTCGCATAAATTTCATTCCGAAATTACCGAATGCAAAGGCTGCCATACAAAAGTTGCAGACGCAAAATCAATGAAAGACCCTTTGCTGCCAACCATGGCTGATTGCGCAAACTGTCACGACGTTGAAAACACAGACGATTGCAACAAATGCCATTATGAATCGGTTCAAGAACCGCTAATCTCAAAAAAATCTTCTCTCATTTTTAATCACAGCTTTCATGTAGGAAATAATGTTGAATGCACCTTCTGCCATAAAGGAATGAATGAAGTTGATTATGCGTTTGAATCAGCCGGAAGCGTTCCATCAATGGAAACGTGCGCTAATTGCCATGGTGAAAAGAAAAGCGCATCGCTTGCTTGCGAAGCCTGCCATATTTCTACGGCTAACTTATTGCCTAAATCTCACAACACGGTTGACTTCAAATCGAAACACAAATTCATAGCTGAAAAACCAAACGCAAATTGTGTTATGTGTCATGATAATAATTCATGCGAAGAATGCCATACCGGAACTACAATGATTACGGAAACCGGAGACTGGAAAAACTTTTACGCTCCATACAAACCTCATACTTTTGTTGATGGAACAAAACAACAGCAGATAACTAAAGTGCATGATTTAAACTTCGCTTTTACTCACGGTATTGATGCAAAAGGAAAAGAAGCAAATTGCCAATCTTGCCATCAAGTTGAAACATTCTGCGTAACATGCCACGAAAGTAAAACGGGAGATTTATATTATTTAGGCGTTACTCCGGCAAATCATAGAAGCCCTAATTTTACAACGTTTGGCGTTGGCAGCGGCGGCGGCGAACATGCCGTTCTTGCCCGCAGAGATATTGAGCGATGCGCTTCATGTCATGAATCAAGCGGCGCTGATCCTGTATGCATTATGTGTCATGTTGATAATCTTCCAGGCAAAGGGAATAATCCCAAAACACATCCAACGGGATTTATGAAAAATGAACACGGCAGCTGGCATGACTCTGACGGTGCAGTTTGTTATACATGCCATATCGGCGCTTCTTCTAATGGAATTGCCGGTGTAGGCTTCTGCGGGTACTGCCATGGAAAACAATAAAACTAAGTTAATGAACTTAAATTTTTTGGATACGATTATGAAAAAAACATTACTGATATACTTGCTGTTAATTCTTCCGGCATTGTTTTTAATTTCGTGCAGTGAAGAAAGCTCCGAATTAGAAGCGTTGGAAAATGCCAATATCCATCAACCCGGAGTGGTGGATTCTACTTCAGCTAATTTCCACGGCAAGTTCTTCGTTCAGAAAAATATGAAATTTACCGATTGCCAGAAATGCCACGGTAAAGAGCTTACAGGCGGAATCACAAAAGCTCGCTCTTGCGGCGAAATCGGATGCCATCCGCTCGCTACTATCCATATAAATTTATCCGGCGTTCAGGATACCGCTTCAACAAATTTTCACGGTAGATATTTGCTGGAGCACAGTCTTGCTGATTGCGGGCAGTGTCACGGGAAAAACTTTACCGGCGGTTCAAGCAGTCCGAGTTGCGTAAAATGTCACGAAGCAATCTCCGTTCATAAAACAAATCTCCTCGATAAAAACTCCGCCGATTTCCACGGAAAATTCACGCTGATAAATAATAGTTTTTCTGAATGCAAATCTTGCCATGGACAAAACTTCGCAAGCGGAATTTCAAGTCCAACTTGTGCAAGTGCAGATTGTCATAAATCAATTGACGTGCACAAAGCAGGAATTATTGATACGGCTTCAGCAGAATTCCACGGCAAATATCAATTTAAAAATGGATTTTCTGATTGTACTTCATGCCACGGAGCAAATTTTGCAGGAGGAACGCAAAGCCCTCCTTGCGTTACCTGTCACTCAACAATCGTGGTGCACAAAGCCGGTATTGTTGATGAAGCTTCACCGGACTTTCACGGCAAATCAAATCTTATAAACGATTTTACCCAATGCAAAACCTGTCATGGAAACAACTTCCAGGGCGGACTTAATAGCCCGAGTTGTTCCAACTGCCACAAATCAATTGACGTTCATAAAACCGGTTTTGTTGATCCGGCTTCGGCAAATTTCCACGGAAAATATCAATTGAAAAACGGACTTGCCGATTGTTCTTCCTGTCACGGCGCTTCTCTTACCGGCGGAACACAAAGCCCGAGTTGTAAAACTTGTCATGCAACAATAGACGTTCATAAAGCCGGTATTGTTGATCCAAACTCCGCGAACTTCCATGGCAAATATCCATTGGTAAACGGATTTACAGAATGCAAAACTTGCCATGGAGATAACTTCCAGGGCGGAAAGAATGCCGTTGCTTGCACAACATGCCATTCTACAATCACTGTTCACAAAACCGGCGTTACCGATCCAAACTCAACAAACTTTCACGGTAAATTTTTGATGGCTAACGGATGGAATATTTCAACATGCGCTAATTGCCACGGAAGCAATTTTACGGGCGGAACTCAAAGTCCAACATGTGCAACAGCAAATTGCCACAACAGCGCGCAAGGTCCGGCTGCATGTAACACCTGCCATGGAGATTTTAATAATCCATCACAAGTTTCTCCGCCGAGAGATTTGAACGGAAATACTTCAACATCTTCTCCGGGAGTTGGCGCTCACGTAAAACATCTTGCGGCGTTTGCAAACGGAATTCAATTAGCTTGTTCCGAATGCCACACCGTTCCTGCAGATGTAAATGCAAACGGACACCTTGGAACCGATGGCAAAGCTGAAATCAATTTTGGTGCGTTCTCTAATAAACTCGGCGGTTCATCTTATGATTTTGGAACAAACAAATGCGCCAATACCTACTGCCACGGAAATTTCGAATTGAAGAAAGCCGACGCTTCTTCAGTGGCTCAAAATCAATACACTGCGGACAAAATGGTGGGCAATAAACGCTCTCCTCAATGGAATTTGCTTGACGGCAGCGAAGTGAAATGTTCAAGCTGCCACGGTAAAAGTGATAGCGATCCATCGCCAATTGGGCATGTTCCGTACACAATTGACCAGTGCGTTTGGTGCCATTCAACTGTTGTTGACGCTTCGGGTACAATAATTGATAAAACAAAACATATAAACGGAAAAGCAAATGTTTTCGGAACAAAATTCCGGAAACACTAATTCTAAACTAAAAAAGGTGAAAAAATGAAAAACTTAATGTCCTTCTTTCTTGTAGTTCTCTTTGTTTCTTTTTTGAACGGTCAAACTGAAACTGAAAAAAAGGCTCACGGTTTGGTTGGCGCAGCAACTTGCAAAATGTGTCATAACTCTGAAAAAGCCGGTAAGCAATTCGATATCTGGAGCGCGTCAAAACATGCTTCAGCATATAAAACATTGCAAACTAAAGAAGCTGATGAAATTGCAGCTAAAAAAGGATTCAAAACTGCTGCAGCAAAAACCGAAGCTTGCCTTAAATGCCATGCAGTTGGTTACAATGCCGATGCAGCGTTGCTCGGTGCAAAATTCAAAGTTGAAGACGGCGTACAGTGCGAAAGCTGCCACGGCGCGGGCGCTGATTATAAAGATATGAAAGTAATGAAAGTTAAAGAAGATGCTATCAGCAAAGGATTAAACGTTCCTGACGGTGAAAAATTCTGCGTTACTTGCCATAACAGCGAAAGCCCTTCTTTCAAAGGTTTCAATTATGAAGAAATGTGGAAAAAAGTTGTCCACCAGATTCCGGCAAAAAAATAATAACACTTATGGAACAACAAGAGATTACTAAATCTGCAAGCAAATTAGCAGACTTAACATTCAAGCTGCTTGCAAGCTGCCATGAAAAAGAAGAACGGCTTGCAAAACAGCATAATTTAACGCAGGCTGAATTCCGATGCCTCCGCCAGATTAACGAGCTTGAGAATATCAATAATAAAGAAATTGCCGAGAGGATGAGTCTTAGCGCCAGCCGGCTTACAAGAATTATTGACGGCTTGGTCGGCAAAGGTTATGTGGTAAGAGAAATTGAACCGAATGACCGGAGAAATATGAGATTATATCTTTCTGAAAACGGAAAGACTTTTACTCATAAGTTAAATGACGATTATATTAATATCCATTCGCAAATTCTGAGTGATATCGATTCAAACCAGCATCAACCGTTAATCGGTGCAATGACGGGCTTACTTTCAGCTGTAGAAAAATGGATGGCACAAGGAGAGCAATAACCTCCAAATAATTCCTTGCCGTTTACTTCTGTAAATCAGCGTAGGCGGCAAGTAATTTTTCTTTCGTCTTCATCAAATCTTCCGACAACACTTTTACTTTACCAATTACCGGCATAAAATTCGTATCGCCGTTCCATCTTGGAACAATATGAAAGTGAAGATGATCATCAATACCGGCGCCGCTTACCTTGCCGATATTTGCCCCGATATTAAATCCGTGCGGATGCAGAGCAGCCAGCAAAGCTTTTTGTGCAAGCTGTAGTTCTTCCATTATTTCGCTATTCTCTTCGGCGGTTATCGTCGTAAAATCACTTAAGTGCCTATACGGAACAACCATCAAATGTCCGTTGTTGTAAGGATAAAGATTCATAACGGTGAACGTAAGCTTCCCTTTTTTTACGATCAAAGAATCGGACGAAGAAATTTCTTCTTTTTCCTTCTCACAAAAAATACATCCGTTTTTTTTAGTAGTATCGGAAAAGGATTCGATATATTGCGAACGCCAGGGAGACCAAAGTTTTTCCATAATTTTTTCTTTAAATGATTAGAAAATTGACTTACCACTTACACACCAATTACAAATTCATCATTAAGAAGTTTTACTGTTCTCTTTTGTAAATCTGTGATTCTAACTTATAGAATCCTTATTTAATTTACAAAGACTTAAACAAAGACAAAAAAATATCTCCGGCAGTTAAGTTGTATCAATATTGGTTTTGGTTTGTGAATCATCTATCAACCAATTATTCTCCGGGTTTGCCTCAATAAGATCGAAAAGTTCATACTTCTGGTAATAGCTATTCAAAATAAACGGATCACTTTCAAG
>Ga0172370_10010826_pt1 | contig 10397 bp, 10 predicted proteins | sample LakKiv5m_FD_114538 | JGI IMG/M metagenome (GOLD analysis project Ga0172370, IMG submission 114538) | Freshwater microbial communities from Kabuno Bay, South-Kivu, Congo - kab_022012_11.5m | ecosystem: Environmental > Aquatic > Freshwater > Lake | place: Democratic Republic of the Congo...
TGACGAATACCCCTAATTGCGCCCCGGCCCCCACCAGAAGGGTCTTGGGGTTGGCAATGAGGGGACCGAAGTCGGTCATGGCACCCAATCCCAGGAAGATGACGCAGGGGATGACCTCCCATTGCAGCCCATAGTGGTAAAACACCTGGAGGAGCTCGGCATGGCCATCGGAGTAGCCCATCAACGGGACCAGGGGGAAGTTGACGATAAAGATCCCGAAACCGATGGGGCGGAGGAGGAGGGGTTCAAATTTCTTGGCGATGGCTAAGTAGATGAACAGGCACCCGATGCCCCACATTATAATCAGGTTCCATTGGAAATTGTATATGCCGGTGGTACGGAGGGTCCCGTACAGCAGATCCAATATTTCATTGACTGTCATGGCAATATCCTCTCCGGAATACGTTAAAGCGCCGCTGTCTGCAGGGGTAAACAGTGTTTTATGCCTAAAAACTTCGATGTAGCTATAATAAAGCTATGGTCCGTTGTCAAGACCAAAAACCGGGCGGTTGTAAAAAAAAGGGGCGGTCGGAGGCACTTTCAAAAAAGGTTTGACAGGCTTTAGGGTGTTGAAATATTTTCACTTGAGGCCCGCAAGGTCGGGGCGGTTTATCAGATGGCAATCAGGAGGCTGAAATGACGGAGCAAAAGGGTCGCGAGGATTTGCAGACCGCCCTGAAGCGGTGGTCGGAAGGCGTGAATAAGAGCCTGAGCAAGGGGCCGGAGAGAAAGGCTGAGTTTCTTAATACCTCAGGCATTCCGGTCAAGAGACTCTATACGCCCCTTGACAGGGACGATGCGGCGTATCTCTCGGAGGTGGGTCTTCCCGGTGATTATCCGTTCACCAGGGGGGTCCAGCCCACCATGTACCGGGGCCGGTATTGGACCATGCGCCAGTATGCCGGGTTTGCCACGGCCGAGGAATCCAACCTGCGGTACCGGTTCCTGCTGGACCAGGGCCAGACAGGCCTGTCCGTGGCCTTCGACCTTCCCACCCAGATCGGATATGATTCGGACAATGAGATGGCCATCGGCGAGGTGGGGAAGGTGGGCGTGGCCATCGACTCGCTCAAAGACATGGAGATCCTTTTCAACCAGATCCCCCTGGACAAGGTCAGCACCTCCATGACCATTAATGCCCCTGCGGCCGTACTTATGGCCATGTACATCGCCGTGGCCGAAAAACAGGGCGTCTCGGCCGACAAACTGAGGGGCACCATCCAGAACGACATCCTGAAGGAATATTCATCCCGGGGCACCTATATCTTTCCGCCCAAACCGTCCATGCGGATCATTACGGACATCTTTTCCTATTGCGGGGATCATGTCCCCATGTGGAACACCATCAGCATCAGCGGGTATCATATTCGGGAGGCGGGCTCCACGGCCGTGCAGGAGGTCGCCTTCACCCTGGCAAACGGGATCGCCTATGTCCAGGCCGCCCTGGAGGCCGGCCTGGGCGTGGATACCTTTGGGCCGAGGCTTTCGTTCTTTTTCAACGCCCACCTGGATTTCCTGGAAGAGATCGCCAAGTACCGGGCCGCGCGGCGATTGTGGGCCGAGATCATGAGGGATCGGTTCAAGGCCAAAAACCCCAAGTCTATGATGATCCGGTTTCACACCCAGACCGCCGGCTGCACCCTCACGGCCCAGCAGCCCAAGAACAATATCGTGCGCGTGGCGTTCCAGGCCCTCTCTGCGGTCCTAGGGGGCACCCAGTCGCTCCATACCAATTCCATGGACGAGGCCCTCTGTCTCCCTTCGGAAGAGGCCGTTCAGATCGCCCTTCGAACCCAGCAGGTGATCGCCTACGAAACGGGCGTCGCCGACACGGTCGATCCCTTGGGCGGGGCCTACTATCTGGAAGAGCTGACCCGCGAGATCTATGAGCGGGCCGGGGATTATATCCGGAAGATCGACGAGTTGGGAGGGGCTGCGGAGGCTATTGAAAAGGGCTTTGTGCAGCGGGAGATCCAGGACAGCGCCTACCGATACCAGCGGGAGATCGAAAAGAAAGAACGGATCGTGGTGGGGCTGAACCGGTTTCAGGTCACCGAGGCGCGGCCGGGGAATCTCCTGAGGGTGGATCCGGCGGTTCGAACATCCCAGGTGGAGAGGCTCAGACGGCTTCGATCGGAACGGGATGCCGCCCAGGTGGACAGATGTCTAACCGATCTGAAGCAGGGGGCCGAAGGCGATGAAAACCTGATGCCCCTCATCCTGGAGGCGGTGAAGGCCTATGCCACCCTCGGGGAGATCTGCGACGTATTGAGGGGCGTCTTCGGAGAATATCAGCCGGTCAACACCCTTGGATAGGGGGAGGCTGGATGCTGGATGACGGATACTGGAAAATAGCGGGGATAGGGCGTGGTTTGATGGCGTGTGGCGATAATCTGTAAAAATCTGCGGAATCTGCGGATCAGGGAGCAGGGAGCAGGGAGCAGGAGAGATCGGACATGACAAAAGACAAAAAGATACGGGTATTGGCGGCAAAGCCCGGACTCGACGGGCATGACAGGGGGATCAAGGTGGTGTCTTCGGCCCTGATGGACGCAGGCATGGAGGTGGTGTACACCGGCCTGAGGCAAACGCCCTCACAGATTGTCTCATCCGCCATTCAGGAGGATGTGGACGTGATCGCCATGAGCATCCTCTCCGGGGCCCATGACTACCTCTTTCCAAAGGTCATGGAACTCCTGGGAGAGAGGGGCGTCACGGACATGCTGGTGGTGGGCGGCGGGATCATACCGGATGAGGACATCCCTCCCCTAAAAGCAGCGGGCATTGCCGAGATCTTTGGCCCGGGGACGACCACCACGGAGATCATCGCCTATATAAAAACCAACGTGAAGACCCGGAACTGACATCAAGAAGAGGCCTGATGACCCGGCGTCATCAAGGCCTCTCCATCTTCACTCATTTTTCCAATCAGGTTTCCGCTTTTCCAGAAAGGCCTTGAGCCCCTCCTGGGCGTCGGCGGTCTTCATGAGTTCATCTAAGTAGATCCCTTCGATAACCTTGAGGGACGGTTCCAGATCGTCCAGGAGACCGGCCATGATGGCCTTTCGAGTCTTTCTCAGGACCTCGGCGCTCAGCTTGAGATAGGGCTTGAGAAATTCCCGGGTAGCGGCCTCCAGTTCTCCCTTTCCGACGACCTTGTTGATGAGTCCCATGGTCAGGGCGTCTTGAGCGGAGATGATTCTCCCCGAGAGGATCAGGTCCATGGCCGCCTTTCTGCCGATGATGCGGGGCATAATCTGCGCGGCAATGGGGGGGAAGACCCCCACCTGGATCTCCGGCTGGCCGTACTTGGCGTCGTCCGAAGAGATGACCAGGTCGCAGAAGATGGCCAGCTCACACCCCCCGCCCAGACAGGAGCCATAGACCGAGGCCACGGTCGGCACCCCCACACGGTCCATTCGGCGGAACATCCCGTGAAAGACCTCTATCATCTTGGGGGCGAGGTCTCCCATGTGCTCTCCCACGTCCACACCGGCCGAGAAGCACTTTCCCTTGGCGTTGAACAGGACGGCCTTAAGGTCCTTTTTCCCCTGCCACGCATCCAGCACCCCGTTGATCTCTTCCATCATGGCAATATTCAGGACGTTAACCGGGGGCCGGTTCAGGGTAATGGTCCCCAGACCGTCCTGGAAGCCGGTCTCAATATGTTCGAAAGCCATTATATAACGCCTCCTTTCCCTTCAAAAAAATGGCAGGAGGGGTTGATCGTGCCGCCCTTCCTGCCATATCTGTTCCCAACTTCCATCCGGCGACTATTTCTGTGGCTTTCCAAGAACTTCCGCAAACATATCCATATCCCATCCCTTGGTTTCCGCAATGTTCTGACGGAATTTGATGAAGTCGATGGTATCCTTGCCGGTAATCTTCTTGGTATTGAATGCGCCAAAGCCCAGGAATGCCTCCCCGCCCATGTTGGCTGCCAGCCAGTGCCTGTGGGCATTCTTCATGGTATCCCAGAAGAATTTCTTCTTCTGGCGAACGCTGTCGATGGATTCGATGAGACAGCCGGGGAAGAGGTTGGCGAAGGTCCATACCATTCGATCCACTTCCTTGTCGAGGAGCTCAAAATCCGCATTGGGCTGATGTTCCTTGACAAAGGCCCGGGCCTCTTTGGCCTCAGGACCTGTCTTGTATTCGCCATAGACGATCTCGCCGTCCTTGACATACTGATCCGTGATGATCATCGGGTTTCGGACCCATTTGCCGTCCACCTTCAGGACGGGGACCACCTTGCTGATCAGGTTCTTGGCCTTCATCTTGTAGGCGGACCACATCTCGCACGAGACGCAGTTCCACATGGCGTCTTCGATGCTGAGATACCAGGGGAGGAAATCCGAGGCCCCGCCCACAGGGGCGGACCCGTGTCTCGGCCCGGCCTGTCCAAAGATGGCCAGGTCCGAGGCAAGGGCCAGGTCGCATGCCATGCCGATCTCCTGACCGCCAGCCACTCGCATGCCGTTGACCCTGCAGATGACAGGCTTTTTGCAGGCCAGGATGGAATCCACCATGTGGTTGAAAAGCTCCATATACTGACCGTATTCATCCGGTCTCCGGCTATAGTATTCGCTGTATTCCTTGGTGTTTCCGCCAGTGCAGAAGGCATAGGGTCCGGTGCCCGTAAAGACCACCGCCACCACGCCCCGGTCCAGAGAGGCGTTTTCAAACCCGGCGATCACGCCTTTCACCATCTCTGTGGTGTAGGAATTGTACTGGTTCGGGTTGTTGAGACGGATCCACGCCACATAGAGCCCGTCCACCACCTTGCCCTGCGGGTCTTTCAAGGGTCTATTCTCGAAGACCACGCACGGGTCCTGGGCTCCCCAGTGTCCGTCGGTGTGCAACAGGTGATCTTTCTTTTCATCTTCTCTCGGCATCCATTCTAAAGCCATAATGTCTCCTCCTTTTATCTGTTTTAGTGATTCTCTGTTCTTCTTTGTCGTCGTTAGCTGCTTTTTGTGAAAGCGGCTTTGCATCTGACCGATAGATGGCCTCGCGGTTGTCGCGGCTGGAAAGCCGCTCTCACAGCGGTCTTAACAGGGGGTAAACAGCCTCACATAATTCAAGAGCAGATCAGGCACAAAAGCAAAAACCCAATAAACTCAAGAACCCCTGAATGCCTAAAAATCTGGCGTCAGGACAATCCGTTTCATGGGCGGCGTCTTGTGGGCCTCGGCAAAGGTCTCGGCAATGGTGCTCATGGGCCGGGTTTCCACGAAGTTGGCCATGTTGATCTTGCCCTTCAAGACCATATCCAGGACAATGGGATAATATTCGGGGAGGCATCCCCAGGTCCCGATCACCTCGGCATCAAAGGCCATCAATCGACCGATGGCGTATTCTGTCTTGGCAAGTCCGAATCCCACGACGATCAGCTTGCCGGTAAAGCCCAGGAGGGCCAATGCGATTTCCTGGCCCGCTTTTGCGCCCGTAACCTCAAAGATCTTCCACCCGAAATTGGGGAGCCCGTTTTCCTTGCAGAGGGCCCTGAATTCCTTGGAGACGGCCCCGGCGTCCTTGCCTGTGGAATTGATGGCAACGTCGGCCCCGTATTTCAAGGCCCGGTCCAGTTTTTCCTGATTGCGGGCGATCCCGATCACCGTCCTGGCGCCCAGGGCCTTGGTGATCTGACCCACGTACTGGCCTACCCCGCCGGTGATCCCCACTACCACCACATTGTCGCCCGGCTGGAGGTCGGCCCGCTTGGCCGCCTGGTAGGGCGTTGTGGCCGCGTCCGCCACCACGGCCAGATGGGCCAGGGGCACATCGCCCCGGTTCTTGACCTCGCACAGGTCGATGCTCGGTACAGGGATATGGCTTGAGAAGCCCCCATAGAGACCGAGGCTGTTGCCCGGCATCTTCTGGTCCAGACACCGGTTTCCACGGCCGGTCTTGCAGAGGATGCACTTTCGGCAGGGCATCACCGCAGGGATGATCACCTCTTTGCCGATCCAGGCTTCATCTCCCGCCACCACGGTTCCTGAGATCTCGTGGCCCAATGTCAAAGGCGGCTTTGAGACAGTGGGGACGCCGTCATAGAAATAGCCCAGGTCCGTGTGGCATACGCCGCACCCTGCCACCTCCACCAGGACCTCTCCGGCCTGCAATTCGGGAACAGGGATCTCGGTCTTCTGGAGCTTGCCGGGCGTGCTCTCCTTGGTTTCCCGGTTAAAGGTCGTCGGCTGAACCATCTGCCAGGTCTGAATTGTCTTTGGTGCTGTCATGACATCCTCCTTATTTTAGATTCACTGCATTTGATTGGTTTGAATTATTGATGCCCCTCTTGATAATGGCGACCTTCCACGCCGGAGCGATCAAGGCCTTACAGGTCCAACCCGGCCTGCCTTTTGCGGCGACATAAGGCTTAAATCATCCCATACCCCCCATCCACGCATAGGAGCTGGCCGGTGATGTAATTGCTTTCGTCCGAGGCCAGAAACACAAAGGCCGGAGAGATATCATCGGGTTCGGCAAAACGCTTCAGGAGGATCCGGTTCATGTAGATATCCCTGAGCTTTTCATCACTCCGGATCTTCTCCGTCATGTCGGTGGCCACAATGCCGAGCGAGATGACATTGCAGCAGATGTTATAGCGGGCCAACTCGCGGGCAATGGACTTGGTCATGCTGAGGATGCCCCCCTTGGCGGCGCTGTAGTTGACCTGACCCACCGTGCCCACCAGCCCGGCTACCGACATGACATTGATGATCTTGCCGGTCTTCTGCTCTGACATGTGCACTCCGGCCGCCTGCGAGCAGAGAAAGGCCCCTTTCAGATGGATGTCCAGCACCTGATCCCACTGGTCTTCCGTCATCTTGAGGAGGAGGGCCGGCCTGGTAAATCCCGCGTTATTGACCAGGATGTTGATTTTTCCGAATGTCTCGACGGCCGCCCCCACCAGGTCTTCCGCGTCCTTTTTCTTCGCCACATCGGCTTTGACGGCAATGGCCTTGCTCCCCATGGCCTGAATGGCGTCAACGACCTCGTTGGCCGCTGTTTGGTTGGAAGTGTAGTTGATGACGACATTTGCACCCTCCTTAGCAAAACCGAGGGCAACGGCCCTTCCCACACCCCTGCTGCTGCCGGTCACCAAAGCAACTTTGTCTTTCAATCTCATAAGTTAACCCTCATCATCAGGCCCGCTGCTGAAGCGGAATTAAAGATTTGAGGCCCTGATGGACCCTGACAAATATAATCACATTGTAGTCACAATATAGTTACAAAGCCAATCTAAATGAAAACCTATTTTGATGTCAAGAAAAATCGAAATCACAGATTTGAGGTCTGTTTTTTACCCTTTGACAGGGAAAATCGTGCAGGATATACTCCCGTCCCAAGTTTGGAATTTGGAGTTAGACGTTGGGAGCTGGGAGGGGGCACGCGGGCTTTTCCCCTGCTGTTTACTGCCGCGCTCCACCATCGGAGACGTACATGGGCCGGATTACCTACTACAGCACCAATAACGCCTCAGAGCGCGCGACGTTCGAAACCGCTCTCGTGAACGGGCTCGCCTCCAACTATGGCCTCTATATGATCGCGAGGGAAGATATTCCCGTCCAGGACCCTGCTGCCATTCGCGCAATGCGGGAGCAGTCCTACGCCCAGATTGCCTTTCAGGTTCTTCATCCCTTCTTAAAGGGCGAGATGGGGAGCGCTGACCTGAGGGCCATGCTCGAGGATGCCTATGATGATGCGGTCATCCCGACACAGGTGGTCCATGTCACGGGGAAGACCTACATTATGTGGCTGACCCGGGGGCCGACCTATTCCTTTAAAGACTATGCCGCCCGGTTTTTCGGAAGGGCCCTCAACTATTTTCTCACCCGGTCAGGGTCCCGAAGGGTAGTGGCCGTTGCCACGAGCGGGGATACGGGGGGGGCCGTGGCCGATGCCCTTCATGGCCTGGAACAGATCGACAATGTCGTCTTTTTTCCAAAAGGATCGGTCACCGATAGGCAGCGGAGACAGATGACGACCCTGGCCGGCAATGTGCATGCCTTTGAGGTTAATGGGGATTTTGATGTGTGCCAGGCCCTTGCCAAACGCCTTTTGGGCGACAAGGCCTTTGCAGCGGACCTGTTTGGCGACCCTGCACGGTTCACCTCTGCCAATTCCATCAGCGTGGGGCGACTCCTTCCCCAGGCGGTTTATCCCTTTTTTGCCTATTCCCGCATTGCTAACCATGACGAACCGGTGATCGCCAGCGTGCCTTCCGGGAATTTCGGGGACATGATGGGGACCGTCATCGCCAAGGCCATGGGACTTCCCATCGCAAAAATCATCTGCGGCGTCAACGAGAACGACGAGTTCCCCCTGTTCCTGCAAACCCAGGATTACCGGGTCAAGCCCTCCAGAAAATCCCCGTCGTCTGCCATGATCGTCTCCAATCCGAGCAACTTCGCCAGGCTGGTGGATCTATATGGCGGGCACGTCTACGACAAACGGGACGCCAATGGGAACGTCATCCAGGAGGGCGTGATGGATGTGAGGCCGAACATGGAGGCCATGAAGAGGGATTTCTATTCCATCAGCGTCGGCAACCCGGATCACTACACGGCTATCCGCGAGGTCTACGAACGGTTCGGCATCATCATCGAGCCCCACGGGGCCGTCGGCTGGCGGGCCCTGGACACCTTTCTCGAACACCGCCATGACCGGCTTGCAGTGATCTATGAGACAGCGGACCCGGGGAAGTTCCCCGATGATGTGGAAAAGGCCCTCGGCATCACGCCCGATGTCCCTGAACGGATCGCCAAACAGGCAACCCTGAAGGAGCGAATATACCGTGTCGAGACGCCCCCCTTGTACAGGGAAGATGGCTCCATGGCCTTGAGCGATCCCCAGTACCAGGAGGCGAAGAAGGTCCTGAGAGAGATCTTTGATTGAGGAATTCAGGGATTGAGGGATTGAGGGATTATGGAACGTATGAATAACATGAAGAAAAGGGTCGGGGCGGTCTACGAGGTTCTGGACCCTTTGTATACCCACGAGAAGACGGCCCTTACGTTCAAGACCCCGTTTCAACTCCTGGTCTCCACCATCCTGTCGGCCCAGTGCACGGACAAGCAAGTGAATAGGGTGACAAAGGACCTGTTCAAAAAATACAAATCTCCCCGGGACTACGTCTCCGCCCCCATTGCCGAGCTGGAAGCGGATATCCGGCCGACCGGCTTCTACAAAAACAAGGCCAAATCCCTGAAAGGGTGCTGTCAGGGGCTGCTGGATCTCTACGGGGGAAAGGTCCCTGCAAGCATGGAGGAGCTGATCCGGCTGCCGGGCGTGGGGAGGAAAACGGCCAACTGCGTCCTGGGGGCGGCCTTTGACATCCCCGGCGTGGTGGTGGACACCCATGTGAAACGGCTTTCCCTTCGGTTGGGGCTCACCCGCAACGAACATCCGGACAAGATCGAAATGGACCTTCAGAAACTCCTTCCCCAGGACCGGTGGCGTCGATTCTCAGACCTTCTCATCTACCACGGAAGGGCGGTCTGCAAGGCCAGAAAGCCGGACCATGACCATTGCGTTATCGCGGCCCATTGCCCGTCCAATTCAATCTGATGCGTTATAATATGAAACGAGGTCAAGACAAATGAAAAGAGCAACCCTAATGATTCTCTTGGGGGCATTTCTACTCGGGGGGTGTGCGGAAACGCCGTATCGTGAGTCCAAGATTCGATACCAGAATCCCAAATGGGACGACGCCACGATCCGGAAAGTAGCCAACCGGGAGGTGGAACCGGGAATGACCGCCGACATGGCGCGGGCCGCCCTGGGGATCCCGGATGCCATTTCGCGCCAGGGCGATGAAGAGAGGTGGGGATATGCAGTCATGGTCGGCGACATCCAGCCGCAAGAAGAACTGGTCTTTTTCGTCTATCTGAGGTACGGCGTGGTGACCCGAACCGCCGGGGACAGGAATCGACTCAAGACCGTTTCATGGTATGACTGAGTCAAGAAGAATAACAATGGACATCCTGGATGTCCGCGACAGGAAAAGGAGGACTGGGTCATGCGTAAATTTATCTTATGGATGGCTTTCGTATGGGTTCTTGTCACCAGTGTTACAGCGCTGGCAGGGTCAGAAACGCCCGATTTGAAGGGGACTTGGGTTTGGCAAGACCAGGGAGTAAGACATTATCGCTCTGCCGAACCCTTGGGCAAGACGCACGTAAAAGACAAAATCCCTTACCCGAACATCTCCTTCACCATGACTATCGACAAACAAGACGGTTTTAACATTTTAGCCTTTTGAAAAGTTTAAGCCGCCAAGTCAAAGTAGTCATCAGCGACTTGGTCACTGGGTGTTGCCAGAATGTTCTTTGACATGGACAGAATGGTTTCAACAGGGTTCTTTTTCTGGAGATCGGCGGAGCGGAACA
>Ga0172370_10010832_pt1 | contig 10392 bp, 9 predicted proteins | sample LakKiv5m_FD_114538 | JGI IMG/M metagenome (GOLD analysis project Ga0172370, IMG submission 114538) | Freshwater microbial communities from Kabuno Bay, South-Kivu, Congo - kab_022012_11.5m | ecosystem: Environmental > Aquatic > Freshwater > Lake | place: Democratic Republic of the Congo...
TAAGCCGCGCAGACGGGCCGCGTCCGGAGCCCGTCGAACCGCGCGAGGTATCCGATGCCACCGCTGCTTCTCGCTTCTGCCTCCCCCCGCCGCCGCCAGTTCCTCCTGGAGATGGGGTTCGACTTCCGCGTGCTGCGCGTCCACAACGTGGTCGAGAAACGGCGCGAGGACGAGGCGCCGGAGTCCTTCGCGGTGCGCCTGGCGCGCGAGAAGGCCCGCGCGGCGGCCGGCAGCGTGCCCGGCACGGTGGTGCTGGCGGCCGACACGGTGGTCGTCGTCGGGGACGAAGTGCTGGGAAAACCCAGTGATGACGCGGACTTCCGCCGCATGATGGCGCTTCTGTCGGGGCGCACGCACGAGGTGATCACGGGCGTGGCGGCGCGCGTCGTGGGCGGCGAGACGCACGAGGTCGCGGTGCGCTCGCGCGTGACGTTCCACCCTCTGACCGACGAGCAGATCGCCTGGTACTGGGCGAGCGGCGAGCCGCGCGACAAGGCGGGCGGCTACGCGGTGCAGGGGCGCGGCGGGGCGTTCGTGGCGTCGGTGGAAGGCTCGCCGTCCAACGTGGTGGGGCTGCCGCTTGCGGAAACGCTGGCGCTGCTGGAGAAAGCGGGTCTGCGGCCGCCGTGGCTGGATCCGCGCCTGCGGCCGTGACGGCGGATTGCGCGATCGCCGCTGCGCTGACCGACGTCCGCAGCCGCCTGGACCGGGCGGCGCGCGCAGCGGGGCGCGATCCGGCCTCCGTGACGCTCGTGGCGGTGTCCAAAACGCACCCGCCGGAAGCGATTCGCGCGGCGTTCGCGGCGGGGCAGCTCGACTTCGGCGAAAACTACGCGCAGGAGCTGGAGCGCAAGCGCCGCGAGCTCGCGGATTTGCCCGGAATCCGCTGGCATTTCATCGGGGCGCTGCAGAGCAACAAGGCGAAGCTGGTGCTGCCGTCGGTGCTCGTACACGCACTGGATCGCGACAGCGTCGCGGAGGCGCTGGCGCGGCGCGCGGCGCCGGCGGGGTGCGAGATCTCGGCGCTGGCGGAGGTGAACCTCGCAGGCGAGGCGTCGAAATCGGGGCTTCCGCCGGCGGAACTGCCCGCGGCGCTGGAGCGCTGGGAGCGGCTTCCCGGCCTTCGTCTGCGCGGCCTCATGTGCATTCCGCCCCCGGCCGACGACGCCGGGGCGAACCGCCCGTGGTTCCGCCGGCTGCGCGAGCTGCGCGACTCGCTGCATGCGCGGCATCCGGGCCTCGAGCTTCTCTCCATGGGCATGACCGCGGACTTCGAAACGGCCATCGCGGAAGGCGCGACTCACGTTCGCGTCGGGACGGCGATCTTTGGTGCACGCGATGCGACGCCCCCGGAAAAGCCATGAAAGACGAAGATCGGGATGGGACCCGCCTGTTCGCAGTGCTGCTGGTCGCGGCGACCCTGTGCGTCACGGCCGTGGGCGCATTCGTGACATCACGGCTCTGCGAGCACCTCTGGCACGAGTCGTATGCGTGCCTGGGGTCCGAGCTGCCGCTTCCGGCCGAGGTCGTCTACGACATGGTGCACGAACCCCTGTTGAGCCTCTCGGCACTGCTGCTGCCCATGCTGGTCGCGGCCAGCGGGCTCTGGGCGCGCCGCCGAAAGCGCGTCTTGCTGGCAGCAACGCTCCTCGTGGTGGCGCCGCACCTGGCCGCGTTCGAGAGCGCGCTCGCTCTCGCCGGGCTTCTCTTCCCTGCCTACTGGTTCCTGCCTCGCTGCAAGTAGCGAGATCGCACGACGGCCATAGATCCCTTGACCCGCCCGTGTCCGGGCGCGCTAGAATGCCCCCCGAACCCCGAGGTCGCCATGCACAAATCCCTTGCGTTCGCGCTGTGTCTCGCCGTTCCGTTCGCCGGCTCCGCCGCTCCGAAGGCCGACGCGAAGGCTGCGGGCAAGCCCGAAATCGTGCTTCACCTGTCGCTCGCAGGGTGCCGCGTGCTCCTGGACGGCAAGGAAGCGGTCGCATCTGCAGGGCAGGATCTGACGATGCCGGCCGCCGCCGGCGAACACCTGGTCAGGGTGGAACACGAGGGCTTCCAGCCCTTCGAGCAGAAGGTCGTCGTCGCGGGCAGCACGCGCCTGGACGTGCTGCTCAAGGTCGCCGACACCGCCCCGCCGGCCCCCGCGGAGCCCGCCGCCGCCCCGAAGCGCCAGACCGGCCCCATCCGCGTCGCCGTCTACGAGGCCAAGGCCGTGCAGAAGTTCGAGCCGCGCATCATCCGGCTCGTCTCCGAGGCGCTGCTGGCCGAGGTGCGCAAGCTCGAGCGCGTCAGCGCCGTGAGCACGGCGGAAATCGGCGAAATGCTCTCGTTCGAGCAGCAGCGCCAGCTCCTGGGCTGCGGCGACGACTCCTGTCTCGCCGAAATCTCGGGCGCTCTCGGCGTCGACGAGCTGGTCAACGCCTCCATGGGTTCCGTCGGCGACTCCAATGTGTTCACTCTCAAACGGATCGACCTGCGGCACGCTCAAGTGAAGGGCGCGTCCAACCGCCGTTTCAAGGCGGGCAACGGCGAGGAGTTCCTGGCGGCCATCGGGCCGGCGATCGAGGAGGCCTTCCCCGACTATCCTCTGCGCCCGGGCAAGACGCGCGGCGTGGCCCCCGCGGTCGTGGCGCGCCTGAATCCGCCCCCGCTGCCGCGCTGGCTCTTCGCGGGCACGGCCGGGGCGGCAGTGGTGTCCATTCTGGCTGCGGGCGGTTTCGCGTGGGGCGAGCGCAGCGCCGAGCAGCAGCATGCCGACGCCGTGGCGAAGGCGACTGCGCCGGGCGGCTCGGTGGACGGCTGGGAGCTGAAAGGCTACCGCGACGCGGCCGAGTCGCGCGCCTGGTGGGCGAATGCGTTCTACATCGGCGCGGGCACGTTCGCGCTCGCGGCGGCCGTCGAGGCGTTCTTCACGGACTGGCACGGCTACCGCGAACTGGCCGCCGCGCCCGGCAGCGGCGACGGGATTTCGCTGCACGCGGCGCCGGGCGGCATCGCGGGCACGTTCTAGCCGCGCGCACGGAAATGCCGCGGGGCCGGCGCCGGTTTCCGCGGCGGCCCTCCGGAGCCGCATGTCCGATCCCTTGCGATTTCCTTCCGCCCCCGCGCCCGGCCGCCCCCCCGGGGGCCGCAGGCTGTGCTAGAGGGGATCCATGACGCCGACCGATCGCCTGCTGGCGAAGATCGACCCGCTTTTCAAGCCTCCCGCGTTCGACGAGCGGGGTCTCCCGCCCGGGTTCAAGCCCCCCGCGGGCCTGCGCGCACTGCTGGGGCGCCGCAACGGCGGCTACTTCTGGGGCGGCGCGCTGCACGTGTTCGGCGCGTGCGTGGAGCCGGCGAGCCACAGCCTCGTGGCCTGGAACGGGCCGGCGGTGTGGCGCGGCGAGTACGGGGAAGTCGCCGACGGCCTCGTGTTCTTCGCGGAGAACGGGTTCGGCGACCAGTTCGGCCTGGACGCGTCCGGCAAGGTGTTCGAGCTGGACGCGGAGCAGGGCACGGTCGAGGAGCGCGCCGACGACTTCGACCAGTGGCTGCTCATGGCGGTCGAGGCGACGGACGAGCTGCTGTCGCGCCCTGTGTTTGCCGCCTGGGTGCAGAAGCACGGCCGGCTGCCGTACGGCTCTCAGCTCCAGGCGTTTCCGCCCTTCATCTTCGCGGAGAGCGCCGAGGCCGTGGAGCTGTCCGCGGTGGACGCCCTGGAGAACATGCAGTTCCACGCGACGCTGGCGCGCACCATCGCCAACCTGCCCGAGGGCTCGCGGGTGAAGGTCGAGTTCACCGACGAGGGTATCCAGATCTCGACCGTCGAGGCATGAGAGAAGAAAGAGAAAAGAAAGAGCTTCACCACGGAGCCCACGGAGTTCCTCTTTCAAGCAAGAATTCCTCCGTGGGCTCCGTGGGCTCCGTGGTTAACTCTTTTTGCCCTTTTTCTCTTTATTGCTCTTCTGACGCTACCAGACGACGAACTGGTCCTCGACCACGCCCGGCAGCGCGTCGAACTCGTGTGCGCGTCCGTCGGGCCCCGCGACGCGGCCCGCGAAGGTGCCGGCCACCTGCACGAAGCGGCTCCGGATCGCGACCAGGTTGCGCTCCTCCCGGTGCAGGCCGCGCGCATGGAAGCGCAGATCCACTTTTCCGTCCGCCGAGGCGATGCTCCAGTCCTGCATCGGCCGCGCGGCGTCGAACGCGAAGCGCACCTCCGGCAGCGGCCCCGTTTCGCGCCCGGCCCAGACGGCGTTTTCGCAGGCCACCGACGGCGTACACCAGCCTTCCGACAGGTTGAACCCCACCGCCGTGCCGTCCTTCGCCCGCCCGTGCCCCGAAGCCCAGCGCCATGCGGTCGTGCGCGGCAGCAAGCCGTGCGTGTAGTCGATGTTCGCCAGTGCCCCGCGCAGATCCCAGCGCCGATCCCCGACGTGCAGCATCCCGGTGACCGCGAGCAGCCCCGTCTTCTGCGTGCAGTTGACCCGCCCTGCGTCCCAGGGGTGGACGACGGCCAGCGGCGGTGGCGCCTCGGCACTCTCCAGCAAGGCTTGGACGGCAAGGTGGCCCGAGGCTACCTCCAGACGGTACGCCGTCTCGCCCGCCCGGCGCTCCAGCCGCATCGATCCGCCCGGGGCAGCAAAGCGGGCGAGCGATCCCTCGCCCGGCAGGTCGCTGACCTCGACCCACAGGCCGGGGATGCCGAGGAACGAGCGCTCGACGAGGACGCCGCCGGCGGCGAGGTCCACGGCGAAGGCGAAGCCGTTGCCCGCGTAGCCGGCGTTCACGATGGCGCACCCGAACAGCACGTCGGGTGTGGCCAGCGACACGTACTGCCAGCGCTTGAGGCGGACGAGTCGCCGGAGTCGGCCGAGCGGCGAGCCGCCCGTCAGAGACTCGAGATTCACGCGGGCGAACGAGCCCAGGAAGGCGCCGGAAGGAACGCGGGCACCGTGTTCGAAGAGAAGCGGCGGGGCGGGCGGCAGCATGGGCGGGTCCTCGGCGGCAGGGTCCCGATGATAACGCCGCCCCGATGCGGCGGGGGGCGTCGAACGGGCAGGCGCCGGTCATCCTTCATCCATGTCCTTGCCGACGGGGCATCCGGAAGCCACCGTGTCGGCATGGCGACCCATCGGACGCGTCGGCGGCACAGCTTTCATCCTTCATCCTTCATCCATCATCCTTCCGAGGCCTGGCCCGAGCGGCTGGCGTGGGCGCTCGTCTCGGGCGCCCTGGCGAGCCTGGCAGCGTGGGCCGCGACGAAGACGGCGGGGGCTGCGTGGCGGCGCCTGCGCGGCCGGCCGCCGCCGCAAGGTCGCGGAATCGCCGGACTTCTCGGCTGGAGCGCCGGCCGCAAGGGCGTCGAGGTGCTGCTGCACTGACGCGCTGCGTTACTCGACTCTCTCGATGAACTTCACCGGCTCGCCTTCGCGCGCGACGATCTGCTTTTCCTTGCGCGCGCCGTCCTTGGTCTCGCAGGCGATGGTGTGCGGGCCGGCGGCGATCTCCAGCGGATTCTTCGGGAGAATCGGCGTCCAGCGGCCGGAATCCACGCCGTCCACATAGACCTTGGACACCGGCGTGCAGTTGGCGAGCAGCATCACGCGTGCCCCGCCGGCCGCCGGTGCGGGCGCGGGCGCGGGTGCCGGAGCAGGGGCGGGCGCCGCCGCCTTGGGCGCCGGGGCGGGCTTCGCCGCGGGCTCCTCGGCGGCCGCCGCCTTGCGCGCGTCCGCCGACTCCAGCTCCAGTTTCACGGTTTCGCGCTCGCCCGCGCGCACCGTCACCTCGCGCATGGCGCTGCGGTAGCCGGCCAGCGTCACCATAAGCCGGATGGTCTTTCCGCCCGGCAGATCGTTCACGGTGAGCGGCGTGACGCCGGCCTGGCGGCCGTCCATGAATACGCGGGCGCCCAGCGGACGGGTCAGCACGGCGACGATGCCGGTCGCAGGGGCCGCGGCGGCTTTGGGCTCGGGTGCCTTGGGCTCGGGCGCCCGGGGCTTCGCCGGCTCCTCCGGGCGCGCCTTCGGCGTGCGCTCCCGGGCCGCTTCTTTCGCGGCCTCCCGGGATGTTTCCTTTGCGTCCCGCGAGGCCTCGCGGGCCGCTTCCTTCGCGGATCGATGCGTCTCGGCTGCGTCCTTTGCTTCGGCTGCGGGGCGCGCCTCCTGTGCGGTCTTCGCGCTCTTCGCGGACGCGGCGTCCGCGGCTCCTGCGGCGGCGCGCACGTCCGCGGTCCTCGCCGCCGGCACCGGGGCCGCGGCGCCGGCGTCCCCTTCGCGATCGGGTCCGGCGGCCGCCGCGGCCACCGCCTGCGCGCCCGCCGACGCCTCGGCGACCGTGGCTGCCGGTGGAGCGGCCGGCGGCGGCTCGGGCGAAAGTGCTTCCAACTCCACTTCGAGCGGACGGTTGGCGCCCGAAACCACGTAGAACGTCTGCTCGTGGACGCGGAAGCCTTTCGCGGTCACGCGCAGCCAGTGCTCGCCGACCGGCAGACGCGGCACCGGGTCGGAGATGCGCCGGGCGTCGATGGTGACCTCCGCCCCTTCGCGCGGGGTCACGATGATGGGGACCTTGCCCGGGGCCGGCTCGGACAACGTGCGCCAGGCTTTCACGCCGGCGGCGAACACGACGATGGTGCCGCAGGCCGCCGCAACGACCCGCGTCGTCGTGGAGAGCCCCGATCGGCGGGGAGCGGCCACCGGATGACGGGGCGACGTCGGGGGTGGACGGGCGGGCGCCTCCGCCTTGGGGCGCGTCTCGACACTCGCGATGCGGGCGGCGGGCGGCTCGGCCTTGGGACGGGTCTCGACGCTCGCGATGCGGGCGGGCTCGAGCTGCGGGGCGGCGGGCTCCGGCTGGGCGGGGATCTCCCGCGTCACGGGCGGGGGCAGCGGCGGGCGCGGCACGTGCTCGAGGCTCACCTCGGCGGCGGAGCGCACCTGGGTCGGCTGCGCCTCGATCGCGACCGCCTCGGGCTCGGGCGGCGCCTGCTCGCGGCGCGAGGGCACGTCGAACGGAAGCTGCGCGCGCGACAGCGGGTGCGGCGGCTCGGCGGGGGCGACCTTCATCTTCGGACCGCCGGTGGCCGGGTCCAGGTCGAACGGGTTGAACTGGACGGTCCTCGCCTCCAGGTGCAGCTCCGAGGTGGAGAAAGCGCTCGGGGGGCCGATGCGCACGCGCGCGGCGGGCGCGCCCGCCTGAAGCGGGGAGGCGGGCGCCTGGCCGGCCTCTGTCGGCGCCGCGCGCGGCACCGCGCCCGCCCAGCTCGGCACGGCGGCGCCTTTCTGGCGCAGCATCGCCCGCGCGCTCGCGGACAGGTCCAGTTCGATGTCCTCGGGCACCGGGGTCGACCACCAGCGCGAGAGCCGCTCCGCCTCGCGGCGCAGCTCCTCGGTGAACGCCTCGCGCATGAACGCCGCGAGGTTCTTGGCGCCGAACACGTCGGTGCCCGAGTACAGGAACCGCATGAGGTCGTCGTGCAGCTCGTCGGCCCACTGGTAGCGGTCCTCGCGCTCGCGCGCCAGGGCCTTGAGCATGACGCGCTCGAGCACCGGCGGGATGGCGGGGTTCACCTCGTGCGGGGCGCGGATCTCGCCGGCGCGCACCTTCTCCAGCGTCGAGAAGTCGCTCTCGCCCGAGAAGAGCTTCATGCCCGTGAGCATCTCGTAGAGCATGACGCCCGCGGAGAAGATGTCTGCCCTGCGGTCGATGCTGAGCCCCTTGACCTGCTCGGGGCTCATGTATCCGAACTTGCCCTTGAGGATGCCGGCCTGCGTCTTCTGAAGGCGTCCGGTGGCCTTGGCGATGCCGAAGTCGATGATCTTGACGTCGCCCTCGTAGCCGACGAGCACGTTCTGGGGCGAAATGTCGCGGTGGATGATGCCCAGCTCGCGTCCGGCGGGGTCGCGCTTCCTGTGGGCGTAGTCGAGCGCCTCGGCCACGCGCGCCATGACGAACACCGCCAGCGGCACGGGCAGCGGCTGGCCGCGCCGGCGGAACTTCTCCACGATGGAGCGCGCGTCGCGGCCCGACACGTACTCCATGGCGATGTAGTAGCTGTCCTCGTGCTTGCCGAGCTCGTGGATCTGCACGATGCTCGAGTTCGAGAGCTGCGCCGCGATGCGCGCCTCGTCGATGAACATCGTGATGAACTCGTCGTCCTCCACCATCGTCGGCAGAATGCGCTTGATGGCGACGAGGCGCTGGAAGCCCTCGACGCCGAAGCTCTTGCCGGCGAACACCTCGGCCATGCCGCCGACCGCGATGCGGTCCAGCAGCAGGTAGCGCCCGAAGGGCTGGGGGCGCCTCATCGCGGCTCCGGTGCGCGCGCGCGCGCCACGTCAGTTGCTCCGGGGCGCATCGGCCGGAGGGGTTCCCTTGTACGCGTTGCGCACGTCCTCGAAAATGCGGATGTAGCGCGTCGAGGCGAACATCTCCATGCGCTCCGCGTTGAAGCGTCCGGCCGCCTCCGCCGAGATCTTGCCCTCGAACACCTTGCGTCCCGCGGCGTCCACGGCCCACACCGCGATGGTGTGCGAGATGGGCGCCCCGCGGGCCGCGAGAAGGGCCGCCAGCGACGCCTCCTGCTCCAGCTTCGCGGGGTCGACGTTCTTCCACCCGACGTAGGTGACCACGTGTCCGGCGCTGTCGTCCACGCGAAGGTCGTGGACGCGGCCGGCGAGCCCCGAGCCGTCCACGAGCGAGCGGATCTCCGTCTCGCTGCGCCGGGCGGCGTCGCGTCCGACCTTGTCGCCCTTGCCGACGGCGGAGGCGAGATCCTTCTCGGGCACCTTGAAGTTGCGCGCGATGGCCGCGAGTCGTTTGCCCTCGGGCATCTTCTTGACGCGCTCGTCGTCCAGTGCGCCCAGGTAGTCGCGGTAGAGCTGGTACTCGCGGGCCGTCATGGGCACGGGCTCGGCACGCGCGGTGTGCGCGGGGGCGAGCGGCGCCAGCGCCAGGACGCAGGCGGCCACGAGACGGATCCCGGTGGGCTGACGCATCGGCAGGTTCGACTCCGGCCGGCGCGCGCCGGCCTGCTTGCGGTTGGACGTGCCGACCCGGCGCGGAGTTCTCTCCGGCTCCGGGCCGGTGCCGTTCGTGCGGGCCTCGACAACGACAACCTCGCAACAGGCGCCCCGCGCGGCCGGCCCGGCGGCCGCGCGCCCGCAGGCGCTCCGGCGCGGCAGTGTACTGGCCGCCCGGGACACCCGCAAGACCGCGTCCGCGCCGTGCCCGTGCCGCGCGCCGGACAGGTCGTCGGAGCGGGCGCATGTTTCATTCATCCGGTTTTCGGGGGTTGTGACCGCTCAGCCCGAGGGGAGCGCGAGCCGGTTCTTTGGCCCGCGCGGACACGAGGGCCGACCGGCGCCCCTCGTGTCCGCTCCGCGCGCGATAGAGCTGCGCGCGGAGCTCCCCTCGGGGTGAGCGTTGTCCGAAGCTTCCGGACAGGAGCGACCTCCGGCCGGGGTCAAGGGGAATCGGGTCAAACTTGCGCCCGTCGGAGCGCGGTCGCACCCGGGAATGGACTGTGCCCCGTGCGCCTGTTATCCGTCGCCGGCGCAACGGGAGGACCCCGCGATGTACCCCACCACCCGGCACCAATGTCACGCCTGCCGCGAGATCCTCGAACTGGCGGGTCCACCCGGCCGGCGCGACGAGTGTCCGCGCTGCGGCGCCGAGCTGCACGTGTGCCTCAACTGCGCGTTTTTCGACGCGTCGCTGGCGCGCGGATGCCGCGAGAACCAGGCCGAGGAGGTCCGCGAGCGCTCGCGCGCCAACTTCTGCGCCTGGTTCCGTTTCCGCACCGACATCGCGACCGACGACCCGGCCGCGGCCGAGCGCAAGGCGAAGAACGCCTTCGACGCGCTGTTCTCGAAGAAGTAGCGCGTGACGCAGTGCGTCACGAGGCCGGCGCGACTTCGATTTGATGGTTCGTCACCACTGTCGCGTACCCCTTGGCCTCCACGAGCACGGACAGCATCCAGCCGACGGATCCCGGTTCGTCATCGTCGGTAGTCGGCAGCGCGTCCTGCGGCAGCTCGACTTCGCCAGCCACCGACACGGGGCAGCCGCGTTCGACCTTCTGCGGCCCCGCACTTGCGACAAGGCATTGCCAGACGGTTTCGTCGACCCAGTGGCGGCCGCGGCGGACCTCGCGCAGGCACTCGATGGCGACCTCCAGACGCTTCAGCTCGAACTCGCCCTCCTGGAGCACCGCCACACGGAGCCGGGTACCCGGCGAGGGCCGGCCCGTGGACGCGCTCACCATCGCAAGCGGGATGACCCGGGCCGCCTGCCGGCGCCGCAATGCGAGGATCCACGCGCCAGCGGCAAGGACCAGCCCGATCCACGGACCGAGGCGCAGGCCCAGAGGCGCGGGTTCTCCTCCGTGCCGCGCCGGCCACCACAGCGCAA
>Ga0172370_10010835_pt1 | contig 10389 bp, 17 predicted proteins | sample LakKiv5m_FD_114538 | JGI IMG/M metagenome (GOLD analysis project Ga0172370, IMG submission 114538) | Freshwater microbial communities from Kabuno Bay, South-Kivu, Congo - kab_022012_11.5m | ecosystem: Environmental > Aquatic > Freshwater > Lake | place: Democratic Republic of the Congo...
GGCACTCTAATTTCGTCAAGATTAAATGTTTTGGGTTTCCCTTTTGAGAAATAACAAATAACGTCATAATTGTTTGTGTAAGATTTTCTCCCCTGTGCAAGTCTGCTCGGTTGATACCAAATAATACGAGACTGTAATTCTAAGTATTTTCTGTAATCAATAAAATCAATACAGTTAGATTTCCCAAAAATATATGCTGAACCACCCGACTTTAATATTCGTGAAAACTTTTTTATTAATTCAAAATTATATTCTTGAATGTTTGTTATTTTATCCCACTCATGGGATGTAATGCCATATGGTCCATCACACACTATTAAATCAAAAACCGAATCTGATAAAGTATTAATGAATTCTATTGCATCTGTATTTATAATCTCAATGTTCACTGTTTTCCTTTTATATAGTATCTAAAATAATATTGGTTATAATCTATAAACACCCAGGGATATTGCGCTTAAAAGATAAAATACCCGGAGATATTGTATCTAAAAGATAAAATATCCGGAGATATTGTATCTAAAAGATAAAATATCCGGAGATATTGCGCCTGAACTAGGGGTTCGATCTGGGGTCCGGATCCCATCTTATATTACGGGTAAGTATACTTTATTTTTACACTTTTCCCGAACAGGTAAAATAACCTGCATATAATCTGGAAATTCCGTTTATACTGTATTGTTAAGGGTATTTCAATATCCTTAATTTTATTATTTCATCTTTCAAAGTAATTTAAGTTGTAATTATTATTTCTTATCGCGTTGTCATCTGTGTATTGTTATTACGAAATTTCTAGTTAAAAGAAATGGGTAATGTTGCTAATTCAAAAACTGTTGATTCTACGGGTTTTAAGTTGAACTTGGATTCTAATATAGACAATACTTCTTTTTGAGCTATTTCAAAATCTAGTCTTCCTTTTGAAGTACCTACTAGTGTGCGTACTAATTCTTTAAACAGGTCATCTAATTTATATGCGCCGTTTATATGTATTGAATCTATTATTGTTTTACTCTTAATATAAATCGTATAAATGTACATAATTGGTACTACGCTTTTTGGCGAATTTGAATCTAATTGCAGTATCTTATTATATGTATCATGCAAAGTGACCTGCGCGGCAGATAAACACGCTAATAATTCTGAACTTAGACCGTCGTCTTCAGAATTTCTTAAGTTACGTAATGCATCCAATGTGTCATTACACGCCTTGAATTGAGTGCTAGCACTATCAACGAGATATTGTATTTCAAGAGAAGTAGTCATTAGTCTTCGTCCTCGATATTGGATTCGTCAGTAAAAAGAAATGATTCAGATAGTGCGGCGACACCAAAGAAGCACACTAGAAAGCCAAAAACATAATAGATGAATGATGCATTGTTAACTAAATCTTGTTCCATTATTTCGGTCCTTTCGTATTAAATATATGCCGGTTAACACTATAGTCTTTATCTTTCTTTACGTCAATAATTACATTACCGTCAGCTTTTACTTTAATTCGTATAAGCTCATCACGTTTAATTGTTCCATAATAAGATACGACAAGTTTATTAATTTCTTTTGCAATATCAATTAGACAAGGTTTTGTACTAGTTGATTTGAGATTAAGTTTAGGTACTGTAGATTTTGAATTCATATTATCCGTATATCCATACCGGTTCTTCTATTACATAAACTTCACCATCTTCTGGGTTAACTGTAATGTTTGTAGCGGTATTAAAAAATGCTGAACGTAGTTCGTCAATTGTAATAAATGGGTCAGATTTAAGTTTCTTAAATTTAACTGCATTCTTATAACGACCGTATGACGGCTCGTCGACTGTATTATCGATATTTAATAACACATATAGTTTCACGTCAATAAGTTTACGAGTCTTACGACTAACTAAAGCTAGTACATATTTAGTGTATTTGCCCATACATTCATTATACATAATATTAACGATAGTACCTGCTGTAATTTGATTTGTATTCATTACATAAACCTCAAATTAGTTACTGAACGATTAAAACTAGTATTAATAGTGAAATTAGGTACATTAGTAGAAATAAGTTTTGACATATTACGATATTTGATTTGAAGTAAGACATCTGGTTCATTATTCAGATTAGGAGTAACTTTCGCAAGCATAGTATTATATTTTTCATTAGTACCGATGACCTCGAAGGCTACATTTTCAAAAGATCCTGATTCACTTGATTCCACGTTAGCAGTAAATTTAGTACCAACTTTGAAGTCAGAAATAGCAATTGTGTTTGTGTTCATAGTATTCTTTCTTATTTAATTTGTAAGTAAATATAACAATAAATTTCTTAAGAGTACATAGAATTTCTAAATAAAAGGTAACCTCAGTAGTGTGCTTTGAATCACATCGAACCGTGACTATATTGTAATACACGTCTTAGCAAACTATGCTTCTCTGGAGGTAACCAAATAACAAAAATAATGATATTGGGTGTGCGTTTTCACACCCGTTATCATACGGGTTAACCCGTAACCGGTAGCCCAACGTCTATGCAGCTTCTATTATTACAGGTGTTTTCTTAAAAGGATTAATACAAGCTCTCCATTTAATAGATGATGTACCGTCAGGCCCAGGAGTTTCAACAGATCTAATATATCCGCCGTGGTCACTAGCATATTTAAGCTTGTTTACAGCTACACCAGTAAGATCGGTTACAAGAGCAGTATTATATGCGTTAACTGCAGTATACACTTTAGTCTTAGCATCATATGAAACCATATGAGTAGTATAAACTCTAGGATCAACTTTTTTAACCTTAGGAGCTTTTACAGCTTTAGGGGTCACGGGGTTTACAACTTTAGTAGTTGTAGTTTTGTTTGTTTTTGTGTTAGACATAATGTCCATTTCCTTATATTGAATTTTATTGTATTAGTAAATATAGTAATTTATTTCGTTAGTGTACATAGAATTTATTGAACTATCGACCTATCAAATTTGAATTAATTGTTCATTGCACCTAAATTTGAACTTGCATCAGGTGAACCAAAATACTTTTGAAAAACTGAAATCACATATGAGCGTTCAGACTCAGCACCACCTTCACACGAAAATATAGGAAATACTATTAACTTAAATATTTCAACTGGAGAAAAACCATCTTCAAGGTAACCGGCAATATCTTCTAATTGTCTTGTAGAAAGATCTTTAGTGATTTTTGAATTATCACGCATTAACTCTTGGTTTAAATCATCAGCAATTTGAAGCGTGTTCTTAAGTATAGTCGGATTGATATTAAATAATGACTGAAATAATTCATATCGTTGGTCATATGTTAAAGCCTTAATCTCTATCATTGTTAACCGGTTAAGTAGAGCTTCATCTATTGCATTTGAAGCATGAAATTGTGTTCCAATATTAGCTGTGCAAATAAATGATACACCTGGAGCTACTTTAATTGTAGGTGTACCGACCTCAGATGTAAGAACTAGCTCACGTGTATTAAAATCAAGTAATGGAAATACTAAATTTTGACCTTCAAACGTAAGTCGACTAATCTCATCTAATGCAATCACGCAATTAGGAGTTTGAATAGCTTTAATTAACTTTGAAGGGTTAAAAAATGTACCAGTTTCAGGATCATAATGAGTTTTTCCAATTAATGAAGCTTCAGCATCTTGAGTCTGACCACAATCGATTCTTTCAAAAGGTCGACCTAAAGCCTCAGCAATTGCTCTAGCGTGAAGTGTCTTTCCTTCACCTGACGGACCAACTAAAAGAACGTTTTTTGTTCTAAGAGTATTTCGAACCAATGCTTTCCATCTTAATGGGTCAGTTTTGATATAAGATGGAATCATTCCAACTGAAGCTTCAATCATTGTTTGAATGTCAGTTAAATTATCTGAATCAAAATTGAGATGATTAGCAAATTTTTCTTTTAATTCACTTGAGACCTCAATTGATTCAGGAGGAGCAACTGTTTCAATCTTCTTTTTAGTTGTTCTATTAGAACCACGGCGTTTAACTAAATTATCAGGTTTGTCATCTTTAACAAACTTAAAAAACGTTTTAGAATTCGAATATGTTTTCTGAACAATTCCCCAATCATTGATTTCAGCAATTTTAAGAATTCGAAGAGGAATCGCACCAGTCCAATCTTTTCCATTTTCATCCGTTGCTGCATAATAACCGTTTGATAATGTAACGCGAATCATGTTGTCCTGTAAATTGTGATGTATTATTTAATTATTTTGTATAGTAAATATAATACGGTTTCTCTAAATAATACATAGAATTTCAAATTTATTTAAATGTGACCTCGGTCACATTTTAAAGATGTGTATCTATATGTCTGCATATTTTAAATGCTACAGGGTGCTTCTAAGAAGCTTCGTTTTTACACAATCTGTGTATATTGTGTAAGTTTGTTACTAATTGTACTACCAATTTTGTTTAAATCATCAAATGCAATTTTAAAACTATTTTTAATACCATACATATAACTGAATTGTTTAAACATATCATGCTTGGTGCGCTCATCTATGAAATATGAAATAATTCCAACACCAGATTTTTCAATTTTTGAAATGATAGATTTTGTGTAATTTATTAATGTGCTGTCTAGAAAACCTTTAAATATCGGCATACCATCCGAGATATTAATTAAAAAAGCTTGTTTTCCTTTAGCATCCCTTTTAATGGTTTTTAAAACTGAATGATAGCATAAACCTTCAGGAGTATATGATGCGAAATTTAATCTCGAATTTATTATTTTGAAATCATTTAAGGTGTGAATTTTACTATCATATATAATTACAGTTAATGGGAAATTTTCAAATTGACTTCTATAGGAAATCTTAAGTTCAATTCCTTTAAGTTCTTTCGTTGCTGCTACCAAACTTGCTGCCATTGTTAACACTTTGGAACTTTGGTGAGACATAGAACCTGAACCGTCGATGGATAAATGAATATATGCTTCTGGGTATTTGATAGTTGTTTTAGTATTAAAAACTTTACAATTATAAGGTAATTCAGAAATAAGTCGGTCTGTAATGTTTCCAGATTTAAGTCTGTTTAATGATACAGTTTTAGTATCATTTCTAAAACTAATCTTTTTAGCTAAAAGCTTTCCTTTACAAAAACCTAAATTAATAGCCTTCTCAAACTGGTTATAGTCACCATATACACGACTAAATTGTTTAGAAATTTCATCTAAATTAGAAAGTGTAACCTTTTCAATTAGCATTCCATAATTTTGTGTTCCACGAGTACTTTGTGTTATAGAATCTCGTTTATCAATTTTAATAGTTTCATTGTTAATTGAATTTAATATCTTAGTTTGTAACTGATTGAGTACTTCCTTTTTAGGATCAATTACATTATTAATATCTTCAATTACGTTGTATGCAATATCTCTTAAATTATCAATATTATTAGAATCGACCTTGGTTGGTTCATCTTTTAATTCAGGTTCATCTTCACTTTTAGAACCATTTGACGTTTTAGATTCACTTGGTGTTTGAGAAGTCTTAGATACTTGTTGTTCATCAGATAAATCTTCACTTTTAGAACCATTTGACGTTTTAGATTCACTTGGTGTTTGAGAAGTCTTAGATACTTGTTGTTCATCAGGTTCATCAGATATCTGACTATCATTGTATGGTACTTTACTTAATGCATCAACTAATGTATCATATATAATATCATATATACCCGAAAACATTTCCATAACGTCAATTTCAGTTGTAACGTTTTTACCAAAATTATTAATATCAACTCTATCCCATAATTTCTTAGTTATTGGGTCGAAATTATTAACTTTCTTAGCCATCTTAGGATTAATGAAATTATACAATTTAACTGTACTTAAGTCAATTACAGTATTTAATCTATCAACCAAATTACTAGTGGATACATTAGAAAAAATATCATCTAAATCCAATTTAGTATTAATAATATTATCGGTATTATCAGTAAAAAAGAATTTATTATATAAAGATATGTAATAGTTTCGATATCCCTTAAATTTATCTGTCATTAAAGAGTCAATTCGTCTATCTTCTAACCAATTCCACATACCTATTGACTTATCTTTAAGAAGTTCTATAATACGTGGTTTAGCATATTCGGCCATGTTTGGCGTACTACAACCTGCATAATCATATTTATCATATTTATTAGATCTGTATTTGTAGATATTATCTACTCTAAGTTTATTAGAAGGAAGTTTAAACACGTCAGTATTTTCTATAATCTTCTTAATTAAATCATAATGACTATGATTTTTAAATAATCTAAACGCAATTAAAATACCAGGTGAACTGAATTTTAAATGACTAGCTTCGTGTAATGCTAATCCAATTACAGAATCTGGGTTTGAAATATTAGAATTTAAAATAATTTTTTTGAAGTCAGTGCAACCGGTTCGAATATCAGAATTGAATTCAACTGTAATATCATGACCCCAAGTTAATTTAACAAAATTGGTGGTCATTTTAAGTAAATATGTTGAAAAAATAAATTCAGAAATTGGGTGGTTAACCAAATCTAAATTAAGAGAATCCATCCAAAACTTAGATTCTGTCGAATTACTTAAGATTTCTGTAATTAATTTTTTACTCATCTTATTATTAGATAGTGTTTTTATTTTACGCCTTGACGATGTTGTGTTCCATTTTCTTCTATATCTTGAAAAAAAATTCATTGAATATTCTCGTTTAAGTAATTATTTAATTTATTTTGTATAGTAAATATAACAATAATTTCAGTTAAAATACATAGAATCCCCAACTATTTAGGGGATTTAGAGGCAGCCCATTCAGGTATCAAAATGATACACATCACTATATCATTTTGATACACTATAACAATTTACGTCAAAACGAATAGTCATAATATGTACATCTATAACCTATTAACAAACTAACCCCATTATGTTGTAGTGCACCCATCATTACATATTTACCATTCTTTCTTAATGTAAAGACTGCAGTTGAACTGTTATGGTTTGGACTGTAACTATAATTTTGTTGATCTGACATTCCATTATTATCAATTCTAGTTGAGTTATCTAATTGAACAACTACGTGTACACGATTTCTAAATTTATATACATTAGTTATGGTTGCAGCAGATCTATCTGTATAATATAATAGTGTTGCTCCCATCCCCACTTTAGGAGCAACTTGGGTTGAATTTTCCATGAAATTATTAAATACTGATTTCATACTAAAACCTTGTAATATTGAGTAGGATGTTTGAGGTGTTATCGATTTGTACAGACTGGACCTATTTCAGTTGTTATTGCAACGGCTAACTGTTGCACTGTTATCCAGTGTAAATGTGGTTTGTTTTATTTAAGTTTTGTCTCATTTAATTTGTTCTTTTTAATTATATTAATCAGAACCAGAACCATCATCGAAGCCAGAACCATTGCCGAAGCCATCACCAGAACCATCACCAGAACCAGAGCCATAGCCATAGCCAGAACCAGAGCCATCTTCATAGCCAGAGCCATCTCCATAGCCAGAACCATTACCGGAGCCATTACCAGAACCATAGCCAGAACCATCACCAGAACCAGAACCATCACCAGAACCATCACCAGAACCAAAACCATCACCAGAACCAGAGCCATCTCCATAGCCAGAGCCATTACCAAACCCAGATCCAGGGCTGTAGCTATCTCCATAGCCAGAACCATCACCAGAACCAGAACCATCACCATATCCGTTGTTATCATCAGAACCATAGCCGTTCTTTATTAACTCTTCCATTCTTTAACCTGTGTAATATTAATCAAAACTAGAACCATAACCAGAACCATCATCATCATCATCACCGGAACCATCACCAGAACCAGGACCATTACCATCGCTATCACCATAGCCAGAACCAGAGCCATCTCCATAGCCAGAGCCATTACCATCACCATAACTAGAGCCAGAACCAGAGCCATCGTCAGAACCAGAACCATCACCAGAACCAGGACCATCACCAGAACCATCACCAGAACCATAGCTATAGCCAGAACCATCACTATAGCCATAGCCAGAGCCAGAGCCATCTCCATAGCCAGAACCATTATCAAACCCAGATCCAGGGCTATAGCTATCTCCATAGCCAGAACCATCACCAGAACCAGAACCATCACCAGAACCATCACCAGAACCAAAACCATCACCAGAACCATCACCATATCCGTTGTTATCATCAGAACCATAGCCGTTCTTTATTAACTCTTCCATTCTTTAACCTGTATAATATTTTTTTTCATTATATAATTAATTAGAACCATCACCAAAATCATCACCGATACCGTTGCCATCACCATAGCTATCATCATTTCCAAAGCCAGAGCCATCGTCATAGCCGGAACCATAGCCAGTGCCAGAACCATCACCATAACCATCTCCATAGCCAGAACCATCGCCAGAGCCAGAGCCAGAGCCAGTGCTATTTCCATAGCCAGAACCATAGCCATCACCATAGCCAGAGCCATCGTCAGAACCAGAGCCAGGGCTATAGCCATCTCCATAGCCAGAGCCATCGTCATAGCCATAGCCAGAGCCATTACCATAACCATCACTATCACTATCACCAACGCCGGAGTCAGAGCCATTACCATAACCATAACCATTCTTTATTAACTCTTCCATTCTTTAACCTGTATAATATTTTTAGTTATATTAACCGGCACTGCAACCATCACCAGAACCATAACCACAACCGGAGCCAGAACCATTACCGTCACCATCACCAGAGCCAGAACCATTACCATAGTCATAGCCATCACCAAAACCATAACCATCACCATCACCAGAACCATCACCAAAGCCAGAGCCAAAACCATAGCCAGAACCGTTATTATCACCAGAGCCATTACCATAGCCATAGCCAAAGCCAGAACCATCACCATCACAATAGCCAGAACCATCACCAGAACCAGAACCATTACCGGAGCCAGAACCAGAACCATAACCAGAGCCATCACCAGAACCGTTCTTTATTAACTCTTCCATTCTTTAACCTGTATAATATTTTTCATTATATTAACCAGAACCATAACCATCACTAGAACCATAACCACAACCGGAGCCAGAACCATTACCATCACAATCACTAGAACCATAACCAGAACCATAACCAGAACCATAACCAAAACCATCACCAAAACCATCACCAGAACCATCACCAGAGCCAGAGCCATAGCCATTACCATTACCATTACCATTACCATTACCGGAGCCAGAACCATTACCATTACCAAACCCAGATCCATCATGTTCGTCAATATTAGAGCTGTTCTTTATTAACTCTTCCATTCTTTAACCTGTATAATATTTTTCATTATATATTAATCAGAACCAGAACCATTACCAGAGCCAGAACCAGAGCCAGAACCGTTACCGGAGCCAGAACCATTGCCGAAGCCATTACCATAACCATAGCTATAGCCAGAACCATCACCAGAGCCAGAACCATTGCCGAAGCCATTACCATAGCCAGAACCATCACCAGAGCCAGAACTGTTCTTTATTAACTCTTCCATTCTTTAACCTGTGTAATATTTTTAGTTATATTAATCAGAACTAGAACCATCACTAAAATCATCACCAGTACCGTTGTCATCACCAGAGCCAGAACCAGAACCATTACCATAACCATTACCAGAGTCAAACCCAGAACCATCACCGGAACCGTTGCCATAGCCAAAACCAGAACTATAGCCAGAACCGTTGTTATCACCAGAACCATTACCATAGCCAGAGCCGTTCTTTATTAACTCTTTCATTTTTTAACCTGTGTAATATTTTTAATTATATTAATTGGAACCAGAACCATAACCGTTCTTTATCAACTCTTCCATTCTTTAACTTGTGCAATATTTTTCATTGCGGTTTGTGTACACGGAATAATTTCAATTACTTGTAATAAGGTTATTTCTGCAACAGCGACAGTAAATTTACAATTTTGAGGTTTCGAAACGCCATCTTTAGCTAACTGTGACAATGATGCTGCTCCATCCCAATACCAAAGTCGTCTTGCATTTGCAAGAACTACTACACCATTTACTAGATCTGTTTTAATTACATTGCCGGCATGGACTCCAGCATTCTGTGTTCTAATAATTGAATAGTTATTTGTATTATCGATTGATGAAACTGAATCTTTTCTAACATATTCGGTTTCATCGATTTTAATTGAGGTTGGATGTTCTTTCATTTTGATATTTCCTTTGTTTGATTTTTAATTATTTGTATAGTAAATATAACAACGATTTTAGTAAAAATACACAGAATTTATAACTATTTTAACATACTTAAAGCTTCGTTTAACGCGTATCATTCTGATATACTTGTTTCAGGATATCCGACACCGCAATTTTCACAAACAGCACGTTCTATTAAATTTGTACCATCAACATCGA
>Ga0172370_10010836_pt1 | contig 10389 bp, 4 predicted proteins | sample LakKiv5m_FD_114538 | JGI IMG/M metagenome (GOLD analysis project Ga0172370, IMG submission 114538) | Freshwater microbial communities from Kabuno Bay, South-Kivu, Congo - kab_022012_11.5m | ecosystem: Environmental > Aquatic > Freshwater > Lake | place: Democratic Republic of the Congo...
ATGAATTGCGGCACGGTGAACTTGCCGAACTTGCGCAGATAGGGTGCCAGCAGCATGGCCAGCAACACGTAGCCGCCGGTCCAGCCCATCAGGAACAGGCCGCCGCCGTAACCCATGTTGGCGATCAGGCCGGCCATCGAGATGAACGACGCCGCGCTCATCCAGTCGGCGCCGGTGGCCATCCCGTTCAGAACCGGGTGCACCGAGCCACCGGCCGAGTAGAACTCGCTGGTGGAGCCGGCGCGGGCCCAGGCGGCAATGCCGATGTAGAGCGCGAAGCTCAGACCGACGATGATGTAAATGGTGGTTTGTAGTTCCATGGCCTAGTCCTCAGTTTTCATGAACATCGAACTTGATGTCCAGATTGTTCATGCGCCAGGCGTAATAAAAAATCTGCCCGACGAAGAAGTACATGGAACCCTGGTGTGCAAACCAGAAGCCCAACGGATATCCACCGAGGTGGAACTGATTGAAAAAGTCAACAAACAAAATGCCCGCACCGAAGGACACCAGAAACCAGAGGATCAGAACGTTCCTCAGCAGTTTCAGCGTTTCCCTCCAGTAGGCACCACTGTCGTACTCGTGCTTCATGAAGTCTCCTGAAAAGTTAATAACCAAGCAGCTTGGGCGGCTGCACCGTTTGCATCGTGCGGTGGGCCCCCGCACTTTGGTGGGCGCGACTATTGCGAGGCTTGCTTACAGCTTTCTGATAAATCGTGAGGGCACATCGAAACCAAGGGTAAACACTTACGAACAATATTTTTGCGTCGGTGTGTTTGACTCATGTCAAAAAAACGGTGCATGAATGCGCCGATTTCGCATCGCGTTTGATCATCATCAAACGCTTGCCAGTCTGCGCTGTCGTGGTGCTGACAGCCCTCAGGCGCAAGGCCTCAAGCCCGATTCAACACGCCGCGCAAAGCCACGCCGGTGGCCGTGGCACGCGCCACCACGCCTTCAGGGGTGTCGGCGGACACCACGCGGCCACCGGCATCGCCCCCTTCGGGGCCCAGATCGATCACCCAGTCGGCTTCGGCAATCACGTCCAGATCGTGCTCGATCACCAGCACGCTGTGGCCGCCGTCCACCAAGCGGTGCAGCACGCGAATGAGCTTTTCCACATCGGCCAGATGCAACCCGACCGTCGGCTCGTCCAGCACATACAGCGTGTGGGGCGCTTTCTGTCCGCGCCGGGTCACGTCATCGCGCACCTTGGCCAGTTCGGTCACTAGCTTGATGCGCTGCGCCTCGCCACCGCTGAGCGTGGGCGATGGCTGGCCCAGCGTGAGGTATCCCAGCCCCACGTCCTTGAGCAACTGCAACGGGTGCGCAATCGAAGGCAGGCTGGCAAAAAAATCCACTGCCTCGTCCACTTCCATGCGCAGCACGTCGCCGATGGTGCGGCCGCGCCAGGTGACGGCCAGGGTCTCGGGGTTGAAACGCGCGCCATGGCAGGCCTCGCACGGCACTTTCACGTCCGGCAAGAAGCTCATCGCCACCGTGCGTACGCCCTGCCCCTCGCACACCGGACAGCGCCCGGCCCCGGTGTTGAAGCTGAAGCGCCCCGGCGCGTAGCCGCGCGCCCGCGCTTCCAGCGTGTCGGCAAACAAGGCGCGAACGGTGTCCCAAAAGCCGATGTAGGTGGCCGGGCACGAACGCGGCGTTTTGCCAATGGGCGTCTGATCGACTTCCAGCACGCGCTGCACGGCTTCCACCCCCAGCACCTCGGCACAGCCCTGCCAAGCCATTTGCATGCCGCTGGCCAGCGCCTGGCGCCCGGCCTGGGTGCTGCGCTGTTGCACGGCGGCGTGCACATTGGTCAGGAGCACGTCGCGCGCCAACGTGGATTTGCCTGAGCCCGAGACGCCGGTGATGGCCACCAGACGTCCCAGTGGCACGGTCACGTCCAGCTGCTGCAGGTTGTGCAGGTGGGCGCCGCGCACGGTGAGCGACGGCACAGCGGCGGTGCCGGCCGACACGGCCACCGGGCGGCGCGTCTGCAACGGGTGACGCATGGCGTGGCGCAGGTAGCGACCCGTCAGCGATGCGGGCGTGCGTTCGATGTCGACCACACGGCCCTGCGCCACCAATTGACCCCCGCGCAGACCGGCACCAGGCCCGATGTCGATCACATGGTCGGCGCGGCGGATGGTTTCTTCGTCGTGCTCCACCACCACCAGCGTGTTGCCCTGGTCGCTCAGTGTCTTGAGTGCGTCCAGCAGCATCTGGTTGTCGCGCGGATGCAGACCAATGGTGGGCTCGTCAAGCACGTAGCACACCCCTTGCAAATTGCTGCCCAGTTGCGCCGCCAGCCGGATGCGCTGCGCCTCGCCTCCGCTCAGGGTGGGCGCACCCCGATCCAGAGTGAGGTAGCCCAGCCCGACCTGCTCCAGAAATTCCAGCCGGCCCTGGATTTCAGGCAGCAGGTCGCGTGCGATGTCTGCCTCACGCGCTCCCAGACGCGTCTGCGACCGCAAGGCCTGCACCCAGGCACGCAAATCGGTCACGCTCAGGCGCGCCAGGTCGGTGATGGAAACCGATTCAAACCGCACTGCGCGCGCGGTGGCGTTCAGGCGCGTGCCCTGGCACGCGGGACATACCGTGTCAGCCAGATCTTCCACATCGGCTTCGACCAGACTTTGCTCGCGCCCCTGGCTGTCGTCACGCACCGAATCGTCGAACGCCTTGCGCTGCTCTCGCGTCAGCTTCACGCCGGTGCCCACGCAATCGGGACACCAGCCGTGTTTGCTGTTGTAGGAAAACAGGCGCGGATCGAGCTCGGCATAACTGGTGGCGCAGACCGGGCAGGCGCGCAAGGTGGAAAAGACGCGCAGGCGCCCGATCTGCGCGGTGCTGGCGCCCGCCAGCAGGGCCGCCTCCAACGGTTCCAGCGCACTCAGCACATGCAGCACCCCTTTGCCGTGTTGCAACGTGGAGGTCAGCGCTGCCCGCAAGTCGGCCTCGGTGTCCGGCCGCACGGCCAGACAGGCCACCGGCAGCTCGATGGTGTGCTCCTTGAAGCGGTCGATGCGCGGAAATGCCGTGGTCGGCATAAATTCGCCGTCCACACGCAGATGCGTGTGACCGCGCTGGCGCGCCCATTCGGCCTGCTCGGTATAGACACCCTTGCGGTTGAGGACCAGCGGCGCCAGCAGGCCGATGTGCTGGCCCTTGAAGTCACGCATCAGCGTGGCCACAATGCGCTCGGGCGTTTGCGGTGCCACCGGGGCATCATCGTGAACGCAGTGCTGGGTGCCGAGCTTGACTAACAGCAGCCGCAAAAAATGCCAGACCTCGGTGGTGGTGCCCACGGTACTCTTGCGCCCGCCGCGGCTCAGGCGCTGCTCGATCGCCACCGTGGGCGCAATGCCATAGACCGCGTCCACCTCGGGCCGACCGGCCGGTTGCACGATGGAGCGCGCGTAGGCGTTGAGGCTTTCCAGATAGCGGCGCTGGCCTTCGTTGAACAGGATGTCAAACGCCAGCGTGGACTTGCCCGAACCCGAAACGCCGGTGATCACGTTGAAGCGCCCGCGCGGAATGTTGACGCTCAAGCGTTGCAGGTTGTGCTCACGGGCGTTCACGATCTGGATGCTGTCCGCGTAGGCACTCTGGCGTCTGTCCACCTGCGCATCGCGCGGCAAACCAGCGCTTTCGCGGTCAGGGATGGCTTCACTGCCATCGCCATGAAGGGGCAAAGACGCTAGCAAATTCCGTTCACGCACTTCATGCGTGATTCCCATCTGCGCAGCGTAGTCGCGCAGCGCCTGCGCGGTGTGCGAGGTGGGATGCAGCATGACCGCTTCGGGCGGACCACTGGTGACCACTTCACCACCGGCTTCGCCGCCCTCGGGCCCCAGATCGATCAGCCAATCGGCAGCGCGCATCACGTCCAGGTTGTGTTCGACCACCAGCAGGCTGTGGCCGGCGTCTTGCAGTTTGCGCAGCGCGCGCATCAGCTTGGCAATGTCGTCAAAGTGCAGTCCGGTGGTGGGCTCGTCGAACATGAAGAGCGTGCCCTTGCGGGCCAGGCTCTGGCGGCTGACCGCGCTGCTGCGGGCGGCCTCGGCCAGAAAGCCGGCCAGCTTCAGGCGCTGCGCCTCGCCGCCGCTCAAGGTCGGCACCGGCTGGCCGAGGGTGATGTAGTCCAGCCCCACGTCCACAATGGGCTGCAAGGCGCGCACGACGTCGCGCTCGTGCCCGAAAACCTGCACCGCCTCACTGACGGTCAGCGCCAGCACGTCGGCCACCGTGAGCTGCTGGCCGATGGTCACGTCCAGCACCTCGGGCCGGTAGCGGGTGCCGTTGCAATCCGGGCAACGCAGGTAGACGTCGCTGAGAAATTGCATCTCGATGTGCTCGAAGCCCGATCCGCCGCAAGTGGGGCAGCGGCCGTCGCCACTGTTGAAGCTGAATTTGCTGGCCGTGTAGCCGCGTTCACGCGCCAGCGGCGCCTGCGCAAACAGCGTGCGGATCGAGTCCCAGGCGCCGACAAAGCTGACCGGGTTGGAACGCGCGGTCTTGCCGATGGGCGACTGATCGACGAACACCACGTCGCTCAACTGCTCGGCCCCCAGCAAGCGGCTGAAGGCACCGGCAGCGTCGGTGGGTTTGCCGAAGTGGCGGCACAGCGCCGGCGCCAGCGTGTCCTGCACCAGCGTCGATTTGCCCGAGCCACTGACCCCGGTGACCACCACCAGGCGTTGCAGCGGAATGTCCACCGACACCTGCTTGAGGTTGTGTGCGCACGCGCCCTCCAGAAGCAGGCGTGGCGTGTGGTCCTGCACCGCCCGCTTGAAGCCCATGCCCACGGTCTTGCGCCCGCCCAGATAGGCACCGGTCAGCGTGTCGGCGCCGCGCAATGCATCCGGCTTGCCGTCAAACACGATCCGCCCACCCAACGCACCCGGGCCCGGGCCCATGTCGATCATGCGGTCGGCCGCCAGCATCACCGCCGGGTCGTGCTCCACCACCACCAGCGTGTTGCCGGCGTCGCGCAGCCGCTGCATGGCGGTGATGATGCGATTCATGTCGCGCGGATGCAGGCCGATGCTGGGTTCATCCAGCACAAACAAGGTGTTGACCAGCGACGTGCCCAGCGCGGTGGTGAGGTTGATGCGCTGCACCTCGCCGCCGCTCAAGGTGCGGCTTTGCCGATCGAGCGTGAGGTAGCCGATGCCCACTTCGCACAGATAGCGCAACCGCGTGCTGATTTCATCGAACAACAAGGCCAGCGCCTTGGCGTGGGCCACCGACGCATCGCGCTCGGCTTGCATCCGCTCGAAAAACTGCCGCAGCCGGGTCAGCGGCAACAGCATCAGGTCATGCAGACACAGGCCTGGCAAGGCTTCAAGTTGTGCGCGCGTCCACGCCACACCCGGCGGCAGGACGCGCTGTGCCGGTGCCAGCACCGCATCGGCCTGCGCCTTGCTGCCGATGCGCCACAGCAGCGACTCGGTCTTCAGACGTGCCCCATGGCAGGCGGGGCACTCGGTGTAGCTGCGGTACTTGGACAACAAGACGCGAATGTGCATCTTGTAGGCCTTGGTTTCCAGGTACTCAAAGAAGCGCTTCACGCCGTACCACTTGCGATTCCACTGCCCGTCACGGTAATCGTCCTGGCCGTGAATCACCCAATGCTGCTGCGCCGGCGTGAGCCGGTGCCAGGCCGTGTCGCGCGGGATACCGTGGGTTTCGGCGTGACGCAGCAGGTCGTCCTGACATTCGGCCCAGGCCGGTGTCTGAAACGGTTTGATGGCCCCCCCGCGCAAGGTCAGCCGGTCATCGGGGATCACCAGTCCGTAGTCCACCCCGATGACGCGTCCGAAGCCGCGACAGGTGTCGCACGCCCCTACCGCTGAGTTGAAGGAAAACATCGATGGCATCGGCTCGGCATAACGGCGATCGCTGTCCGGACAATGCAGCCCGGTGGAATATCGCCAAACCGGCGAGGATTGAAACGTCGATGCAGACGTTGGTTCAGCCACCGTTTTTGCAGACGGCGCCAGCACAAACACCCGCAATTGACCACTGCCGTGTTTCAGCGCCACCTCGATGGCTTCCAGCACGCGGGCACGATCGACCGCGCCGAGCCGGAAACGGTCGGCCACCACGTCGAGCACCAGACGCTCGCCCTGCGTGCGCTGCGCCTGCACCTTGGTGAAGCCGCTGACCGACAGCCATTGCGCGATTTCCGGCTCACCGGTGCTGGCCGGCAATTCGACGGCAAAGGTGATGGCCAGGCGCACGTCTTGCGCTTGCGTCCAACCGGCATAACCTTGCGCTGCCAGCGCTGCCGCGCGGGTGTGCAGATCGGCGTAAATGGAGTCCGGGTCATCGTGACGCACCGGTTGCGCCGTATCCCGATCGAACAGCTGGCCGGTGCGCGCCAGCAACAGCTTGAGGTGATCGTTGAGCTCGGTCATGGTGCCCACCGTGCTGCGGCTGGAACGCACCGGATTGGTCTGGTCGATGGCAATGGCCGGTGGCACACCTTCCACCTTGTCCACCGCCGGCTTGTCCATGCGGTCCAGAAACTGGCGCGCGTAGGCGCTGAAGGTTTCCACGTAACGGCGCTGGCCCTCGGCAAACAGGGTGTCGAACACCAGGCTGGATTTGCCCGACCCGCTGGGTCCGGTGACCACCGTCAGCTCACCGGTGCGCAAGTCCAGATCAAGATTTTTCAGGTTGTGCTGGCGTGCACCGCGGATGCGGATGATTCCTTGTGACATGCTCTGGCCCGTGGAGTGAGGGCAAAGATTCTAGGCAGCGCACGGGTCTTGCGCGCGCCGCAGGGTCACTCTGGCGCACTGCATCTCCACCCCCAATGCTAGACTGCCCATCCGAAGGAGACGTCCATGAAAATTCTGCAGAAGTTGGCAGCCCTCGTGCTGCTCTGTGGTGGCATCAACGCCGGGGCCCAGATATTGATTGGCCAGACGGTGGGCGTGACCGGCACGGTGGCAGCCACGGTGAAGGAGTCCATGCTGGGCGCCAACCTGGAAATCGATGCCGTCAATGCCAAGGGCGGGCTCAACGGCGAAAAGATCCAGATCGTCACCCTGGATGACAAGTTCGACACCGCACTGACGCTGGCCAACGCCAAGACCCTGATTGAAGAGCGCAAGGTGCTGGCCCTGTTCATGACACGCGGCACCCCGCACACGCAGGGCATTTTGCCGCTGATGAATCAGCATGGTGTCCCCCTGGTCGGTCCCTCCACCGGCGCCATGGTGTTTCACAACCCGGTGCAGCCGATGGTGTACAACGTGCGCGCCACCTACCAGCGCGAGGCGGCCCGCGCCATCCAGCATCTGGTGTCGGTGGGGGTAAACCGCATTGCCCTGGTGCACGTGGATGACGCCTTTGGCCTGGATGCGCTCAAGGGTGCGCAAAACGGCATGACGACGGCCAAGCTGGAACCTGTGGTTCTGGCCAAGTTCGATCGCAGCAAGCCCGATTTTTCGGCCATCGCACCGCAGTTGGTGCAAGCCCAGACTCAGGCCGTGGTGTTGATCGGTTCAGGCACGGCGGTGGTGCAAGGCGTCAAGGCGGTACGGACAGCGGGCAGCGGCGCCCAGATCGTCACCCTGTCCAACAACGCATCCGGCGGGTTTGTGAAACTGCTGGGTGATCTGGGACGCGGCGTGATCGTGACCCAGGTGTTCCCGCAAAGTTTTTCCTACACTTTCGTGCAGCAGGCCACCCGGCTGGCCAAAGCGCGCGGCATTGACACGGTGAGTCCGGCCATGCTGGAAGGCTACGCCTCGGCCAGGGTGCTGGTGGAAGCGCTGCGCCGTGCGGGGCCCAGCCCCAGCCGTGAAAAAGTGGTGGACGCTCTCAACGCCCTGAAAGTGGACCTGGGCGGCATGGAGGTCAGCTACAGCAAGACCGATCACACCGGGCTGGACTTCGCCGACCTGTCGATCATCACGTCCGACGGACGCTTCCGGCGCTGAGCGTCCCGCACCGACGCGGGCTCAATTCCGCGCTCATCACGGCCATCAGCCGCGCAGCTGACGGTGTAATGCGCTCAGTGCGAGCGTGATCTTGTGGTTCGGGTCCAGGTAGATCATGGGCTTGGACTGCTCGTGGGATTCACGAATCTTCACCGATGACGGCAGATACGGTTGCAACACCGGCAAGCCCTCCTCGATGAGCTCGGCCACCATGCGCTGCGGCAGATTGGCACGCGGCTGAAACTGGTTGACCACAATGCCGTCCACTTTAAGGTCGGGATTGTGATCGGCACGGATTTCATTGACGCTTTCCATCAAACCGTACAGCGCCTGGCGTGAGAAGCTGTCGCAATCAAACGGAATCAGGCAGCCCGTACCCCCGATCAGTGCGGCGCGCGTGTAGAAGTTGAGTGCCGGAGCGGTGTCGATGTAGATGCGGTCGTAGGTGTCGGCCAGCTGCTGCAGCGCCTCACGCAGCTTGTAGATTTTCTGGCGCGACTCCAGCTTGACCACCAGTTCAGTGAGCGCGGCGCTGGAGGGCATCAGGTCGAGGTTCTCGAACGGTGTCTCGACCACAAATTCCGTCGGTGCCACACTGCGAAAGCTGTAGCTCAGCGTCTGCTCAAAAAAACCGGCAACCGTGGGTTGATCGTCGGTGGCAAAACCGCCCAGCAGGTAGCTGGTGGAGTTGCCCTGCGGGTCCAGGTCAATCACCAGCGTGCGCAAGCCCTGGCTGGCGCTGATGGCCGCAAGATTGCAGGTGATAGTGGACTTGCCAACGCCCCCTTTTTGATTGAACACGACGATGGGCATGACGAACTCCTTGAAGGCGACAAATGGATTGGGGTGGATTGTCTTTGAAAATTAACCACGCCAGCCGTCGAACTGACCTGTCCCAGCTGAGCGCAGACTTGCCGCCTTCGGGGGCGACGCTGTCAGATCACAATGATTTTAGCCTCTAGCCCTTATAAGGAAAGCGCTACCAGCTATTCAGTTTGTAGCGTCTGCACATCCAGCGCCACCACGCTGCGGCTGGCTTTGCTGAACTCTATGCCGATCAGGTGAATGGGCTGACCTTCGGCTTTGTACTTGTCGGCGTAGCCCTTATCGATGATTTGCTGCAGCGCCTTGCCCTCGGGTTCCAGCTCGACTACTTTGAATTCAAACAGATAGACGTGGCCGTTAAAGCGCAGCGCCATGTCCAGACGGCCAGCGTTGCTGCTTTCTTCACAGGTGATGTCCAGCCCCAGCGCAGCAAAGTAGCCGTAAAACACGCTGGCGTAATAGCCTTCGTACTGGGCCACTGGGTTGTTGGCCAGCCATTGGTAGGGGATGCTGGCAAAGAAGGCGGTGAACAGCGCTTGCATGGCGGCAAAGTCGTTGGCCAGCAGCACCGGCAGCAGGCGCGTGCGTTGCAACAAGGCGTCGTTGGGATCCACGCCCATGGTGTTGAGCATGACACTGTTGAGGCTACTTTTGACTTCCAGATTGGGGTAGCACAGCGTGTACGTCCAAAAGCCGCGTACAGCTTCCTGGGCGCAGCGGATCGTCAGGTAGCCCGTTTGGAACAGCAATGCATCAATGTGGATGTGCTCCACATCAAAGGCTGAGAGCAACTCTGCGTTGGTCAGGCGCCGCTCCAACTGCGGAGCCAATACTTGGCGCTGAGCCAGCAGGTCGATCAGAAACGTGGGCGAACCGGTCTCGAACCAATGCGGTTTGAATTGCCGCTTTTGAAACAGCAGCAGCACGTCAAAGGGGTTGTAAACCCCCTCACCCAGCCAGTTGTAACCGTTGTACCAGCGCCGGATTTCGTCTCGATCCAGCCCGGGCAGCTCCGGCGCAAACACGGTGTCGAGGTCGGCATCGGTGTAGCCACAAATGGCGCTGTATTGGGCGTCCAGCGTGATGTCGTTGAGGTTGTTCAACCCCGAAAACAAACTCACCTTGCTGAACTTGCTCACCCCGGTGAGCATGGCAAAGCGGATGTGGGCGTCGCTGTCTTTGATGACCGAATAGAAGTTGCGCAGCCCGTCGCGCATCTGGCGCGCTACCTCCGGGGCTTGCAGGTTGTCCAGCATGGGTTTGTCGTACTCATCGACCAGCACCACCACGCGCTGGCCGGTGTGGGCGTGCGCTTGGCGGATGAGCTCGGCAAAGCAAGCGGGCACGTCGCTGGTATCAGGGCAGTGCACGCCCAGTTGCTGCTGGTTGACACGCAAAATATCGCGAATTCGCCTATCCAGATCTGCGCGGCTCTCAAGCAGCCCGCCGCCAAAGCTGATGCGGATGACAGGGTAGCGTACCGTCCAGTCCCAGCGGTCAAAACAGTACAACCCTTCAAACAGCTTTTGGTTGCCTGCAAACAGCTCGCCCAGGGTGTCAATCAGCAGGCTTTTACCAAAGCGGCGCGGGCGGCTGAGAAAGTAAT
>Ga0172370_10010837_pt1 | contig 10389 bp, 21 predicted proteins | sample LakKiv5m_FD_114538 | JGI IMG/M metagenome (GOLD analysis project Ga0172370, IMG submission 114538) | Freshwater microbial communities from Kabuno Bay, South-Kivu, Congo - kab_022012_11.5m | ecosystem: Environmental > Aquatic > Freshwater > Lake | place: Democratic Republic of the Congo...
ATGCCGCAGACGCGGGAGCACATTCTGCTGGCGCGCCAGGTGGGCGTGCCCTACATCGTCGTGTTTATGAATAAAGTGGACATGGTGGACGATCCCGAACTGCTGGAGTTGGTGGAATTGGAAGTGCGGGAGTTGCTAACGTACTACGAATTTCCCGGAGACGATATTCCCATTATCAAAGGCTCGGCGCTGAAAGCGGGAGAGAATCCGGACGATCCGGAGGCGACGAAGTGCATCACGGAGTTGATGGAGGCTTTGGATTCGTACATTCCAGTGCCGAAGCGGGACATCGACAAGCCGTTTTTGATGGCGGTGGAAGACGTGTTCAGCATCACGGGGCGGGGCACGGTGGCGACGGGGCGCGTCGAGCGCGGCAAAGTGAAAGTCGGGGAGAAGGTGGAGATCGTCGGCCTGCGGGACGACGCGGTGAGCACGGTGGTGACGGGCGTGGAGATGTTCCGCAAGACGCTGGACGAAGGCGTGGCGGGGGACAACGTGGGTCTGTTGTTGCGCGGAGTGGAGCGGGACGGAGTGGAGCGCGGCCAGGTAGTGGCGGCGCCGGGCAGCATCACGCCGCATAAGAAGTTCACGGCGAACGTGTACGTCTTGACGAAGGAAGAAGGCGGTCGGCATACGCCGTTCTTCAACGGCTACCGCCCGCAGTTTTATTTCCGGACCACGGACGTGACGGGATCGATCCAGTTGCCGGAAGGGACGGAAATGGTGATGCCGGGGGACAACGTGGTATTGAATGGAGAATTGCATACGCCCATCGCCATGGAACAGGAGTTGCGCTTCGCCATCCGCGAAGGCGGCCGCACCGTAGGCGCGGGCGTTGTCGATAAAATCATCGAATAGATAAGATCCGAATTAAACGAAATGGAAAGAGGCGCTGCAAGCGCGCGGTTCAATCATGGCTGGAGAACATCCCAATAAAATTCGCATTCGGCTCAAAGCGTACGATTATCGGTTGCTCGATCAATCCACGCGGGAAATCGTAGATACGGCTCGGCGGACGGGGGCCAAAATCTTGGGACCGATTCCGTTGCCGACGAGAATCTCGAAATATACGGTTCTGCGTTCGCCGCACGTCGATAAAAAATCGCGCGAACAATTCGAAATCCGCGCCCATAAACGGTTGGTCGACATCCTCGACTGGAGTCCCAAAACGATGGATGCGCTGACGCAATTGGAATTGCCGGCGGGCGTGCACGTCGAGATCAAACTGTAGCGAATGGCAAGACAAGACGAATAGCGAAAGCAAGTGGACGGCGGGTTAAGGCAAATGGTTAAAGCAATCTTAGGACGCAAACTGCGGATGACGCGGATGTATACGGACGATGGGCGCATGATTCCCTTGACGGCTATCGAAATAGGGCCGTGTCCGATCGTACAGGTGAAATCGGCGGAATCCGACCGGTATAACGCGATTCAAATTGGATTTCTTCCAGTCAAGGAAAAGAATGTTACAAAACCGGCGCTGGGACATTTCAAAAAAGCGAATCTGGCTCCCCTGAAACACTTGCGCGAAATTCGCGTCGACTCGGTGGAAGGTCTTGCCGTAGGCGGGAATCTGGATGCTTCCCAATTCGCCGTAGGAGACCGGGTGGACGTTTCGGGAATCTCCAAAGGAAAAGGCTTCCAAGGCGGCGTGCGGCGCCACCATTGGAAAGGCGGGCGGATGACTCACGGTTCGATGTTCCACCGCCGCATTGGTTCCGTCAGTCCGGGAACCGGCTTGGCTCGCGTCGATAGGGGACATAATCTTCCCGGTCACATGGGCCATGAAAAGATTACGATCCAAAATATCGAAGTGATGAAAGTCGACGCCGAGAATAACATTCTCTACATTCGCGGCGGCGTCCCGGGACCCGACGGCGCTATCGTCTTCATAAAAGAGACATCAAAAACTAAAAAACAAAAGATAAAGAAATAATCGAGCCATGGCGACTTTCGAAATTTATAATCTTGATAAAACCGTCAACGAACGGATCGAACTGGACGGAAGCGTCTTTGACGCTCCGGTGAACGACTTCTTCCTGCATCAGGTTTTGGTCGGCTACCAGGCCAATAAGCGCCAGGGAACGCATCAAACCAAGACGCGGCATGAAGTAAGCGGCGGCGGGAAAAAGCCTTTCCGGCAAAAGGGAACAGGCCGCGCTCGCCAAGGAACAACCCGCGCGGCGCAGCATCGCGGCGGCGAACGCCAGTTTGGACCGGTTCCCCACTCTTACCGGCAAGCGATCCCGAAAAAGATGAAGCAGGAAGCGTTTCGCCAGTGTTTATCCATGAAAGCGCGTTCGGGAAAATGTTTTCTCCTTTCCGATCTGAATTTTCCCGAAATCAAAACGAAAAACGCCGCCAATCTCCTAAAAGCGTTCGAAGCCAAAGGCCGCACGCTTTTCGTAGACGCTAAGCCCGATAATAAATCCCTTCTCGTCATTCGCAATCTTCCTTACGCCGCCATACAATGCGTCAATTCGTGTTCTCCCTTAGATATCTTCGAATCGGATAACCTATTTCTTACCAAAGCGGCGGCGGAATTGTATCAACAACGGTACAGCAAACAGGGAGGACAATAATCGTCATGATTAATGGATACGATGTCATTTTGGAAGCGATTTTTACGGAACGAACGACGAACCTCTCCGAAAAGGAAAATGTCTACACGTTCCGGGTCCGCAACGAGTCCAATAAATTGCAGATAAAAAACGCCATTGAGATGGCTTTCAACGTAAATGTCATCGATGTGCGAACCGTGAATGCGCACTCCAAAAAGAAATACGACCGGTATCGCGGCATTTTCGGGAAAACGACTGGATATAAAAAAGCGTTAGTGAAACTCGCCAAGGGCGAAAAGATCGAATTTGTTTAAAATGGGGTAAGCGGAGACTAGAACAGTGGCGATTAAGAAATATAACCCAACGACTCCTACCCGTCGTTTTCAGACGACGGCGGCTTTCGACGAGATCACGAAAACGACGCCGGAAAAAAGTCTTCTCGCTCCTCTGCGCAAGACGGGCGGACGGAATACGAAAGGCCATGTAACCGTTCGTTTTCGCGGCGGCGGACACAAGCGGCGTTACCGGATTATCGATTTCAAGCGCGATAAAGACGGAATCCCCGCTACGGTGGCGGCGATCGAATACGATCCCAACCGCACGGCGCGCATTGCGCTTCTCCATTACGCCGACGGCGAAAAGCGTTACATCGTGGCGCCCGATGGCCTCAAGGTTGGCGCGACGATCATGTCGGGGCCGGACGCCCCTCATAAACTGGGCAATTGTCTTCCGCTGAAAAAAATTCTCGATGGTACGGTAATCCACGCCATCGAATTGAAAATAGGGAAGGGCGCTTCCCTGGCCCGTTCGGCGGGCGTCTCCGCCCAGGTGATGGGCCGGGAAGGCGACTATGCGCGGATTAAACTGCCTTCCACCGAAGTACGCATGGTTCATCTGAGCTGCCGGGCGACGATCGGCCAGACGTCCAATCCCGATCATTCCAACATCCAGATCGGCAAGGCGGGCCGGGTGCGCTGGATGGGCCGGATGCCTCACGTCCGCGGCGTGGCCATGAATCCCGTTGACCATCCTCTGGGCGGCGGCGAGGGAAAATCCTCCGGCGGACGGCATCCTTGCACTCCCTGGGGCGTGCCAACCAAGGGATATAAAACCCGGCGCAATAAACGAACTTCCAACATGATCCTGGAAGGAAGGCGGCGGGGCAAAAAGAAATAGCCGTGGCGGGATATTTTCGACCCGGGAATACATTTAGACACTGTTCGATGAGGTAGGTAAAGAGCATGGGACGCTCGTTGAAAAAAGGACCATACGTGGATGAGCGGCTGCTGAAGCGCATCCAGGAACTGAACGACAGGAACGAGAAAAAAGTACTGCGAACCTGGTCGAGAAGCTGCACGGTCATGCCCGAAATGATTGGGCATACCATCGCCGTTCATAACGGAAAGAAATTCGTCCCCGTCTTTTTGACGGAAAATATGGTTGGTCACAAATTGGGAGAGTTCTCGCCCACCCGAACCTTCAAAACGCACGGCGGAAAAACGGCGCGCGTGATGCGGCTGAAGTAAGAGAGGAATAATCATGGCTATGTATGCCACGTTGCGATTCTGCAGGATGTCGGCGAGAAAAGCGAGAATCGTCGCCGATACGATCCGGGGAAAATCGTACGAAGAAGCCGTCAATATCCTGACGTTTCTTCCTCGAAGAAAAGCGGGCGAGATTTTGCTGAAACTGCTGAAATCCGCCGCCGCCAACGTCGAGGAGACGACCGATTTCGACCCGGACGAATTGTTCGTTAGAAAAGTATTTGTGGATGGGGCGAGGATGTTGAAACGCTTCCGTCCCGCGCCGATGGGGCGCGCCATGCGCGTACGCAAGCGCTTGAGCCACATTACGATCGAGTTGGGACCGGCGGAGCGATAAGCCAACCGAACGAGGTTACGAGGAGAAATCGTGGGACAGAAAGTTCATCCATACGGATTCCGAGTTGGAATCTATAAAAACTGGAAGTCGCGCTGGTATGCGGAGAAGGATTACGCAGATCTGCTTCACGACGATTTGAAAATCCGCGCCGCAATCAAAAAGCGTCTTTATCACGCCGGCATCAGCGAAGTGGAGATCGAACGGTTCACGCAACGGATGCGCATCAATATTCTGGCGGCGCGGCCAGGCATCATCATTGGCCGCAAAGGCGTGGAAGTCGAGCGCTTAAAGAAACTTTTGAGCAATATCACCGAACGCCAAATCCATATTAATATCCGCGAAATCAAAAATCCGGAATTGGACGCTCAATTGCAAGCCGAAGCCATTGCGCTGCAATTGGAACGGCGCGTCTCTTTTCGCCGCGCCTTGAAACGGGCGATTCAGGGTTCGATGCAAGCGGGCGCATTGGGAGTCAAGGTGATGGTCGCCGGCCGGTTGGGCGGCGCAGAAATGTCCCGCACGGAGTGGTATCGCGAAGGCCGCGTTCCTTTGCATACGTTGAGAGCCGATATCGATTACGGTTTTTCGGAAGCGCGCACCGCCTATGGGCGCATCGGCGTGAAATGTTGGATATTCAAAGGCGAATCAAAAGCGATGGGCGCTGAAGAAAAAACGCAGGAGGCGATGACCTGAGATGTTAATGCCAGCCAGAGAAAAATTCCGCAAGGTCCACCGGGGCAACCGGCGTGGTATCGCCTGCCGGGGAACTTCCGTCAGCTTCGGCGATTATGGCATGAAAGCGATGACCGGCGGTTGGGTAACCTCGAGACAGATTGAAGCGGCCCGCGTCGCCATCAACCGTTTTATCAAAAGGCGCGGCAAAGTCTGGATCCGATTGTTCCCCCATAAACCCGTCACGGCCAAAGCGGCGGAAACGCGCATGGGCGGCGGCAAAGGCGCTCCAGAAATGCACATCGCCGTAGTAAAGCCTGGACACGTAATTTTCGAGCTGGGCGGCGTTACCGAAGACGTTGCGCGCGAAGCCTTTCGTTTAGCGAGCCATAAACTCCCGCTGAAAATCCGCTTTTCATCGCGGGACGAAACGATGTGAGGGACGAGAATATGAAGGCAGACGATTTCCGTTCGCTTTCGATGGAAGAACTGGATCAGCGCTTGAACGATCTAAAGAAGCAATTGTTCAATTCGCGTATGCAACTTTATTCCAATCAATTGTCGAACACGAATAAATTGAAAGAAATCAAGAGAGATATCGCTCGCGCCTTAACTGTGAGAGATGAAAACCTCGCGAAGGCGGAAAAGACATTATGACGGAAACGAACGCGAATAAACGAAAAATACGAGAAGGCCTGGTAGTCAGCACGGCCATGAATAAAACCATCGTCGTCGAGCTCGAACGCTTGGTTCGCCATCCCCAATATGGAAAAGTCGTGCGCCGCAAAAAGCGAGTGAAGGTTCATGACGAGAAAAATTCGTGCATCGTCGGCGATCTCGTCCGCATCGGCGAAACGCGGCCTTTGAGCAAAACCAAACGGTGGCGCTATCTCGAAACGATCCGGAAGGCCGTGGTCGTTTGAAACGCGCGGCGGGAGGCAAATCATGATTCAAGAATACACCAATCTCGTCGTAGCGGACAATTCGGGCGCCCGTAAAATCCGATGCTTTAAAGTGTTAGGCGGCTCGCGCCGCCGGTACGCCGGCATCGGCGATATCATCGTTGCCAGCGTCCGCGAAGCGATTCCCGAATCGAATGTGAAAAAAGGCGCCGTCGTCAAAGCGGTTATCGTCCGAACCACGAAGGAAATTAAGCGGCCGGATGGTTCCACCATCCGCTTCGACAACAACGCCGCCGTCTTGGTCAATGATGCGGGCGACCCTATCGGAACCCGCATCTTCGGACCCGTCGCCCGCGAATTGCGCGACCGCAAATTCATGAAAATCATCTCTCTCGCCCCGGAGGTTTTGTAATGGAAAAGATACGATTCAAAAAGGGGGATGTGGTTCAGGTGATTACGGGCGACGATTTGGGCAAGACGGGAAAAATTCTGCGCATCAGCCGTAAAAAAGGCCGCATCGTCGTGCAAGGGGTGAATATGCAGAAGAAGCATCAAAAAAAGGATACGCAAAACAACCGTCCTGGCGGAATTATCGAGCGCGAAGGATCGATTCACCCCTCCAACGTCCGTTTGGTGAAATGATAAGTGAAGGCCATGAACGATAAAAAAAAGAAAACCAAATCCGAAGAAAAAAATGCGTTGACCGTGGTGAAGGGATACCGCTCCCGCCTTGAAATCGATTATAAGGAGCGCATCGTCCCTGAAATGATTAAGGCTTTCGGATATAAGAATGTCATGCAAGTTCCCCGGTTGACGAAAGTCGTTCTCAATATGGGAATCGGCGAAGGCAGCCGCGACGCCAAAATTCTCGAAGGCTTGAAAGAGAATTTAGCCACCATCGCCGGTCAGCAGCCGGTCGTCACCAAAGCGAAAAAATCGATCTCCAATTTCAAACTGCGCGAAGGGATGAGCGTAGGTTGCAGCGTGACGTTAAGACGGACGCGCATGTACGATTTCCTTGATCGTTTCCTGAATATCAGCATTCCTCGTATCCGCGACTTTCGCGGCCTTTCGCCGAAATCCTTGGATGGACGCGGAAATTATGCGATGGGAATTCAGGAACAGCTGATTTTTCCTGAAATTCATTACGATTCGATTCCCAAAGTTCAGGGTATGGATATCGTCATCGTCACTACGGCCAAAACGGATGAAGAGGCTTTGACCCTGTTGAAATTGTTCGGAATGCCATTCCGTAATTAGCAAAGGAGCTAGGCATGGCGAAGAAAAGCATGATTTACAAGGCTTCACAGCCTCAAAAATTTAAAGTAAGAGAATATACGCGCTGCAAACGGTGCGGACGGGCGCGCGGCGTCTATCGCCGATTCAAACTTTGCCGCGTTTGCCTGCGCCAATTGGCTCTGGAAGGCTACATTCCCGGAATGACCAAATCGAGTTGGTAACTCGTAGGGATCGTTTCTATTCCCTCGCCCTTTGGGAGAGGGTTAGGGTGAGGGTTTTCATGCATAACTTGAGTAGGTATAGTTGAATTTTTAGAATCATTGAAGGAGTCGCTACGATGCCGGTTACCGATCCCATCGCGGATCTTCTGACGCGCATACGCAACGCCAACCTGGCGAAAAAGGAAAAAGTCGAAATTCCCGCTTCCAAGATGAAACTGGGAATCGTCGATATCCTTAAAAAAGAAGGCTTCATCCGAAGCTATCGCGTCGTGGAAGAATCCGGACATAAAATGATCCGGGTTTATTTGAAATACGGACCCAAACAAGAGCGGGTGATTTCATCCCTCGAACGCATCAGTAAGCCCAGCGTCCGCGTCTATTCGGGGAAAGATTCCATTCCCCGCGTTCTGGGCGGATTGGGCATCAGCATCGTCTCTACGTCGCGGGGATTGATGACGGATAAAGAAGCTCGCCATCAAGGCGTCGGCGGCGAAATTATTTGCGAAATTTATTAAACCAAGAATCCATCAAGCGAGACTGTTATTATGTCACGAGTCGGTCGTCAACCCATACCACTGCCAACAGGCGTTCAAGTAGCGATTAATGGCCAAAATATCGCCGTCAAAGGTCCGAAAGGACAACTCGAGTTCGATATTCCGCAGCCTATCACCGTGAGCCGCAACAACGACCATCTTCTCGTGGAAAGGCCGGACGATGCGCGTCAAAATCGCGCTCTGCATGGAACTTCCCGCGCGTTGATCGCCAATATGGTCTTCGGCGTTTCGCAAGGCTTTCAACGGAAATTGCAAATTAACGGCGTTGGCTACCGCGCGTCGGTGCAGGGAAACGTAATGACGCTGGAATTGGGATATTCCCATCCCATTAAATTCGAACTGCCCCAAGGAATTACGGTGGAGGTAGAGAAGAACGTCGAGATTACCGTTAAAGGAATCGATAAGCATCTTCTTGGAGAGGTCGCTGCGAAAATCCGTTCGTTCCGTCCGCCTGAACCGTATAAAGGCAAAGGCGTTAAATACGCCGAAGAACATATCCGGCGCAAAGTGGGCAAGAAGAACGTTTAATTTTTACTAGTTCGCTGCGGGAATCCATGTTTATCAAACCCATGCGGCGCCAAAGCCTAAGAAAATGAATCTATTGATACAGAAGCGTTAAGCGAGCGTAAACCATGAAGAATAAATCAGCAGCGAGGATCAAACGGCATCGCCGAGTCAGGAAGAAAATCATCGGTTCCTCCGATCGTCCCAGAATTTGCGTATTTCGAAGCATGAAGCATATCTACGCCCAAGCGGTTAACGATCTAGACGGAACGACCTTGGCCGCCGCCAGCAGCCTTCTATCGGAACTTCCCTCTGTGGAGGGAGAGATGGCCGGAAAGAAAAAGACCGCCAAAGCGGTGGGAAAATTAATCGCCTTGCGTTTAATGAATAAGGGAATCAAAAAAGTGGTTTTCGATCGCAGCGGTTATTTGTATCATGGCCGGGTCGCCGCATTAGCCGAAGGCGCAAGAGAAGGCGGACTCGAATTCTAAACTCGCCGGAATTGAGGAATTGGAATTATGGTTGAAGTATACAATGCAGGCAGGCAAAAAGAATCCGAGTTGAAAGAACGCGTCATTCACGTCAACCGGGTAGCCAAGGTCGTTAAAGGCGGACGCCGTTTCAGTTTCAGCGCTCTCGTCGTCGTCGGCGACGGTAACGGTTCCGTCGGCATCGGCTTCGGCAAAGCGGGCGAAGTTTCCGACGCGATTCGCAAGGCGATCGAACGCGCCAAAAAAGAACTGTTTTCCGTACCGATGGTAGGAACGACGATTCCTCACCAAATTTTCGCCCATTTCGGCGCGGGCAAGGTTTTGTTGAAGCCCGCCGCGCGCGGTACGGGCGTTATCGCCGGCGGTCCGGTTCGCGCGATTTTGGAAGTGGCCGGCATTAAGGATATTCTGACTAAATCGCTGGGCGCCAGCAACGCCTTGAATATCGTCAAGGCGACAGTTCGGGGTTTGAAAGATTTGAAGGATGTCGCGACGGTCGCTAAACTCCGCGGCAAGGATCCCAAGGAGATTATGGGATAATGGCGAAACAACTTGAAATTACGTTAATAAAAAGTTTAATTGGAAAAGTGCCAAAGCACCGCCGCACGGCGAAGGCCTTGGGACTGCGGCGTCCGAATAAATCCGTCGTAGCCCCGGACAATCCCCAGATTCGCGGAATGGTGAAATTGATCGAATATATGGTCCGCGTTCGAGAAATAAACGATGAACATTTTGGGAATAACGAGTGAAATATCATGCATATTGGCGAACTTATAGCTCCACCAAGAAAAAATAGGAAGCGCGTTGGGCGCGGTCCGGGATCGGGAAACGGCAAAACTTCCGGACGCGGCATGAATGGTCAAAAATCGCGCTCGGGAAATAAATATCGTCCCTGGTTCGAAGGCGGTCAGATGCCGTTGCAGCGCCGGATTCCCAAACGGGGATTCAAATCGCTAAACAAGAAGGTCTTTCAATTGGTGAACGTCTCTTCTCTCGATAAATTCGAAGACGGCCAAACCGTCGATCCCGCCGCGCTGGCGCAAAAAGGCTTGATTAAGAAATCCGATCGTCCTGTGAAAATTTTGGGTTTCGGAGAATTGTCGAAACGGCTCGTTGTCCAAGCCGACGCTTTTAGTGGTTCGGCGAAAGAGAAGATTGCGCAAGCGGGCGGCGAAGCGAATCGTCGCGTACTGGAAAATCCATCGGCGGCGGGCGCCGCAAACTCGTAAACGGGGAATACCGATAATATGATCGACGCGATTGCCAATATCTTCCGCATTCCCGACCTGAAAAAGCGCGTTCTTTTTACTCTTGCCATCATTGCTTTATTGCAGATCGGCCATTCCGTTCCCATTCCCGGGATC
>Ga0172370_10010838_pt1 | contig 10388 bp, 9 predicted proteins | sample LakKiv5m_FD_114538 | JGI IMG/M metagenome (GOLD analysis project Ga0172370, IMG submission 114538) | Freshwater microbial communities from Kabuno Bay, South-Kivu, Congo - kab_022012_11.5m | ecosystem: Environmental > Aquatic > Freshwater > Lake | place: Democratic Republic of the Congo...
CTGTTACTTCTGAAAAGCCGGTAAACGTTAAACTTGTCGTTTTTTTGCCCAGCCCGCCCGGCGGCCTACTGAGTTATGGAGCACACCATTTCAATCGGTTAATTGAGAGCTTCAGCCCCAATCCCTATAACTCAAGATTATGCGGCAACCTTGGCCACCACAGTCCAATAACGGCTTTTGGACCTATTTTCCATAGGGAAAACCCCTCAGGTTTCTGTTCTTAAGTCCGATTCCTTTCATAGATGGCATGAAAGCTTAATTTTCTCTGAATTTGTCAACCTATCAGTCGAACAGAGTGGTGGTTTCACAAATTTTTGCATACCTGCCCTTCAGAACCCAGATACTTCTCTGCGATGGAGCTTAAGTAAGCAGAGCAGCACTACCCGGTAGGGGTGAGCCAATGGAAAAGCAAGGTACCAAAAACATGCCATCGCAAAACGTTGAAAGATATTTCACCAATAGATGATTGCTCCTATATGCAAAGTCAAGCAGTCAAGGTGTCCCGGTGTTTTTTTAGAATCCAAACCAGTCTCCTATTCGTGGTTCCCCGCTCAGGTGGGACCGCAAGTAAGTAATCCGGGGTATTCAACAGGGCTGACAGACTTGCCAACGTGGTTGCGTATAGAAAGCACTCACAGCTATCATTCGCCATGCCCTAACAGGCTGTTGAAAAACTCTTTACTTTATGGCCTATAAATAATGCTGTCCCAAAGGGAGAAAATCTGTTATAGTTAACGATAACAATATGTTATCCGGAGGCAGCGATTATGCGCGGTGACGATGTGCAGCAAGACGCCATGTTCAGTTACTTATCCCCCGAAGCGCAAGGGCCCCGAGACCATCCGCTCCGGCCGATCGGGGACTTGGTGATTAAAGCCCTGGCCAACCTCTCCGGAGATTTTCAGGCCATGTATTCCCGGGAGGGGCGCCCTTCCATCCCCCCGGAGAAGTTGCTGCGCGCCTTGTTGCTGCAAATCCTCTATACCATCCGCAGCGCCCGACTGCTGATGGAGCAACTCGATTACAATCTCCTGTTCCGCTGGTTTGTCGGGCTCTCCATGGAGGACAAGGTTTGGGACCATTCGGTTTTTTCCAAGAATCAGGAGCGCTTTCTCGACTCGGACCTGGCCGCGGCCTTTTTTGCCCGCATCCTGGAGCAGGCGAAGGCCGCCAAGCTGCTGTCGGATGAGCATTTCACCGTGGACGGCACTCTGATTGAGGCTTGGGCCTCCCTGAAGAGTTTTCGCCCCAAGGACGCCCCACCCTCCGAAGGCGGCGGCGGCCGCAACCCGGAAGTGGACTTTCATGGGGAGAAGCGGCTGAACCAGACGCACGCCTCCACCACCGACCCCGAGGCCCGGCTGTTCAAGAAGGGCAAGGGCAAAGAAGCCAAGCTCTGCTTCATGGGGCATGTGCTGATGGAGAACCGCCACGGCCTGGTGATCTCGCCCCGCCTCACCGCGGCTACCGGCACCGCCGAACGGGAGGCGGCCGAGGCCATGGTGGAAGGCGTTCCCGGCCGGCACCGCATTACCGTGGGTGGCGACAAGGCCTATGATACACGGGGATTCGTCCAAGCTATGCGGACCCTGAATGCTGCGCCCCATGTGGCCCAAAACTGCCAGGGCCGTAAGTCCGCGATTGACGGCCGCACCACCCGCCATCCGGGATATGCCGTCAGTCAGCGCCTGCGCAAAAGGGTGGAGGAAATCTTCGGGTGGATGAAGACCGTGGGGAATCTCCGGAAGACCCGGCACCGAGGCGAGGACCGGGTGGGCTGGGTGTTCACCCTCACCGCCGCAGCATACAACCTGGTGCGAATCCGCAACCTGACGGCGGCGATTTCTCCCTGAACCTGAGCAGATAGATGAAAAACGATAATTCTGCCGGCATCCAGCCACCCATGGAGGAAGCAGCCCAGATTTTTCCGAGAATTTGCCCGTCATAAGGGTACCGAAAGCGTCCTCAAAAAGGAAAAACAGCTTGATTGCAAACGTTTTTCAGCAGCCTGCTAAACCGGTTTTTCTACTCACTCCCCTGCGCTAAGCCGCCAAGTCCAGGGCGTATGCCTGTTTAGCCAGCAACATTCGTCTCATGCGCAGTAGCAAGGTGCGGGCAATGGCCACAATGGCCCGCTTGCCTCCTGAACGGATTTTGATCCTTTCATACTTCTCACGCATCACCTGATCCTTAGTAATCAGTTTCCATGAGGCTTCGACCAATATGGCCCGCAGGGTATTCTTGCCGATACCGGTGATGCGACCCATGCGCACCTTATCCGCACTGGAGTATTGGGACGGGGTTAAACCCACGTAAGCCGCTAGCTGCTCTGCCCTCCGGAAACGGGACACGTCCTGCAGTTCCAGCAACATCTCCATGGCGGAGATAACCCCGATACCGGGGATGCTCTGCAAAATCTCCACTCGCTCCCGGTACAGCGCAGTCTCAGATAATTCCCGCAACAGTTGGGTCTGTTTGTCGATCTGCGCACTTAAAAATTCATACTGTTCCAGTAGGCGATTGAAGCTCTCCTGCATCCAGCGGTTCCCAAACCTTATACCCCGCAGAGTCTCGCAGTATATCTGGGTCCATCTGCCTCGTGGTTCTTCCAGGTGAATGCTGTAAAATCTCAGCTCTGCCTTGATGCGACTCTGGGTTCGCACCCGATCCCTGACTAGCTGCCGGCGGCGACGGATAACTTGGCGGTGATAAAGTTCCTCTTCACTAGGCACCCACACCCGCTTCAGCAGCCCCTTAGCCAATAGGTGCGCCAATTTACTGCTGTCCCTCCGATCAGTCTTGACCCGGTTGCCGTATTCCTTGGGAACCAGGCTCGGAGGAGTCACTATGCAGGGGATGCCATGTTCCACCAGGCGGTCATGAAGCCGGAACCCAAAATATCCGGCTTCATAGACCGCCTGCAGTTGATGTCCAGCGTATCGAGCCAGTACACGCTGTAGAGACTCCCAGTTCCCTGGAATGCTGGCGCTGAATAACTCCAGGTCCACTGTCCGAATGGTTACATGCCACCTGATCTTATGCAGGTCGATCCCGACAAATAAATCTTCTTCGCTTGTAACCTGATGCTTGGAGCGTCTCATTCTCGGCCTCCTTTCTTCGTGGTCAGACTGGCTTGGAACCCCAGAATACCACCAACCGATAGGACAGTCACAGCTCTCCTTTGCATCATAGTTACTTGCCAAAATATTTTCTTCTTAAAAAAAATCCAATTAATTACCGATGTAATTGTAATATGGAGCGGTTACTTATCTGTTGATAAGTTGCGGACAATAGCAAGTATGCGGAACAAATCTTATCATTTTTAATGATAGTGGTGTGTTAAATGCTATTTTTTATATCGCAGTTTCTGCGGTAGGATTGATGGCAACGGTTCTGTTCGTGTTGGGAGCAACGGCCCGGATTGATAGGGCCACAATCTGCTCTAATCCCAACGGAATAGACCTGACATTGGCCCAACCTCTGCGTAACGCTCTTTCATTAACCCAGCTAACCTTTTTACTTCTTGTCAATGGCCAGGATATATCCCGGCCATTCATTCTCGAAGCGATAGGTGCTCATCCGGGTGTTGCCCCGGGCCGGATCGGCCAGGTAAACCCGGTCCCCCTTGAGCGCCTTGAACACGGCAAAGTGCTTCAAGCCATGATGTTCAATGTAGATGAGTACTGGCCCCTGAAGTTGACGGAGATGTCCCAACTGCAGCTTGTACATGGCGGTGGTGTAGCCCATCTTTTCGGCCGCCTGTTTTAAATCCAGCAAGGAATAACCCTTCTTCTCGATATCCTTAATCTCCGCTTCGCTTTTGTCTCCCAAAATTAACTTGATAATCTCCGCCTCACTGACCTTATCGCCAAACCCGATCCACATCAGTGTGGCCAGAGCGCCGCTGCCGCAGGAATAGTCAAATTTCTGCTTGACCACATTTTTGTCCCGCAGTTCCTTCCAGTTGGCCACCCGCTTGTAAACCCTCACCCCGTCGAGGCGGAAAGGGTATTCCGTTTCAGCCCCGGCCCCGATGGGAAAAAGCAACAGGCCTAGCCAGCCAACCAGCAGCAGGGTTCTTCTCAGGGTGATCATGCCCTAAAACCACCGATGGACATAAGAAAGCCCGAAGGAAAAATCCGGGGCATCGGCAGTCAGGCCGATGCCCACCGATGGCTCCAGATAGCTGTACTTGGTTATGTACTTGTCCAAGGTAAAATAGAAAGAAAAAGGCGTGAGGGCGCGGCCAAACTCCTCCCCACGGTATTTCGCCCGGGTGATGTAAGAACCTGCCAGCTTGAAACTTATGGCTACTTCATCGTTAACGGCGAATCCGGTCCCCAACACGGGATTGACTGCTTCGCCTAGCTGGTAACCGGATTTCTCGAAAAAATGGGTGTAGGAAAGGCTGCCAAAGAGCACCACCGGGTCAACGGTCTTTACGAAGGAAAGACCGGGATTTATCTGCCAGAAGCCCGTTCCCAAAGGAGTTTGCGTGGTAGGGAGTTGATAACCACCTTTGCCTGTGTCGCTGCTGGCTAGGAGAAAGAACATCAAATCTGGCCTTGCCAAACGTTCGGTAAGGATCTGGTATTGCACTCCGAAAGAGATATCCGCTAAACCCAAGGTCTGGTTGGTCGTGGTTTTGGTGACCCCGGGGATTTCCCGCCAACCGATGGCCAGCGGCACGGTGACCGTACCTAAAAGCCTATTGGTAATGCCGTAACGCACGGTGAGAGGGAAGAGCAAGGTGCGATCTCTGAACCCCATCAATCCCACGTGGCTATTATCATAATAGGAGACATTCAACTCGGTTTCCAGTTTGCCTTTGGGCAGCACCACCTTCTCCGACCGGACAAAGGTTTCTTCCGGACGTTTCTCCACCTTTTCTCCAATGGTTCTGGCTTGTTCCCCGGGCTCAGGGGTCTTTTCTTTCCCTTTCTTACTCTCCGGTTTCTTTTCTTCTTCAGATGGCAAAGATTGATTTCCGGTTCCCCGGATACCGGCCAACTTCTGTGGTGCCAAAGCTAACTCGGGCGAAAGTTTTAACTTTCTCCGCTCAATGGCAACTATGTTGTTCGGAGACGATTTGATTGTTCCCAGTGTAGCAGAATTAATAAAAACCTGCCCATTCTCTAATTCCAAAGAACCAAGAATTCTTTCATCAGTGGTCATGGTTATAAAGACCTGATCACCTATAACCATGAAGCTGATATCAACTAAATTCACATTCGTTATTTGGCCATCTTCCCCTAATATTGAAACTATACCTTTAGTTAACTCAATGACTTTTCCACTTAGCTTGAGTTCCTTATCTTTACTCTTCATTAAAATTGAATCAGCAACGCATATGGCAGGACAAAAATGGAAGATGGAAATAACAAAACAGCTAATGAACAGATATTTTTTAATTATTATGAAGATCATAATTCAACCTGTTGCTCATTTGAGATTATTTTGATTGATCTATGCGAACCAGCTTTCGGTTTAACTAAGACACGCCTCGCCAGGGCCAGAAGAATGAGGGGAAACAACCGCCCAGTTATCCTTAGAATGAGTTTTTCGACAGGGTAACTATGCATTTGGGGAACCTTACTTGGTGGTTCCCAACCGGGTTGAGTCGGATAGACATTAGGGAGTGAGATGTTCCAGGGGTTTTAAAACCAAGGGCCAGGAGAGATCCTGACCCTTGCCTATCAGTAAATTTCCGGTTGGCTAAACCATCAGGTGCATCCTTAGGAGACCTTGCGGTGGTCAAACCCTTAAGTAATTACTTTTTAGTGCCGGAGTAGAGGTAATTGTAATTGTTATAAATGGGCACCGGAGTGCAGACATTCGTGCAGATACCGGGGCCTTGACCTTCTCCCTTGACCTCTTTAGCTTCTTTGTCGGTGACCTTTTTGGCCGCACTCTGATCCACACCCTTGAGGGCCTGGGGCAGATCCGCTGCCGTTGCCAGACCGATTCCCGCCAGGACCAGCGATCCCACCATCAGCGCAACTATCAGCTTTCTCATTCCTTACCTCCTTTGAACTTGGAAATCCATATCCTTAAGATTCTGTAAAAAGCATATTATATGAAATGTAATGCTAAATAAGTCAGACGCATCCCTTTTTTTTTGTAAGAGTGGTGGCGCTGACATGTCAGTTTTTGTCCTACAAGGGATAGAAACCCTGGCCAGCTTAACTTTAGTGGAGACAATTGAAAAAAAGGCACCCGGAAACAACCAAGGCAGACAAAAGGATAGGGGAATTGATGTCTTAGTATTGCTACTTTTAAGGCATGCTTCAGTCAACCAACCTATGTTTTAAGGCATAGTAAGTAAACTCAGCATTATTTTTCATACCCATCTTGTTTAAGGCGCGGACCCGGTAGGTACTGACTGTCTTGATGCTGAGGAACAGCTCATCGGCAATCTCTTTTACGGTTTTACCTGAGGCAATCATCAGCATCACTTTATATTCTCGATCAGAGAGCATCTCATGGAGCGGTTTTTCAGCCCCTGCCTCCAGATAGAAAGCCAGTTTTTCCGCCAGGGACGGACTGATATATTTCCCTTTCTGTGAGACCTTCCGTATGGCGGCGATCAGTTCCTCCGGGGCACTCTCCTTGGTCAAATAACCGGCGGCCCCCGCCTTTAAGAGTCGCACCGCATATTGTTCTTCGGGATATATGCTTAACACCAGAACCGGAAGTTTCGGTTTTTCAAACTTCAATTCTTTGAGCGTCTCCAGCCCGTCTTTGCCTGGCATGGCGAGGTCTAATAAAACCAGGTCCCAATCTTCTCGGCGGACATGCTCCAAAACCTCCTGTCCATTAGTCGCTTCACCACCCACCACCATATCGAAAGTCTCTGCCAGTATTTGTTTAAGTCCCTCCCGCACGATAGCATGGTCATCGGCAATCAAGATTTTGATCATTCGGGCCCTCCTTCCGCTCCAATCGGAATCCTCACCTCAACAGTGGTGCCTTGGTTAGGGACCCCGGCAATCTTCAAATCGCCTCCCAGCGAATGCGCCCGTTCACGCATTCCCGTGATCCCCAAGGCTTTGGCATCTGAGATCTCCTTTTCTGTGATCCCCCTACCATTATCCCGCACGATCATCTCCACTTTATCGGAATCCTCTTTCAGGATCACTTTTACCTCTGTTGCCTGAGCGTGCCGGGCTATATTAGTCAGGGTTTCTTGAAAAATGCGGAAAAACGCCGTTGAGTGGACCTTATCTAAAATAATATCCTCTGGCTCGGAACTGAAGTCACATTGAATTCCGGCCCGATTTCTAAATTCATTGGCTTGCCATTCGATTGCGGCCGAAAGGCCGAGGTCGTCCAGCAATTTGGGCCTCAATTCTGAAGAGATCCGACGCACCGTTTGCACAGTCAAATCAATGAGCTTTGACATGGACTTCAACTTGTCAAACAGTAATTGCCGGTCCTTGGGCAACTTATGGCCCAGCCAGTGTACGTCCATTTTAATAGCTGTCAGTGCCTGCCCCAATTCATCATGAATTTCCCGGGCGATTTTGGTTCTCTCTTCCTCCCGGATGGATTGTAAGTGGGAGGCGAGGTCCCGCAACTGTTCTTGCGATTGCTTTAACTCCTCCTCTGCTCTGCGGCGCTCTCTGATTTCCTGATGTAACTGTTCATTCGCCTTGGTCAACTCAGCTGTGCGGGCTTCAACTAAGACCTCAAGATGCTTGCGATGCTTTCCCAAGTCCGCTGCCATCTGATTGAAGGAATATACCAGGTTGCCAATTTCATCGTTTCTCTTAATATCGAGTTCGGTATCCAAGTCTCCTTTAGAAACTTTCTCCATTCTATCCGTTATTTTTTTGATTGGTAGGGAAATAAAAGTGGCCAACAGATAGGCAAGAAGACCACCTATCGTTATGGTTCCCAACGCGATATAAAAGATCTGATGCTGGGCTTCAGTAATTTCCTTTTCAACAGCCATATATGAATATCCTAACAGGACCGTTCCCAGCCGGGCTTCAGCAACTTGGATGGGTGCATATATGTTGCATTGAATCCTCTTTTCTCCTGGAAGGCTGGGAGAAGAACATCCGGATTCTCGTGAACTGATGGCAATCAGAGTTAACTTATCCTTATAAACTTTGCCAACCTCGGTCAAGTCGCTGTGCATGACCACCATTCCATGAGGGTCTAATATGATGACATAAAGAACGTAATCTTGCGTCATCGTATGATTAACGAATCGACGCAGAGTGGCTAAATCATTGCTGAGAACTGGACTTGCTGAAAATTTAGCTAAATCGTTTGCCAAAGCAAGCCCTCGTTTGTAAATCTCACCTTCCAAGGTTTCCTTTTCCCGCATTGTTGTAATAATTCCAGTTACTACTACAAGGATTATTACCAATGCTCCAATCAGCAAAGTAAGTTTTGCGCGTATGCTAAATTGAAGCCAATTAGGTAAGACTTCCATGGATTGATAAATTCCTTTTAAGGTTGCAATTAACTCAGAATTATTAATTTATCAGATTGTTCGTCATCAGTTTCCGCACCTCTTCATAATCTTTATCCTGAGCCCTTTGAAATCCCCCTAATTCTCCCCGGTATAATATTTTTGAATGCTCTGGGTTATTTCTGTCCAATTCAAGCAAAGCATTATTAATCTTGAAGACGGTATCTTTGCTCACATCTTTATGGGAGACAAAAACTCTGGTGGGTACGGATTTGGTCCTGCTAATAGCCAGAATCTTACCGGCCTCGACCCCCAGTTCTTTTTGTTTTTCTTCGTGTTCGGCCAGGAAATGGTTGCATACCACCCCGGCATCAACTGATTTGAGATACACACTGAAGGCTATGTCTTCGCAACATCCCCCATTAGAATAAGCTTTCAAATCTTTATCAATATTTATAGCATTTTCCTCAAATAACAATCTTGCTGCCACCCATTTGGTGAGGGATGCCTTGGGGCCAAAAATTACAGTTCTGCCTCGCAAATCGTTTAACGTTTTTATGTGACTATCTTTCCCAACAACCACCACCGCAAAATTGGTGGTTTCTCCCTCTATTGATAGAGCCCTGAGAAATTCACCCTTATTGTAAAGGTTGGCTAACGTTATATAAGTATGCGCGTCTTGTAATGCAAAATCTATTTCACCTTTCCTAAGAGAGATTTCAAATGCTGTAAAATCAGCTGGAACCACTATCCGCATGTCAATATTAGTCTTTTGCATTAAATATCTGATTAACGGATAAAATTTCTTAAATGTTATTTCAATATTACTACAAGGTAAGATAGCAATATTAAGCGGTTTTTGGGTCTCAGCCGCATGGCTAACACCCCCAAGTACAGACAAAAAAATCGCCAGTCCTATTAATCTCAACGGCAAGTGGTGGGTCATTAATTCCAACTCCTTTTCTTGGGTTGCGGTTTTTAACGTCCTGTCCCGATTCCTGATTACAGGGCCCAATTTGAATTATAAATGGATAGCAGTCATTAATGATTTTACCTGATCATTATGGAAGATTCGACAATTTCTGCTGGGAAGAGCCACAACTACCTAATAATATTAGTTTAATATCCTCGAGATCAACCGCTGACTCGGATTATGGCTGGACTCAATCTTATAACCCCAACCGGTCTGGCTGGCCAGCTTTGGCCTGGCAGCAATAGTCGAGTAGCACGGGGGAATCTCACTACCACGCCCTCACAGAACAGAACGTTAGCCCAAGCCCCGGGCATTGTTATCTTGCCACTAGCAAAACTTATCGAATTTCCAGAGAAAATTGTGATATCCTCTGTCTATCAGCATCAGCTGATGCCATTAAAAACTGGAGGTGGAGCATGAAAGTTTCCAAAGCCGTCAACCTGTTCCTGGATTACCACAAGCTGAACTCCCAAAAAAAATACGATCCGGGCCTACGGATCCATCTTGGCCAAATTCAGGGACCATTTTCCTGACCACGACCTGGCTTCCATATCGCCAGAGGAGGTACTCTCTTTCTTCACCAGTCTTAACGGTACCTGTAAACAGCTCACCAAGCACACTCGCTACGCCTATCTTAAAGCCCTGTTTAACTTCATCCGCAACAATTTGGACATCCAACTGCAGAATCCCTGTGACACCCCGATGCTGAAGAAACTCTTTCGGCCTGGAAAGCTGGCACAATGGCAAATCCCCGAAAAGGAGACCATTGACGAGATCATCTTCCGGACTACCAAGCCGAGAAATCGACTCATCTTGGAACTCATGGCTCGCGGGGGTATGCGGGTGGGCGAGGTCTTGAAGCTTGCCGCCATGGATGTGGATGATCAAAAGCTCACCATCAAGAATCCCAAGAGCGGAAAAAGCGCCGAAATGGTGTTCATCCCCAAGAAGTTGGCCGAACGGTTGAAAGATTACCTCAAGGCCAGAGGCGCC
>Ga0172370_10010839_pt1 | contig 10387 bp, 9 predicted proteins | sample LakKiv5m_FD_114538 | JGI IMG/M metagenome (GOLD analysis project Ga0172370, IMG submission 114538) | Freshwater microbial communities from Kabuno Bay, South-Kivu, Congo - kab_022012_11.5m | ecosystem: Environmental > Aquatic > Freshwater > Lake | place: Democratic Republic of the Congo...
CAAATTGTTTTATCCATTCTTGATTATTAAATGTCAAACCGCCAAAATTGTTATTATTATTAGCAACATTAGACATTTGACCGCCAACAGTTGCTTCTTGTGTAACCATTGTTAATAATGCTTCCCAAGATACACCTGTTTTTTCTGATGTTTCGCGAATCATATCGGCAGTAAGTCCTGGTGTAAACTGTTTAACCTTGCTTTCAAGATTATCATCTGTAAGTTTACCAATTAGATTTGATATTCTTTGCATTGATGATTGTTTTGAAACATCATTTGCCGCCCATCCTGCAATATTCCAATTTGTTCCATTTGCATCGGTAAAAAACGCTTGCGATTCTGATGTTTTTGGACTTACTGGAGTAATTTTTTGATTAATATTATCAATAAAACCATAAATATTATCTCCGTTTTCGTCAGTTCCAATAATTCCAAAACTTGATTTTTCTGACTCTTGCTTTACATTCTGTCCCATTATCGCTATTGCATTACTAACACTATTTGCGTTCTGTATTTGTGTTAATACTTTTGTGTCTGTTATTCCGCTTTGAATTGCCTGCAACATAACATTTTGTATTGCGGCTTCCTGGTCTTTTGCGTTTTGCGCAAGTTGTTTTTGTTGCGCGTAATACAAATTAAGAGCATCCGCATATTGCTTTTCTTCTTTTTCAAGCTCCGGCGTTATCAATTCTAACTGCGCTTGTTTGATTTTTAATGATTCCAATATAGGCGTATATTTTGCATTCACCGCCGCCTCTGCTTGGCTTTGAGCAAGATTAATCCTATTCATTAATGCGTTTGCTTGCGCTTCCAAAAAACCTATATCTGCTTGCGCTCTTGCTCTTGCTGTTGCCTGTGTTCCTATTATTGAGTCCATCGAAATAGCCTTACCCTCAACATCGGCGTATAGTTGATTATAAGCCGCTGTCTTGGTTTCTATTTGATTCTGAATATCAACTAAAGAGGCTTGTAATGTTTCCATTCCTCGTTTTTCCAATTCAGATTGTAAAACTCCGGCTTGTCCGGCTGTTTGACCAATTAAACTTTTAACTTCATCTATAAGTTGTGATGACTCTTTGCTTGTTGCGGTTTCAGGTGGAGTTATTTCTTTTATAAAATCTTGAATACTTTTTGTTGTTTGTTCACCTGTTTGCGCTAAATTTCCCGCTTGTCCGGCTTGTGGTAAATTTATCGCACTTGTTTGATTTTGCAACTGATTTAAAGCGATTGTATTATCAACAGTTGTTTTTCCGGTTGCTCCCAATCCCCAACCGCGCGACATTAAATCGCTTGCTGTTTGACTTCCAACTTGAACAACTGTTTTTTGACTTCCATCCGGAGATGTTAAAGTCGCTGTTTGTCCTGTCGGTGTTGCGGTGGTTGCTCCGGTCGCCCCACCTGTTTCAGATAAAAAACCTTTGCCGTATAAATTAGCCGGATTTATTCCCTTTGCTCTTGCTTGCGCTTCTATTTCCGCTTTTGTTCCAACAAAAACATCAGGGTCAATTCCGGCACTTCCTTTATATTCGGCTCTTAAAATTTCATTTGATACTGGTTGCGTTGTGCCACCACCCGCTATTTGAACCTGTGTTTGTTTTTGAGCTTCTTCTGGAGATAGTCCTAATTGTATTCCCGCATTTCCAGCCTCTTGTTTTGCTTTTAAATAATCGTATAAAGTTTCATTTGCTCCTCTCGGTCTGAAAGTATCTATTGTTCCCATTCCAAAATTATCGGTTGCTTGTTTTAAAGTTTCATCAGCTTTTGCTTCCGGAGTGTAAGCACTAAAAAAATCAGCAGTTACAAAAGAACCACCTGCGGTTGGGCGTAAACCCATTTCTGGATTAAATTGATAGGAGAAATTCTGATTTGGGATGTTGGGATTAAAAGCTCCGGTTTGAACCAATTGTCCGTTTTGAACCTCATAAATCGGAGAACCTGTTATGCCTGTTCCTACTTTATCTACTTGAATAATCTTTCCTTGCCCGACTTTGGTTGGGTCTAATTGTGTTATATCATATGTCATATCAATTTATTAAATCAATTATATATTTCTGAATTTGTTTAATTTCGTTAATGGTCGTGGCATTGTTTAAAGCTTCTTTTTTTTCTTCCATTAGTGTTTTCTTCTCTGCGTTTTCAAGATAAGCCGGCTTTTCATAAACAAGTTTCCCGTCTTTTATTTTCTTGTTCCAATTCTGCTTTTCCTTTTCTTCGTCAACAGTAAAACTTTTTTGCGTTAAGTGTCCGGCGACTTCTATTTTCTCGTCTGATACCATTATAACCACGCCATTTTGTCTGTAAATTAAATATTTCTTCATACGTTTAATTGAATTACTACACCAGCCGCGCCATTTGCTCCATCTTCTCCATCTGTGCCAGATGTAAAAGTTCCACTTCCGGTTTTTCCACCATTTGGGACAACACCCGACCTGTCTGATTTTAAACCACCCGACCCGCCTGCGGATGAAAAAGTTATTGTGCTTGTGTCTTGTTCATATACGACAATAATAACCCCGCCATTGCCTCCATTTCCACCTGCAGAACCTCCAGCTCCACCAATTCCAGTATTATTACCACTTCCACCTGATATTCCAGGCACTCCGCCGTTTCCTCCATTTCCACCTACCACTTCTATTGTTCCACTTCCAGCTAATATCTTGGCAAAAACACATACAATCCCTCCTGGTGAGCCACTTCCACCACTTCCACCTGTTCCTCCTGACCCAATGTTTGCCGTTACGTCTCCACCTGCTCCACCACTTCCACCAGACGCCCCGCCACCTGCCCCTGATGATGACCTTAGATTATCTCCTGTCGGAAGAAAATCATAAAGCAGGTAAGCAGCCGCTATACTTCTAACTTGGTTATAAACTGTTCCGGACAACGCGCCACCTGCTCCACCCGCGCCACCTGCTCCACCTGTTCCTATGTTTATTCCGCTAGCTCCAGTTCCACCATCGCCCCCACCATTGCCAACCACTCCGTCAGTTCCTATTGATTTAACAACGTCAGTTCCTGTGTTGCCTGTATTACCCGCGTTTCCATTTACAGAACCTGCACCAATCAAACCAACACCGGCAACACCGGCAACACCGGCAACACCGGCAATAGCCCCGATTATAGAACCATCAGCAAGCGCGGATGCAGCTGTTCCTGCTGTTCCGCCATTTCCAGGTGAAGCCCCACTATTACCATCTCCTCCGTTACCACCGTTGCCTCCGTTATTCCCGTTCCTCGCTATCTTGCCTGTACCTGTTAATGTCAATGTGCCTTTTACAAATATTCTATATCCATTCGGATTAAGAACAACTCCCGTATTTACAGTTAAGTTATTGCAGAAGACATCAGCTGATAAAGAAGTGTTTACTGCGATTGTTACATCGCCATCGCTTCCATCTCCAAACTTATCCTGTCTGAACAAAGTAACGTAACCCGCATTTGAAACTTGAATATTGTCCGTTCCTCCACCTGCGATATTGCTGCCAAAAGTCGCTCCTATTGTTGCGTTGTCTTCTGGTTTAGTTGTTCCTGTATTTCTAACCGCGTCCCATTCGGTTGTATATTCTTCCCATTCGCCTGGAGTAACCTGGTCATCACCCGCCGCAGTTGCAATATATAACCTGTCATTGTCATTGGTATCAAACCACAAGTCCCCTGCCGCAAGAGCTGTTGGCACGCCATCTTGTTTAAATACACTAACCTTTGAATCTATCGCGCCATCTTTGACCGATACCCAATTTAAATTTGAATCAGCCCTATAAATTGTATTATCATTATCGGTATCAAACCATAAATCACCTTCTTTATAATCCGTTGTCGGCGCGCCATTTTGAGCGAATATTTTATTTCGGGTCGCAATCTGTCCGTTATCATCAACAACCTCGCTCCATCCTTGCGATGTCGTTTCCACAACTTCGTTTGAATTTTCTTGTGGCGTGTCATTTATTTCAAAACCAGCGGCTTGATTTGATGACGCTTTTACATCTAAATTTAAAGGGACATAATTATATTCTATTTCTTGTGCCATCTTATTTAAAAGCAATATATTTAAAATGAGATGTAGTAGTTGTTCCTGTTAAAGAAACTCTAAACTGTATTAAATCAGACTCTTTTATTTGAGCTGTTATCTCATCAAGTTTATTTGGAAAGTTTTTTGAAATCAAAGCTCCGTATGTTGAATAATCAAAGGTAACCGCTGTTGTAAAAGAATCGTTTAAATCAGTTCTAAAAGATAACCTTATTCCCTCGTTAGCGGCTAACGCTTTCGCCAAGACAAATTCAACGTCATTAAATAATCTAGGTTGCAAGCTATCGCCAATCACATAAAAAGGAGTATCAAAAAATCCTGTATAGCCTGTTGCTCTTGACGTTGCGGTTGTAAGGTCAATTCCGTATGTTGTGTTATCTCTCCACCCCATTAATAAAGTATCTCTTGTAACGCTCAATAATGCGGAAATTTGCATTTGATTTGTTGCTCCACTATTACCTGTTGATGGCAAGTGTTCGCAAACAATAATATTACCTCTTGATGTTTCCGAAAGAGAATACAAACCTTGTCCACCAATCGCTCCGCTTCCACCTGACACACCAAAAAAAGGTCTGCCTTTGTAATTTATAAATGAACAAGGCAACCATTCAAGATATTTACCACCATCCAAATCACAAACACTATTCGGTATTTGTCCCGCCTTATATACATTAACTCCATCAGAGATATATATAACACCCTCTATTCCAGCCAAGACATACATTTTGCGACCCATAACAAGCAAAGAGTGAACTCCGTGTTCTGATAAAGAAATCGGACTGTTAAAACTGGCTGATGTCCTATCCCAAGGAAAGATGTCGGCTTTTTTTACGTCATAGATATTTGTTCCTTGCCACGTTCCTAACATTAAAATTGTTCCCAATTCTTCAATACACTTGATACGATAATCTTCCGGCAAGTCTAATGCTTGAGCTGTGAACGTAAATGTTCCCGCTGTTCCTGGGGCGAAATTTTGACCTGTATTCTCTTCAATACTTGCAACATACCTCCCAGCACCTATATACACTTTTCCGTCATTTTTTGACACAAACATAGGATGCCATAATGTATCGGAATCTATTGTCTGCCACCCTGTTGACCAACTTGGTGAGCCTGAGATTGGACCATAAGTATCAAGCCCTGTATCTGTTGCCACAATCAAATAATCTTTCCATACAATTGCCCCCTGCCCCGAGCCTGTTCTGTCTGAAAGTTCCGCCCAAGTTGCGCCCGAATCAGCAGAATTATAAACTACGCCATTTGAATCAATGGCGAATATTTTAGCCGGAGAGGCGTGGCTTTTAACTATCCACTTAACCAAAGCGTCAACTGTTGAGCCTGATTTTTTAGCCATTAAGTTGCTCAATTTCGCAACTCCGGCCACCGAGAATATATCCAAATTGACAACATTACCATAACCCGTGTGCGGACTGGGTGCTATTCCTTCTCTTGGCGCGTTGATTATAAATGGTTTTGCCATATTATCGGTTATCTTCTATTAGTGGATTTAATCTTCCAGGATTGCGTCTTAAAAATTTATGTGTTCCAGAACCGTCTGCGGTTGTAGCAACAGGGTCGCCACCTTTTGAAGCTGACACTTGAAATGTTGATGATGTCATACCTCTCGCGCTGACGTAATACGTTGCCGTATATTCGGTTAAGCCGGTCGGCAATGTGTCTGATGTTTCAAGAATAATCTCATCATCTTCGTGCAACCCGTGATTTGTAGCTGTAAAAACAGCGGGGTCTGCCGTTGTAACTGTAAATGTTGTCCAAGTAAATAACGAAAAAGGTAATACCATAGAATTGTTTTAGTTTTCAGATGTTAGAGGACAAAAAACTTGTCCTCTAATAATCTGCCTACTACTGTGAAACAACTGTGAATCTTGTAATACATTTTCCTGTCGGACTGAATGTTCCACCGCCACCTTTCATACCAACATTTATATACTGACTTGGAGCTATAACCATACCACCAAGACCTGACACAAAGTCAGAGTCTGTTGATGATGCAATAATAGTCGCTTTTGCGTTAGCCACTATATTATAATTATCTCCGATTTGGGTTGTCGTAGCTGTTGTATTCGCTCCTGTCGCAATTGTTATAACGCTTGCGGTTGTGGAAGAAACATCAAAATCAACAGTCAAAAACTCAAGTGTGCTTGTAGCAGCCGGAGACAAGAACGAACAGACGGAAGTTGTGGCTGTTGCCATACCTGAGCTATAAAAATAGGAAGTTATCCCATTTTTAACCTCAAAATTATATGGATAGTATGGCGTGGCTGTTCCACCGACTACTTCTTCTTGTGTTGTTTTAGTCGCTTCGTTATACACTTCCACGTTTTCAATAACTGTTTTTGGAGCTTCTGTGCTTGTGAAAGCTCTAACAACTCCGACTGACGCTATAACACCAAAGACAACTACAAAAGAGGCAACCATAAGCAGATTCTTTTTTTTGTTTGTCATAATTGCTTTCTGCTTAATAATTATTCACTCAATTCCGCTTCAACCTCTTCGGTTAGCTCTCCGACACGAGCTTTAATCGCTCTCTTTTCAATCTCTTTAAATCTGTCGGCTGTAACTGTTTTAACTCCAACGGATTTATACAATTCATTATATTCTCCGCCATCACGTTTTGCGCGATATTTCTGCGGATTGATAATGAAATATCCGGCAAGCAACTCATCAACTTCTTTTTCCGTTGTTGGATTGAGCGCGTTTCCATTGCTTTCAACGACTGTGTTTGTAACAGGATTCAAGCCCTTTACACTAACACGCGTCTTGTCGTTTGTCGGCTGTGGCGGAACAGATATCATATTTTTTTCACTCATATTTTTCTCCTTTTATTATTAAGCGGATACTGTTATATCAATTGTTAATGCCGCTTTTGCCGCCCAGACTGCCGCGCCGAGATAACCATAAACAACTATTTCCTGCCCTGTCTTTCCTGTAACCGGCTTTTCTTCATAATGTATTCCTCTTGGAGAAGCATAAGTTGTAATGCCTTTTACTCCAGCAACTCTGTGTCCGGAGTTCGTAACAGTCAAAGAACCGAGAGTTGTTGACGCAAAGGTTGAGTTCACTTTGACGTATATGTCAATTCCCATATAAGAACCAAGAAGTCCATTTTTGAGCCACATATCCGCAAAAGAGAATCCTTGCGCTGCTCCTGCCTGTATTATTCCTGGTAAGTCTTGCTGTTCAACAACGATATACTGTCCACCAAGTGGGTTAGCGTATCCTGCAAGCTTTGAAGCGATATTTGAGAAGATAACCGGCACATTAGCTTGTGAAAATCCGCCTGCTGGTGTTGAGTAAGCTCCTGTTCCCGCATCACACAACTTGTTTATTACCCAGCGGTCAATTGCCGTTGCAACAGATGCAACCATTTCCATATACAATGAATCACGAAGTCCTGTTTGAGCCATTACTCTTTCAAAATCATATATATGCAAAGAGGTATAAAACTCATCTGTAATCGTCAACGTATCATTTGTTGTTGTGTATGTTGATACGCTATATGTTCCTTGTGAACCGCCTGATATTGACTGAATTGTTGTTGTCGGAGCTGTTGGATAAGGATTCCAGATATAAAATTGGTCACCATTATCAACCTGACAAATTTTTTCAGCCACCAAAGCGGCGTGCAATGTTTCCTGTAACATATCGGAGAACCATTTAGCTCTCCAATAATTTGTAGCATTTGTATTCCTTCTTGTTACTCTTTTTCAGAGGGTTGGTCATTTCTGCCAACCTCTGCGATTTCTTTTAAGATTATAGTCGCAGAGCAGACTGTCGCTTCACCTTTTATAGGCGTCTTCTCGCTCAGTCGTTTACGGTGGCTTTCGCCTTCCGCATTGTTGTCCTTCACAGGAGTTCCAACTCAATCAGAGAAGATTTTATATGACCTTAGAATTTCCCCAAGTATCAGTTAACATATGACATTTTTGAAATTTAGTATCTTTCATATAATCATTATATCATTTTTTCGTAAAATTCTTTTGTTAAGCCATAGTTTATTAAATACTGTTATTTAGACATCATCTTCCGCAAGTATGCTTTTGCAGCGTCTTTGGTTTTTTCTTCCGGTAAATCACCTTTTTGTAGCTGTTCAAGCAACCTTGAATCAGATGCTTGTGATGTGGATTTACGTCTTGACGATTCCATATTAGAGGCTTCGGCTGACCTTCTCTCCTCATCACGGATTCGCAATGTTTCTTTAATAACAGGGTTTTTTTTCGCTTCGGCTATTGATATACCTTTAAACTTGGCATAATCAATCACCTCTTGAACGTCATCATCGTGAACGTCTTGTAAAGCTCTGATATTTTGTAGATTCGTTTGCAAATCCAATTGCTCTTTTTTAATACTTTCATTAACCACTTTCTTAATTGGCGTAACACCCAATTCTTTTTCAATTTGTGTCAACTGCCTTTTAAGCATTCCACGACGTTGTTCAAGTGTTAGAGGTCTTTTTTCTGGTTTTATTTCTTCTTCTTCTTGTATTACCTCTTCTTCTTGTATTTCGTCTGTGTCCGTTTTTTCTTCTTCAAGTTCGGATTCTTGTTCTTGATTTTCTTGAATCATAAGCTTTTTGCCTTTTAAGGTGGTATAACCTGTTTAATTTTTATAAGCGGAATTGATAACCGCTCAAAACAATTTTAAAAGGATTGAGAACCTTATTTTGTTGAATTTCTTTTTAATGTTTCCAATACTTCTTTTGCGTCTTTATTTTCCGCAAGCAAAAGAATTTGGAACAAACAACCCTCAATCTGTTCTATAATCTCGTTGCGTGAAACGAAATTAACATATGCGTCTTCTTTTGACTTCGTCATATCAACCAAACCATTAAAATCAATTGCTCCTTGTTCTCGTTTTCCCTCAACCACTTCTAATTGTTGTGTTATATAATCAATACTATTTTGTCTTGCTCTCAAATAACAATTAGCCTGTTCTGGTGTAAAATCACGAACCTTTAACGTAAACCACCAGTCAAGCACTTGGTTAATAGGCTCGTTGCCCGTTATCTCCGGTAAAAACTGTTTACGCAAAACTCGTATAACTTCGGGCTTTTGCAATACCTGTAAAAGTTCTTTTTCGTTTTCAGATAAAGGAATTTGATAAAAAACTTTTCTTAAAACTTTTAACGCTTTATCGTCCTTTCCAAAATAGTTTTTAATTGTTTGTATTTCGTCTTCTTGGTATCTTCCTACCATAATGAATATATTTTAATTATTAAGCTTGCATTGGTTGCATTTGTGTTGGTTGTTGTGGTTGTGGTGCGGGTTGCTGATTACCACTTCCAAGCTGTGATATTTCTATCGGGCTAACCGCGCCTGACATTTCAAGTATTCTGGACATTATCAGTTTACCCTCGTCTGTTTGTAATACTTGAACCGCTATCGGATTGGTTATTGTCTGTAATAGTGTATTTAGTGTTGCCATTATAGATTGCTTGTCCTTCTGTTCGTTTGTGATGTCTATTTCAAGCTCCCATTCCAAGTCTTTCAAAACATCCTTCCAGGTCTTCTCGTCTATATCATCGGGCTTGATAAATCGTTGTCGCCCCATACCAGACAACATATTCTTAACCTCTTCTTGCGCTTGTTGCGTATCAAAAGATTGCATATTGCCTGTATATACCTCACCACCCAATATAGTCTTTTTCATCTTCTCAAACACTTTCTTTGTAATTGCGTTTGGTATATAACGAGAATCAATAAACTTGATTTGATGTTCTTCCAATATCTCGGCTATTTCTTCTTTATTATCTATTTTCTTTTTAAGATGCGGAATAATATAATTGGTCAACATTTGCTCAATATAGAATCCTTTATTCTCCGTCATCAATTCAAAAAGTGAGTGTGATTCGTTCAATAACGCCTCAACCTGTCTCCAAGCTGTCCCTGCTGGCGCATTTTGACCTTGCATAGCCTCTGAAATACCATTTATCTGAATTCCTATTGACTGCCATTGACCCATTGAAGCCTGCATTGCCGCTATATTTGGAGTGTTGTTCAGCTGTGTTAATGGCTCATTTTGACGATGAATCAAAATATCTCCATTCTGTAAATTCCTTAATGCGTTCTGCGACAAAAAAGTTCCGTCTGATGTCTGAAAGAATATCTTGCTTGCCAAATCAAGCTGGTCTTTTATCTTTTTAACATTATCATTAACCATCCATTGAGCGTCAAATAAATGTTCCACTGCTCCTTTTGCAAGTGTTCTGTCATCTTCTTTGATAAGATGAGTTATCATATACGGGCTTTTAGCCTCACGTCCTCTATATAGTGTGTATTGGTCATAATCACCCGCCTTTTCTTTTCGTTCTTGATAACAAATAACGTGCATTTGTTGAAC
>Ga0172370_10010844_pt1 | contig 10384 bp, 10 predicted proteins | sample LakKiv5m_FD_114538 | JGI IMG/M metagenome (GOLD analysis project Ga0172370, IMG submission 114538) | Freshwater microbial communities from Kabuno Bay, South-Kivu, Congo - kab_022012_11.5m | ecosystem: Environmental > Aquatic > Freshwater > Lake | place: Democratic Republic of the Congo...
AGCCAAAAGCATCAACGCTGCGCGATGCCATGGGCATTCACTCAGTCCTGAGTCCCAAGTCCCAAGTCCCAAGTCCTGAGTCCTGAGTCCTCAGTCCTCATTACTCACCCCAACATGAAAGCCGCCCGCCAGGTGGAGGCGGTGGAGCTGATGGTGGCCAGCAACACCATCACTGTGGCGCATGTGGAGGCATTGCTCAAAGCCACCCCGCCTGAGCAGCGCGCGGATGTGCCACCGCCGGAGCGTGACAGCAAAACCGCACCCATGGAGCAACTGGTCAAGCTGGAGAAAGAGATGAGCCAGGTAGAGGCCACCTACAAAGAAGCAGAAAACCATTACGGCTCAGACCTGCTCAACCTGGTGGTGGCCAAAGGCTATTTGACCAAGCTGCTGGCCAACGCCGCCGTCAAAAGCTACATCGAGAGAAAAGAGCCAGAGATCTTGACCCACCTGGAGCTGGTGGTGAACACCGTCAGCATGGAAGAAGCCGTGCAACAGCAGCAGGCCGAAACCGCCGAAACGACCCAGGAGGTGGCAACCCCGGGGCTCTGACACAGGGCGCCACCCCGGCGCAGCCCCAGATCTGTTCTTGATTCGAAAATCAATTCCGTTCAGCTCTCGAACGGAAGGCGGTTCTGCGGTAAACTTGTTCGACTTCTTACAGAAGTGCGTTACACCTTACTTATCACCCCCTAGACCGCGCTTGTCCGTAGTGACACGGCATGGCGGTAGCGTGCCCAAAGCGAATATAGCCCTGACGCCAACTCAAATAAGAGCCGCACAACGATGACCAGCCGCCAAGCCAAGATCCAAGAAGACACCCATTTCCGGATCATGCGCATCTTGCAAGCCAACCCGGACCTGACCCAGCGCGAGCTGGCCGACAAGCTCGGCATGAGCGTGGGCGGGCTGAACTACTGCCTCAACGCCCTCATTGACAAGGGCTTTGTGAAGATGGCGAACTTCTCCAAGAGCAAGAACAAGTTCAAGTACGTCTACCTGCTCACCCCTCAGGGCATTGCCGAAAAGGTGGCGCTGACCAGCCGGTTTCTTAAGCGCAAGATGGAAGAGTACGACGCCTTGAAGGTGGAGATTGAGGCGCTGAAGGCGGAAGTGGGCGAAGACCAGTCCGACGGTCTGAGAAAGCAAGCCCAATGAAAATCGCCATTGCCGGCACCGGCTACGTCGGCCTGTCCAACGCCATCCTTCTTGCCCAGCACAACGAAGTCGTGGCGCTGGACATCGTCCCGGAAAAAGTTGCCTTGCTGAACCAGAAAAAGTCCCCGATCGAAGACAAAGAGATCGAAGACTTCTTGGCCCACAAGCCGCTCAACTTCCGCGCCACGCTCGACAAAGCCGATGCCTACACCGGCGCCGACTACGTCATCATCGCCACCCCTACCGACTACGACCCCGAGACCAACTATTTCAACACACGGGCCATCGAAGCGGTCATCAAAGACGTTATCGCCATCAACCCGAATGCGGTGATGGTCATCAAGTCCACGGTGCCCGTGGGCTACACCGCCAAGACCAAAGAAGCGCTAAGCACGCAGAACCTCATCTTCTCCCCCGAATTCCTCCGCGAAGGCAAAGCCCTCTACGACAACCTGCACCCCAGCCGGATCATCGTTGGGGAGAAGTCAGCGCGTGCAGAAACATTCGCCAAGCTCCTGCAACAGGGCGCCATCAAGCAAGACATTCCCACCCTGTTCACCGACAGCACCGAGGCCGAGGCCATCAAGCTTTTCGCCAACACCTACCTGGCCATGCGCGTGGCCTACTTCAACGAGCTGGACACCTACGCCGCCACACACGGACTGGACACCCGCCAAATCATCGACGGCGTCAGCCTCGACCCGCGCATCGGCAACCACTACAACAACCCCAGCTTCGGTTACGGGGGCTACTGTTTGCCCAAAGACACCAAGCAACTACTTGCCAATTACCGTGAGGTACCCCAGAACCTCATCCACGCCATCGTAGAAGCCAACACCACCCGCAAAGACTTCATCGCCGACGAGATCATTCGCCGCAAGCCCAAGGTGGTTGGCATCTACCGCCTGATCATGAAAGCCGGCTCCGACAACTTCCGCGCCTCCAGCATTCAAGGCATCATGAAGCGCATCAAGGCCAAGGGCATTGAAGTCATCGTCTACGAACCCGCGCTGAAAGAAGCCGAGTTCTACAACTCCAAAGTCGTCAACGACCTGGAAGCGTTCAAGCGCGAAGCGAACGTCATCATCGCCAACCGCAAAACAGAAGCCTTGTCTGACGTAGCCGATAAGGTCTATACCCGTGACTTGTTTGGGAGCGATTAATTGAAAGTACTAGTTACAGGTGTTGCGGGCTTTATTGGCATGCACGTAGCCAAGCTCTTGCTGAATCGAGGTGACGAGGTTGTCGGAATCGATAACTTAAACGATTACTACGATCCAAAATTGAAATTAGCCCGGTTAGCTCAGTTGGCACCGTTCCCTAACTTCAAGTTTGTGCAAGGAGACATTGCCGACCGAGTGACCATCGAAGACCTATTCGTCGCCGTGAAGCCGAACCGTGTGGTGAACTTGGCCGCACAGGCGGGAGTGCGATATTCCCTGATGAATCCGCATTCATACATCCAGACTAATCTAGTAGGGTTTGGCAACATTCTCGAAGCCTGCCGGCACCACCGTGTCGAGCATCTGGTCTACGCCAGCTCATCCAGTGTTTACGGCGCCAACACCCACATGCCGTTTTCGGTGCACGACAACGTCGATCATCCAGTCTCACTCTATGCAGCGAGCAAGAAAGCCAACGAGCTGATGGCGCACAGCTATAGCCATCTTTATGGGTTGCCCACCACTGGTCTGCGCTACTTCACTGTCTACGGCCCTTGGGGCCGCCCTGACATGTCGCCATGGCTGTTCACCTCCGCCATCCTCGAAGACCGTCCGATTGACGTCTTTAACATGGGCAAGATGCAGCGCGATTTCACCTACGTCGACGATATTGCCGAGGGTACCGTACGCGTGCTAGACAGAATCGCCGCGCCCGACCCGGATTACGACAATAATCAGCCCGATCCTGCTGCCAGCTACGCGCCGTTCCGGGTCTACAACATCGGGAGCCACGAGCCTGTGGAGCTAATGACCTTCATTCGAGCCATCGAGGATTCGCTCGCCAAGGAAGCGCAAAAGAACTTCCTGCCCATGCAGAACGGTGACGTGATAGCGACTTATGCCGACGTCGATGCGCTCAAGCGGGATTTTGGCTTTGAGCCAAGGACGCCACTTTCGGAAGGTGTTGCCCGTTGGACGAGTTGGTACCGAAACTATATTGGGTCTCCCATAGCATGAAGATCTTGACCGTATTCGGCACACGCCCCGAAGCCATCAAAATGGCCCCTGTAGTTCGCGCACTGGCAAATGCAGATGGAATCGAAGCCAAGGTCTGTGTAACGGCACAGCACCGTCAGATGCTCGATCAAGTTCTCGACCTTTTCAAGATCAAGCCCGATTTTGATCTTGACCTGATGAAGCCAGGGCAAGACCTGACCGACATCACCAGCAATGTTTTGTTGGGCATGCGTACGGTATTCAAGCAGTGGCGCCCAGACTGGGTTTTGGTCCATGGCGACACCACAACTACCCTAGCAACAAGCCTCGCGGCTTATTACGAAAAGATACCGGTCGGTCACGTCGAAGCAGGTCTTCGCACTGGCAACATCTATTCACCCTGGCCAGAAGAGATGAACCGACGCATTGCTGGCGCTATTTCAGCGGCTCATTTCTCACCCACGGAGACGGCGAAAGCCAACTTAATAAAAGAAGGCGTAGAAGAAAGTAACGTCACTGTCACCGGGAATACCGTCATCGACGCCCTATTGGATGTCGTGCATCGCGTTCGGACGGACGGGGCACTGCGCAGTCAGATGGCAAATCGATTCGACTTTTTGGATCAGACCAAAAAGCTCATATTGGTCACAGGGCATCGTCGCGAGAACTTTGGGGATGGCTTCCTCAACATTTGTGCTGCATTGGCAGAAATCAGCAAGCGAGACGATGTGCAGATCGTCTATCCAGTTCACCTGAACCCAAACGTTCAAGAACCCGTTAATCGCTTGCTGGGATCAATGCCCAACATTCACCTAATAGAGCCGCAGGACTATCTACCATTTGTGTTTTTGATGGACCAAGCATATCTTATGCTCACTGACTCGGGCGGCATACAGGAAGAAGCCCCGTCTTTAGGCAAGCCGGTCCTCGTCATGCGGGACACGACAGAAAGGCCTGAGGCGGTGAAAGCGGGCACCGTAAAACTGGTCGGCACCAACAAGCAAAGCATCATTACTGAATCAATGCGTCTGCTGAATGACCGCATTGAATACCAGCGTATGAGTCGAGCGCACAATCCGTATGGAGATGGGAAGGCTGCATACCAGATTATGAACTACATATTAAATAGAGCAAAGTGAACAACATGTTTGGTACCGTTTCAATTATCGGCCTGGGCTATATCGGTCTTCCCACTGCCGCAATGCTTGCGTCGCGGAAGATCAAGATTATTGGTGTCGACATCAATCAACATGTTGTAAATACCATCAACAAAGGCGAGATACACATTATTGAGCCTGAACTAGACATACTCGTCAGTGCGGCAGTCAGTCAAGGGCACCTAAGAGCCACCACTACACCCGAGCCTGCCGATGCCTTTCTGATAGCAGTCCCCACCCCTTTCATAGGGGACCATGAGCCAGACATAGGGTTTGTGGTAGCCGCTGCAAAGTCAATCGCACCTATGCTTAAGAAGGGCGATTTGGTGATATTAGAGTCCACATCTCCGGTAGGGACCACGGAAAAGATGGCAGCATGGTTGGCGGAAGCAAGGCCAGATCTGCGCTTTCCACAGCAAAAAGGAGAAGAGGCGGACATCAACGTAGCGTATTGTCCGGAGAGAGTCCTTCCCGGTAAGGTAGTACATGAATTAGTAAATAACGACCGCGTCATTGGAGGTATGACACCTCGCTGTTCAAAACGCGCAATTTCACTTTACAAGACTTTTGTCGATGCCGAATGCATCGTCACGAATGCCCGTACGGCTGAAATGTGCAAGTTGACAGAAAACAGTTTCCGGGATGTGAACATCGCCTTTGCAAATGAACTCTCCCTCATCTGCGATGAAATCAATGTTAATGTTTGGGACTTGATTAAACTATCGAACAGACATCCGCGCGTCAATATTCTGCAGCCCGGTCCCGGCGTAGGCGGACACTGCATTGCAGTTGACCCTTGGTTCATCGTTGATAAGACGCCCGACACGGCGCGGCTCATCAGAACCGCACGTGAAGTGAATGACAAAAAACCAAGCTGGGTGTTGAATAAGATCAGAGCGGCCGTAACATCGCATCTTCTGAAAAACCCCACCAAGACATCAAAAGATGTCGTCATCGCTTGCTTTGGTCTCACATTCAAACCTGACATTGATGACTTGCGTGAGAGCCCCGCTCTAGTTATAGCGCACAAGATCGCATGCAGTCATCCCGGCCAAACATTATGTGTCGAGCCAAACATTAAAAAAATTCCCGACGAGTTTTCGAAACTTTCCAATCTTTGTTCTGTGGAGATTGCCCTCGAACAATCTGACGTACTCGTTCTTCTGGTTGACCATAATGACTTCAAAAAGATAGCTAGCGAGGTAGTCGCGTCTGGAAAAGAAATCGTCGACACCAGAGGCATTTGGACAAAGCCAGGTCAATAAATTTTACGAATCAGCTCCAGAAAGAGGTTACCAACATGTCACCGATTCGCACCAAGGAAAACTTTTTAGTTTTTGGTTCCCCCTTGATAGAAGAAGCTGAAATCGACGAGGTTATTGCTTGCCTCCGAAGTGCATGGATTGGCACTGGCCCGCGTGTCGCGCAATTTGAATCAGACTTTGCCGCCTACAAAGGCGTTTCAAACGCAGTGGCCCTTAGCTCTTGCACTGCAGCATTGCATCTCAGTTTTTTGGTGGCAAATCTTCAACCAGGTGACGAGGTCATTACCACTCCGCTAACCTTCTGCGCCACCGTCAATGCCATCATCCATGCGGGAGCCACCCCTGTACTAGCGGACGTTGATCCGCTAACAATGAATATTGACCCTAACGAGATCGAGCGGCGTATCACCCAGCGCACTCGGGCCATCGCCCCAGTCCATTTTGCGGGGCGTGCGTGCGATATGGATGCGATTATGGCCATTGCACAAAAGCACGACATCAAGATCATAGAAGATTGTGCACATGCGATAGAAACTGAATATAAAGGTAGAAAGGCTGGCACATTTGGCGACTTTGGTTGTTTCAGCTTTTACTCAACCAAAAACATCGTAACTGGCGAAGGCGGTATGGTGACTGCGAAGCGAGACGAAGATATTGCACGACTCAAAGTGCTTGGCCTGCATGGCATGAGTAAAGACGCATGGAAACGCTTTAGCGACGAAGGATTCAAGCATTACCAAGTGGTCGAATGCGGTTTCAAGTACAACATGATGGACTTGCAGGCCGCACTTGGCGTTCACCAATTAAAACGTGTCGACGCTTATTGGATGCGACGCAGTCACATATGGCAAAGCTATATGGAGGCATTTGCAAATTTACCTATTGCTTTACCTGCGCCGGTTGAGCCGAATACCCGTCATGCCTACCACCTTTACACCATCCTTGTCGATAAAGAGAAAACCGGTATTTCTAGGGACCAGTTCCTCGATCGGATGACCGCTGAAGGCATTGGTGTGGGTGTGCATTACCTTAGTCTGCCAGAGCACCCATACTATCAGCGAACCTTTGGTTGGAAGCCCGAGGATTATCCAAATGCGATGCTTATAGGTCGACAGATTCTAAGTTTGCCGATTTCGGCCAAGCTGGTTGAATCGGATGTCTGTGATGTTGTTAATTCTGTAAAGACCATACTAAATGCTTAATCGCATCTGGAACAGATTGCTGTTTAAGCTGTCGAGATCTAAGAAGTATTCAAATCTTACAGATTACTGGCGAGATCGCGCACGACGCCATGGCAAGCGAAGTGTTCTCAATATGATGCATAAAGAAGAAGAATTTGATTCTGTAACTGAGTATCAAAAGGAGCTTTTATTTCCGCTTCTCAAAGCTGAACTGAATGGCTCTGAGTTACTTGTTCTGGATTTTGGATGTGGGCCGGGTCGATTCACCCAAGGACTTTCCGAATTGATTGGAGGAAATGTAATTGGGGTAGACATTACACCCGAACTGCTTGAGATTGCACCTAAATCACCAACCGTTTCTTATCAAACCATAGGAACTGAAGTACTTCCTTTTCCCGATTCTACCTTTGATGTCATATGGTCATGCTTGGTTTTAGGTGGAATACCAGATAATAAAATCTCGCAAAGTATTGCTGAGATTGGCCGGATTCTAAAGCCTGGTGGTTTATTTTTTTATATTGAAAATACTGCAAATGTGCCCAATTCTAACTATTGGTTCTTTAGAGACTCAGATGAATATCGACAGCTAGCTGCATTCTGCAGCCCAAAAATAGTGCACGCATATGATGACCTCGGGCAAACTATAACAATATTTTCCGGAAGAAAATGCAGATAGCGTACAAGGAATGAAATTTGAAAAATAGTATTTTAATGTTTTCGTTGGCGCGTCAGCACAACTGGCTTATCTTCAGCATAATTAATCCCGCCCTCAAGCAAAGATTAAAGAAATATGCAAAAGGAAAACTAATTGATATCGGATGTGGCACGAAGCCATACAAAGATATGGTTAAGCCATATGTTGAAGTGCATACTGGCGTAGATCATCAGGATAGTCTTCATGATAAGTCTGATATGGATATTATTGGAAATGCGTATTCCATTCCGCTGGAATCTTGTAGCTATGACACCGTACTCTGCACAGATGTCCTAGAACATTTGGAGGAGCCATTCTTGGCTATTTCTGAAGCCTTAAGAGTATTGAAGCCTGGAGGTTATGCAATCTATACCGTGCCTTTTTTTTGGCATCTACATGAAGAGCCTAGAGATTTCTATAGATACACCAAATTTGGTTTGAATTACTTATTTAAAAAGAGTAATTTTGAAATTATTGAAATTTCCGCATTATCTGGTTTTTCAGTCACATTTGCGCAAGAGTTAGTGTATTTCTTGTGCCGATTTCGCCGCGGAGGATGGATCAATCCATTGTGGTGGATCATTCCGATATTTAGTCAATTTGTTCAAATGCTCGCCTTCATCTTTAATAAGTTCGAAAAGACAGAAATGTTTAGCTGCGAGTATATTATTGTTGCCAGAAAACCGCTAGTCGAGCAATGATGTATATTTGGAGAAAGTTGCTCAAATCATTGGCGCCAAAGATATGAGCGATAGTCGTCAGCGAGCCGTTTCAAGTTTGAAGTGGTCGTCAGTATCACAAGCCACTCGGGTTGGTACACAGTTATTTGGCGTACTCATCTTGGCCCGGTTGTTACCCTCTGCAGACTTCGGGTTGGTTGCCATGGCCGCAACAGTTACAGGATTTGCCGGCCTGTTTCGTGATTTCGGCACCGCCGCCGCAATCGTTCAAAAGGCAGATCCTAGCCCCAAATTGCTGGATTCAATTTTTTGGTTGAATGTGGCGTTTGGTGCAGGACTGGCCTTAACGCTGTATTCGCTTGCGCCGCTCATTGCGTTAGCCTTTGCAGAACCCCAACTCAAAGTCATACTCTGGGTGCTCCTGCTGACCTTCCCAATTGCCAGTCTTGGAGCTGTACATCAGGCACTACTAGAAAAGGCTTCCCACTTTCGCCCGCTTGCAATTATTGAATCTGCTGCCGCTTTTTGTGGACTTGGGGGTGCGGTTTTGGCAGCTTGGGCTGGTTGGGGTGTGTTCAGCCTGGTAATACAGACAATACTCGCGGCATTTCTAACAACAACTGGCTTATGGATAGCATCAAAGTGGCGACCATCTTTGCGCTGGGATGCCGGTGAAATCCGTAGTGTGATGGGTTTTAGTGGAAATTTGGTTGGTTTCAACGTATTCAATTACCTGATTCGCAACGTAGACAATCTGCTCGTCGGTCGATACCTTGGCGCGTCTGATCTTGGCTATTACTCAATGGCTTACCGCCTGATGCTTTGGCCGTTGCAGAATATTGCTAGTGTTGTCGGACGGGCATTTTTCCCAATATTCAGCACCATCCAAACCGATCAAAGTCGTCTTGCAGGCGCCTATGTTCGTGCAACTGCCGCCACCACGCTCATCACAGCACCTTTAATGCTTGGGTTCTTTGTATTGCGTGAACCGTTCATTGCGCTGACCCTGGGCGACCACTGGCAAAAAGTGGCTGAAGTGCTCGCATGGCTTGTGCCTGTGGGTTTGCTGCAATCAATCGGAACTTCAGTGGGCACACTTTACCTTGCGACCGGTCGAACTGATGTAATGTTTAAGTGGGTAATTGCTTCTGGATTGCTTGTAATCCCTGCGTTTGCCATCGGGTTGCAATGGGGAATAGCAGGCGTGGCCGCTGCGTACGCCGTCAGCTCATTGCTACTGTTTTATCCGGGGCTGGCCGTGCCGTTTCGTTTGGTCAAGCTACCAGTGAAAGATGTTTTGTTACGTCTCATGCCCTCTATCCTGACGGCAGCTGCAATGGCTGGAATCGTTTTATTTTTTGCCGCTTTGTGGCCAGTCAACGTCAGCAATGAGTTGTATCGTCTGATTGTTCTGATTGTCTTGGGTATCGTGGCCTACGGCAGTCTCAGTCTGTTTACACAGCCTGCACTGCTGAAGGACATTGTGCGCGCCATACTTAACCGCTAGGGATTGATGAGCAATATTACCGTTCTCCATAGTTTTCCGACATGGTTAGGACAAACCTTGACTTGGCTGCACACTCAAGTCGCCGAATTGCAGCGCTTGGGCGTTGATGCGCATGTGGTCTGTGAGAGAACAGAGAATCTGGATCAGTTCCATGTTGAGAACATTCATTGCTTCTCAGGTGAGCCCATTCTCAAACAAAAATGGGACAAGGCTTGTCGCAAGTTGCGTTTTCGCAGACACCTTAATTATTTGGTTGAGATTGGCGAAGAGACCAAGGCAACAATTGTCCATTCCCATTTTGGAAATATCGGGTGGGCTAACTTGGGCGCGGTTCGAAAATTGGGAGCCAAGCATGTCGTGACCTTCTATGGGCTTGACGTGAATAAACTTCCTACGCAGTTCCCGGTTTGGCGCAAACGCTACCATCAACTTTTTCAAGATGCAGACCTGTTTTTATGTGAGGGTTCACACATGGCGGGCTGTCTGGTTGGAATGGGTTGCCCGGAGCACAAGGTCAAGGTGCAGCATTTGGGCGCTGACGTAGAGCGTTTCGAGTTCAAGCCCCGACGGTGGCAGCCAGGGG
>Ga0172370_10010847_pt1 | contig 10384 bp, 8 predicted proteins | sample LakKiv5m_FD_114538 | JGI IMG/M metagenome (GOLD analysis project Ga0172370, IMG submission 114538) | Freshwater microbial communities from Kabuno Bay, South-Kivu, Congo - kab_022012_11.5m | ecosystem: Environmental > Aquatic > Freshwater > Lake | place: Democratic Republic of the Congo...
ATTTTTCTATCGTTCTTATACAGTCTTTTAACTGTCACCGCAGTTTTATCTGGAGAATTGTCGTCAACAATTATAATTTCGTAATCAAAACCCGCCCTTTTAATAGCGGAAATAGCCATGGGAATAACTTTGAGAATATTATCTCGTTCGTTATATGTTGGAAAATATAAACTAATTTTAACTAATTTCTTCATGGCACAAAAAAAGCCGGTCGGGGCTATATTAGGAAGATACTATCATGACCGGATCAATTAGCCAAGAGGAATTAGCGTGAAATGACAAAAATACCAGCTAAAATGATTATAGACCCAATGATTTTTGGCACGGTGAGGCTTTCTTTTAAAAACACCGAACTTAATAAAAGGAGGACCAGAGCCATATATGCAACTGACATAGGATAAGTCTTGCTGACGTCTCCCAGGGAAAGGAGTTTGAGATAGAGAAAAGAACTAAGACCATAAAATATAAAACCAATAAACACCTCTGGAGTACTAAACACTTTGATGATTAAATCTTGCCACAATTGAAGTGAGAGATGCATCAAAGATAACTTATTTACACCGGCCTTAAGAAGTAGGTTTCCGACAACTGCTAAGGATCCAGAAACAAGGAAATAAAACCAATATTCAGTTGAAAGAATCATGAGTAAAATATTAACCGATTTTGAGTTAAAATGAAACTATCACCGTGAATAGATTAATATTTTTATTATTACTAGCCGTTTTCGCTAAGCAGATAGCTTGGTCAGTATTTGTTCCTTTGTGGCAAACTCCCGATGAGCAGGCCCATTATGGCCAAGTAAATTTTACCTCGGAATTAAATATTAACGAATTAACAACTCAAAATCAGTCAAAAGAAATCGCTAGCTCAGAAAATTTTTTAGGTGTAATGAGGGATTCACTGGGAAATAATCGATATACCTATCATCCAGAATTTAATATCCCATATTCAAATAGCGTTACAGGAATATACGAGAATGAAATTAAGCGCATTCCAAAATTGAATCGAACTGAGTTTGTTTTTAAAGAGGCTACAAACTATCCACCACTCTATTACAGAATTGCTGCGGGAGTTAATAATTTAGTTAAAGAAGGGTCATTATTTGATCGAGTTTTTGCCGCGAGGATTTTGTCCGGCTTAATTTTATGTGCCATAGTTTACTTTGTGTTTAAAACGTCTCGACTAATTAAAAATAATCACGAAGCTTTAGTTTTAGCTATTTTAGTTGGATGGCAACCCATGCTCACTTTTGTTCATTCTGGGGTGACAAGTGATACGTTATTTAATTTATTATTTACATGCCTTATTTGTGTCGGAATAAAAATTATCGCTCAGGGCATTAGTGTAACCAAGTTACTGGCTGCTTTGGTGATAATTATTTTAGGATTTATGACCAAGCCGCAGGCAAATATTATGGTCTTTGCATTTTTTCCTTCAATAGTAATCAGCCTATTTAAACAGGGGAAAATTAAATTCAATCGGCAATTTATAATACTTTTAGCTGTAGCCCTGGCGGTAATAATTATTGGGATGCACCAAATCCTTAGTCAATTTTTGTTAACTGGGGGAATCAGAATTCCTAACACCGAGGGTGGGCTAATTAATTTATCGGTCACCCCTCTAGAGCATGTACAATTCACTTTAAATCATACCTATCGTGAGGTACTTCCCTGGTATTGGGGAGTATTTCGCTGGCTGTCTTTGGGATTACCAGATTGGCTGAGGCAAGTTACAAACCTACTAACTTTAACTTCGTTTGTGGGAATTATCCTATATTTATTTAACCAATTTCGACGAAGAACGATAGACTCTCAATTTTGGATTGTTATCTATTCCTTAATTTCAATTTTTGTATACTTCATCGCAATATCTATATTTGATTTTGGTTTTCGTCAGTCGCACGGATTTTCTTTTGGGATCCAGGGTAGATATTTCTTCCCAGTAATCTTTCCTCAAATGATTATTTTTTTAATCGGTCTACAAGAATTAGTCCCGTTTAAATGGCGCTCAAATTTGGGTAAATTACTCGCAATGGGAATGATAGGGTTAAGTATCGGAGCATTTTTTTGGTTAGTGGGAAGCTACTATCAATTGCAGTGGCCAGTCTTTTTTATTCAAGCTAGTCAATATAAACCCGTTTGGATTAAATTCCCAATAAACCTTCTTATACTATTAATGTATATAATTTCATCAGCATTCATTTTAGGTACTTGGTTAAAGATTTTTTATGACAAAAAAACCTCTTAAGCTTTCTATAATTTCGCCTGCTCATAATGAAGCGTCGATTGTTGCGTTGTTTGTGGAACAAGCAATCAGTTTTCTCAAAAAAAATAATATCGATGGTGAAGTTGTTATTATAGAAAACGGAAGTATCGACGACACATTGTCAATTTTAAAACAGCTCGCGGCAAAACATCCTCGATTAGTGGTTGATTCTTTGCCGGTGGGAAATAAAGGTGAGGCATTGAAATTAGCAATGAAAATTTCTCGAGGAGAACTCCTGGTTACCTTAGATACTGACCTTTGGGATGAGAAATTTGTATTGGACTCGTTAGAAAACTTAAAGAAATTTGATGTAGTGGTGGGTTCAAAAACAATCTCCGGCGCGAAAGACGAACGACCTCTTAGTAGCAGACTTCTTAATTTAGGCTACAACTTTATTTTTCGATTGGTATTTAATTTCATGGGAACTGAAACTCATGCGCTGCTTTCATTTAGGCGCGACAAGATTTTGCCATTGGTGAATAAGTGTTCCACTAGTGAGCTAGTGTTTGATACTGAATTAATTATTCTGGCGGAGCGAGCAAAATTATCAAAAATTGAGATTCCAAGTTTTGTTAAAGAGGTTAGGCCAAGAAGATATTCACTAAGTAGTCAACTAGTGAAGACAGTTAAAAATTTTTTAAAACTAACCTGGGCAATTGGAATTTCCCCCAATTGGAATTATCTTCTAGTTTTTGCGGCGATAGTTATCGGTGCATATTTAAGATTTCATAATTATAATCAATGGTTCTTTTTTAATGCCGACGAGGAGCATTATGCGTACATGACCAGAATGATTTCTGTTGATCATCATTTTCCCGCAATTGGCGGTCCAATTTCAGGAACAAAATTATATATGGCTCCTTGGTTTTTGTATTTCAATGCTATTTGGTATTTCCTCTCAAATAATAGCCCGTTATTTAGTGGGGTATTGATAAGTCTCTTATCTATTACCGTAATTCCAATCTTATATTTAATCGGGAAAAAACTAATGTCTTCACAGGCTGGCGCAATCGCGGCATTTTTATATGCCACATCATTTCATATTGTTCTGTTGGACCGCCATCAATGGAATATTTCATTAGTGCCATTAATTTCCGTACTTACATTTTGGTCGCTTGAAAATTGGTTTAACGGAAAAAGACCATACTTGTCGATAACGTTAACAGCATTGATCTTGGCTTTTGGAATAAGTACTACATTTAGCGTTTTCGCAATTTTTCTTTTCGCACTTTTTGCCATAATTTTTTTTAAAAAACCGTATCTCAAAAAAGATATCGTTATCTTTTTGGGAATCGTAATTTTGTCCCATTCGACAATTATCTTGTTTGATCTTCGTCATAATTGGTGGTTTGTAAGAGCATTTTGGGAGTTCTTAACTCAACCTAGCTATGCATCCAGCCCGTTATTGGAGAGAATTAGTACTGCTACAGTTTCTCTATTTACTTCATTAGGAAAAACTATTGTTATTACTAATCCAGTTGATGTTACTAATGAAACATCGATTTGTAATGTGGGAGTTTCTCATTATGTTCCAATGGTTTTATTTAAATTATTCGCTCTTGTTCCATTAGGCATTTTATTTATCGCTGTTTTTAAAAGATTTGGAACACAAAGAAAACAATTTTTGTTAATAATTTTACTATTAATAGTAAATTTTGTCTCCCTATTTCTTTTTCGGGCTGACCCTGCTGAACGTCATTGGCTTCCCTTTTATCCATTCTTTTTCCTTTTAATCGGGGTTGCAATTACGATGTTCTATCGCAAATTCGGTAGGTTTATATTAATTTTTCCAGCTTTGATTTTTTTTATCAATTTGTACTCTTTCCATGGTTCGTGGAGTTCTTATGGTTGGAAGGACCGCGAATCCGCGGTGAGATTTGTAATTTCCAACACAACAGCAGACAGTTTTTTCCTTAACGTGGTGGGTGAATGTCATAGTTGGGGATATCGCTATATGTTTAGTTGGCTAAATCATGAACCGGCAGAGAGTTATATGGATGCAAAATATGAGTGGATGTATAGTAAACCGCCACGAGTGGGAAATTCTAAAGTTCTCGCAACCATACTTGTCCCTGATTCTAATTCGACCACTAAATACTTAAATGCCCGATTAGAACTAATAAACAATTCCTTCGCAACGGCCAAATTTGGAAACGTTGAAGTTTATCTTTCAAATAAATGATTATTCAAAAAAATAATTTAGCACAAAGCATATTTCTTACATGTGCGACCTTAATCAATTCCTTACTCGGGCTAATTTTTTATGTAATTGTGGCTAGGTGGCTGGGTGTATCTCAATTTGGAACCTTTTCCTTTTTTTTGGGTTTTGGTCTGATCAGTGCCGAACTTGGAGATTTGGGAATGAGTGCTAGTTTAGTTAGGTTTGGCGCAGGTTCAGAATTTAAATCGGTTTATACAATCGTTTTGTGGCAACGAATTCTAACGGGTATAATTATTTGTGGAATTTTTGGTATTGTCGCCGCATTATCTCCTTTGAATTTTTATCTCTCGGCTTTTGTTGGCTTTAGCCTATTAATGGCTAGTCTTGGTACTCAATCGCTATTAGCGAGACAATTATATTTCCTTTACGCCTGTGCCAATATACTCGGAAATCTATTCAGGTTATTAATTATCTATTTAATATTTCAACAAGGAATTGCTGACTATACTTTGGCCATTCACTCGTTTAGTTTAGCGAACATAATTATTTATATTTTTTCATTTGTTGTTTTATATATTAATCTTGGTCAATTGCCGCTTACGATTAAAGGAATAGTTAAAAAAAGTAGAGAGATATTTAAATTTACAAAATGGATTGCTGCATCATTCTCGTTAACGTCATTGGCCTCAAAAATCGATGTGCCCATTCTTTACGCTCTTTCAGGAGGAGTAGCCACTGGAATTTACTCTTCGGCGCAAAAATTAACCTCAGTATTTCAACAAATAGCCGTGTCAGTTGATGGAGTGTATACCCCAAAATTTTCAGTCGAAAAGATTTCCAATAATCACTTTAAAGACTATCTACTAATAGTATTAACTCTATCTGTGGGAACCATGTTAGTGATGCCCCTTTCAATATATATAATTCCTCTTTTACTTGGTATTAAATATCTAAATGCGATCCCCATTTTTAATGGGATGTTAATTGGAATTATATTTTTCTTCTTGTCAGGTCCTTTTGCTTCATATGTTTTGTATCATAAGGGGAAATCAAATTTTCATTTTTTTGGATCTTTAGGACAATTAATTGTAAGTTTGTCATTATTTATCATTTTAGTTCCAAGATTGGGTGTATGGGGTACAGTTTATAGCTTTATTGGTAGTCAATTATTTAATCTAATTTATTATTTATTAGCATATCGAAATGTCCATCACAGTTCATAGCATTGTTCGAAACGAAGACCAATTCATTTGGTATGCACTGATGTCAGTGCTTCCCTACGTGTCTAAGGTTTTAATTTATGACACTGGTTCTAGCGATCAGACTTCAAAAATAGTAAAAAGCATTAATAGTCCAAAAATAGTTTATGAGGAGAAAGGGGTGCAAACGCCGGAAGGTTTAGTGGCACTGCGTCAGGAGCAGATTGACCAAACAGATTCGGATTTCTTTATGATTCTGGATGGGGACGAAATTTGGCCAAGTCAGTCAATTAAAAAATTAATTAAATCACTTACCGATATCCCAAAAGAAAAAATTGCTATATATTGCCGAACAAGAAATGCGGTTGGTGATATATATCACTATCTTCCGGAAGATGCAGGTGCATATCATTTTCAAGGTAAAACGGGAAATTTTGCTATGCGTGCTTTTAGAAACGTGCCAAAACTCTCTGTTGGAGGGGTTTACCCATTGGAAACATATATGTATGATGGAAAGTCATTAAATAATTGGGACGACAAGTTACAGTTTATCGACGCTTGGTATCTTCATGCCACCCATTTAAAGAGGTCCTCTAGTTCAAATAAGATTCTTGGGTTTCGTAGTCAAAAAGTTGAAATGGGAATTAAATTTAAGCCTGAAGAAATCCCCGAAGTTTTAGTGTTAAACTCACAACCAAGAAGATCAATTATTTTTGAAAGTATGGCTGCAGTTGTCACTCCCCTAAAAATTTTAAAAAGAATCAATGAAAAAGTTTGATTTTGTTGCAATATTACTTTTTATATTAGCTTTTGCTATCTTAATTTATAAGATAGAAAAGCCTTTTTGGGGACAATTTGACTGGACAGGGGCTTGGTTTGGAACAATTGCCAGGAACTATTTACAAATTGATGTTAGTAAATCATTGTTAGCTCCAATTACAGTTTCTGGAACTACCGAAAAAACATTATGGTCTTATTATAATCATTATTCTATAACATATCCATTAATTACCGCTGGGAGTTTATATCTATTTGGAGTCCACGAGTGGTCAATAAGGATTGTCCCCGTTGTGTTTTCAGTTCTCTTCTTAATAGTGTTTTATTTATTATGTCGTCGATTTTATCATCCCTTGGTTGGTATTTTTGGAATTATCTCAACGTTAGTTACCCCGATGTTTATTTATTATGGGAAACTACCAGTACATGAGCAGGCAGTTCTATTTCTCTCTTTAGCAGCGGTGTATTTTTATTCGTCTAAGAATATAAAATGGATGACAATTTTTACTACTTTGGCCTTGATGGTTAGTTGGACTGGAGTCTATATATTGTTACTGATAACTGTTCACGGATACTTTACTCAAAAAAATATATTACGCAAATTTCTACCAGCGTATTTAATTCTATTACTAATTCCTTTGGTTCATCTATTACATATACAAATCTCTTCAAATTTAAATGATTTTGGGAGAGCTATTTCTGATCGGACATCTAGCGGAGGGTCCCCAATTACATTTGTAATAAAGCAAATAAAATGGTCCTTAGCCCTTTACACAAAACCGCTTTTTATAATTTCTTTGTTAAGTTTAATATATTGGAAGAAACCAATAATGTTAATGTTTTTTGTTTGGGGTTTTTTCCAGTGGTTTGTAGTTAATAAAATAATGTGGATCCATGATTACATGTTGATATATTTTCTTCCATTTTTTGCTTTTACCTGCGGTTATTCCTTTTACCAAATATGGAAAAAAAATCAAGTGTTTTGTTTTGTACTTATATCTTTGGTATTATTTTTTTCGGTGTATACTTCTTTTCCTTTTACAAATGCTTTATTGAATTCTCGTGACCAAACAGGAGATGTCTATCCCGTTGCTAAATACTTAAAGGAAAATAGCATTTACGGCGATAAAATTTTTGTAGTGTCAGATAGTAATTTTGAAATTCGCTATCCTGTTCACTATTTTAGCTATTACTCTGATAGATATATAAAATATGGTAGTTTAAAAGAACTTAACACAAGTTATAAATATATAATCGTAAAAGACGAAAAAATTAACGATAAAAAATTAATTCAGATTTTTGGGAGCTTTTTCATATATGAAAATTGATAGATTTTTATTTGTAATATTGTGTTTGTCAATTTTATTTAGATTTTTCCGTTTACTTGATTTTCAATATTGGTCTGTTGATGAAGAAATATTTGTAGCCGTTGTTAGACAAGTGGCGGTAAATCATAAATTAATTTTAACAAGCCCAAACGTTGCGATCGTTGTAAGTCTGGGGTCCTTTTTTCATTTATTTTCAGCACCGATCTTTGTGATCTCCGATTTTATAGCAAGTAGAATATTAATTGCAGGGTCTATCCTAGGTGTGATAACTACCTTTGTAGTTTATAAAACGGGAAAAGAAATTGGAGGCCAATTCGTTGCTAGAGTCTCAGCTTTCTTGTATGCTTCATCATTTTTAGTATCTTTTTCTGATAGACGATGGTGGCCTTTAACTCCAGATCCTTTATTAGCTACACTATCAGTTTTTGCGATGGCCAAAATTATAAAAGTAAATTATTTATATTCTTTATTACTCGTTTTTTGTGGAAGTTTTGCCTGGCACTCTGATCCATCACTTTTTGTAATAGTAGTATTTACTTTATTATCTATTGTTTTTTATAGGTTACCAATATTTAAAAAAGCTTATTTGCCGGCGATATGTTGGATGATTATTTCAGTCCTTCCATTTTTAGTTTTTGAATTAAGACATCCAGGATCAATTACTCATCCGTTTATTGAGTTGTTTACTCGGTCTCGCGAGAATATTGTTAGGTCTATTGATTTATTAGAAGTGTTGCGCGGTTTTACTAGAGGGTTATTTTTAAGTTCTGGTGTAGATATTGAAAAATATTTTCTTTATACCAAGAATTACGCAGCACCATTATTTAGTCCATTTTCTGAAATTTTAACTGTCTTATTTTTTGTTTTTCCTATTTTATTTAAGGATTCAAAATCAAAGATTATTTATCTTTTCATTGTGTCTTTTTTGATAGGTGTTGCAGTTTTTACATTAGGGATGGGTTCTGAGTTCCATCAACATTATTTTGTCGTTGTATGGCCAGCATTCTTTATATTGATTGCTATTTCCCTACAGAAGCTTCGTAAACCTGTAGTATTTATCTTTTTGGGATTATTTCTATTGGTTAATCTATATGTTTTGTTTTTTTCTTCGATGCGTTATCCACTTTATAAAAAAGAGGTAATTGTAAATAAAACAATTTCTTATATGAACGATAAACCTTTTGCACTAAACGTTATTCCGGATGGTAGGTATTTTGAAGGAATAGGAGCCCTCTTTTTTTTGAGAAATAAATTTCCTTCTAATTTGAATTATTATTATGCTTGGGACTGGATCTATAGAGCTTACAGTCTTTATGAAATAAATCCAACAAATGAACGATTGGGCAATGTTGTAGTAGTTTCACCAAAATGAAAATTTGGACGGATAAAAAATATTATCAAGAGATCGCCAGAAAAGAGAAGTTTGATCACCCCGGATTTCTTCGGGCAGTGGAATTATGTCTTGACGCTGAAAGAATTCTAGACGTTGGTTGTGGTGATGGCAGTAAGTTAAAAATGCTCGGAAATAAAAAGACTAAACGAGTAGGTTGTGATGTTAGCCCATTGGCTAAAGATTATGGTTATGATGTGTTTGATGGCGTTCATCTCACATATAAAGATGAGAACTTCGATCGGGTGGTTAGCTTTTTTGTATTAGAACACACCGAAAAACCTAAAGAACTGTTAAAAGATATGGTCAGAGTATTAAAGGCAAATGGTCTAATAATTTTATTAGCCCCTAATTTTGGCGCTCCTAATCGTTGCTCACCTAACTTTGAAGGATCCCGAATAAAGAAACTTTTTTTTAATGATGAGTGGCATAAGGTGACTCCAAAGTCTGATTCAATGGATAATTTTGAAAGCGATTTAGACACTACAATGGAACCATATCTCGGAACTATTGCAAAGTATTTAAAATATCTAAAATTAGATATTCTCGAAAAGAGCTCCTATTGGGAGATGGAAAGGAAAAACGCAACCTTAGTGCAAAAGATATTTAAAATTTTTTTTGAAGATTGCGGTCCTCACTTATTTATTGTTGCTAAGAAGAGATGAAAATTGCCTTTTTGAATTTATACTCTGGAACAAATAATCGTGGAGCAGAAAGTTTTGCCCACGAATTAGCTAATCGTTTGGGTAAAAAGCATGAGATTAAGTTCTATCACGGAATTGATTATCAAATACCCATTATTCAACCGACCAATAGGAAAACTTTTTTAAAGTTGATATTTCTTGACGGCGCCGCGCTTTCAGCACTTCGTTTTACTTTAAAAATATTTTCCGAACTTTGGAAAGGCGATTACGATTGGATCGTTCCCATGAATGGTTTTTGGCAAGTGCTTTTATGTAAATTTATCATTAAAAGTAAACTTTTAATTACTGGCCATTCTGGCCCCGGGTGGGACGAAAAATGGAATTTGTGGCTTAAACCACATGTTTTTGTTGCCACAACTGAACCAACCGCTGATTGGGCTAGAAAAGTCAGTCCTTGGACAAAAGTGGTGACCATTCCCTACGGAATTGATGTTGAGTGGTTTATCAACATAAAACCCGCAGAAATAGAGCTCGAACGGCCAATTTTCCTTTGCCCAGCAGCCGCAGTTGAATATAAACGGGTAGATTTGGCAATTCGGGCCGTCGCTAATTTAAAAAAG
>Ga0172370_10010848_pt1 | contig 10382 bp, 10 predicted proteins | sample LakKiv5m_FD_114538 | JGI IMG/M metagenome (GOLD analysis project Ga0172370, IMG submission 114538) | Freshwater microbial communities from Kabuno Bay, South-Kivu, Congo - kab_022012_11.5m | ecosystem: Environmental > Aquatic > Freshwater > Lake | place: Democratic Republic of the Congo...
AGAACGGGCTCATGATCGCGGCTCGGCAGGAGCCTCGCCCTCCCAGGGATTACTCCAGGCTCGCCAGGAAGCCGTCCGGCAGGCGCGCGGCATAGACCTGCGGGATGCCGGTGTAGAGATCGCTGTTATAGATCACGTGCCGGTTGTCAGCGGTGAAATACTGGTGGGTGTGCGTGCACTGGTTGCCGCCGCCGGAACATAGAGTATTGTCCACCAGCACGCGGTACTTGTCGGTTTCCAGGTTGCCTACCACCAGCGCGGTGGGCTGCAGTTGTCCGGATTGGAAGACGCCGCCGCGCCAGGCGTCAGCGACGAAATACCTGCCGCACTTCGAGGCGCAGACGTGATTGGTGATGAATTCCGGCATGGCGAAGACGGTGGGCCGGTCGCTGCCCGGGCACGAGGTGAAGATGTTGCCCATCGGGTAGCGGGCATCGTGGGTCCAGTGGTGGTCATTATGCGCCACCCACGCCACCGAGGTGAGCACTTTACCGGTGTCGGCGACGAAGCACTCGTGGCCGGTGGTGGCGGCGGTATACGGCTCGTCGATGGGCAGGTATTGCAGATTGCCGCCGTCGGCGTCGATCACGAAGAGCCGGCAACCATTCGAGCCGCTCCAGTCCACCGAGCCATCCGGTTGCAAATGCACGCCCAGGTCATTCTGCACCAGAATCTGTTTCCCGGTGATCGGATTGAACTGCAGATGCGGGTTGGCGATCTCCGGGTTCTCGTGGATCACCTCGCGCGTGCCGGTGGTGATGTCCAGCCGGATAATCTGGAACACGGGCGCGCCGGGGCCGGCCAACCGCGGGGCCATACCGATGATATAGCGCTGGTCCGGGGAGACGGACGAGCCGACCAGCGGCGCCTCCGGGTCTTCTTCTCTGTATACTTCTTCCTGCTCCAACGTCATCATCGACAGCCGCATCAACCGGCGGGCGGGCGTCCAGTAGTAGACCAGCCCGCTCCACGCGTTGTTGAACACGCCGCGCACGCCGACCATCTTCTTCACCACCATGGTGATCTTCAGGGTGGGCAGCTCGTGCACCAGCAGCGAGCCTTCCTCGTCGAAGCAGAAGTCCTGGCAGCGAGCGATGACCAGCCGCTTGCCGTCCGGCGAGCAATAGGGCTGCTCGCCGTAAATGTTGTTGCTGATAGCCGCGGCGCTGGTCAACTGAATAATCCGCGCCCCGCTCACCGGATCGTCGTACCGATCGCAGGATTCCTGCCCCCAGACCACGGGTTTCTTCGTCGTCACAGGCATGTTGTGCTCCTCTCGTATGAGTGCTCCGGTAGTAGGTTCGCGGTCGAGGGGAAGAGTCCTGCCGGAACAAGGAGAGATTGGAAAGATGGAATGGTGGAAGATTGGAAAATTGGATGAGGGGAAGGGGGATGGGTGGGGGCTTGACGCTACAATCACAGGCAAGCCACGGCGCGACTACGAGCCGGGCTTTACCTCTGTAATGGTAACGAGGCGCCGCCTGACAATCGAATGACTCCAGGGAGCGCCGGTGTGTAGAATTCCCCAAACGTTGACCCTGTCGCCGCATCCGTAAGGGGAACACGGCTACGGGACTAACGCACGAAAAGCTGTATGCAAAACCTTATTAACAGGCATTACGCAAAGGATGCCGGCGCTCCCAGGGGGAGGATCGCGCCTGGCGCGCGCAGAAAATAGCTTTCCGGAGGAACCGCTGATGCGATCGTATCTCCTGCTCGTGGTCCTGTTGCTGGCGCTGCTCTACGGCGCCGGACCGCTGCGGGCGGCGGCGTGGGTGCTGGAGGCGGAACGCCTGGACACGGCCGGCAGCCAGTGGACGGTGGTCGAGCGGGCGGAGGCGTCCGGCGGCAAGGTGTTGTTCAACACCTACTACGATGCCGTCGATACCGCGGGCGCGCCGTTGATCTTCCCCCACGCGGGCCGCTGGCGGCTGTGGGTGCGGTGCTTCAATCAGCAGGGCACGCACGGCGAGTTCCGCTGCACCGTGCGCGACATCGACGGCGCCATCGTAACGGAGAAAAAGCTGGCCGGTACCCCTGCCCCGGCAGCCGGCCCGCGTTGGCAGGGCATGGACGCCGTCGTGCCGTGGGCGGGTCTCTACCGCCTCGAAGTTTCGCGCGTCACGTATGCTCGATCGCCATATGATGCGCGCACCCTCGACCTGTTTCTTATCAGCGACGATCCCGCGCAGGACGCTGACGCCGCGCTAGCTGCCGCCCAACCGGCACTCGCTGTCTTTCAGCAGGCCCCGGCGGCGCTGCTGCCCGGCCTGCCTTACCGCTCCACCGCGCCGATGAACGACTGGCATTTCTTCAGCGGCGCGCCGGCGGGTGTGGAGCCGTTCCGGCTGTCGGTGACACAGACACCCTCCGGTGATGGCGTGGGGCTGATCCGCTGTGGCGGTAATGCCGAGGAAGGTCTGTCTTCCGGCCTGCCAACCCTGCCGCTGGCCAGTGTCGCCTTTTCCGCGCTGCCCGACACCTTCCCCGCGGAGGTGCGCGCCCAGGGGCGCGTCGTCGATGCCGAGGGGAAGGACGGGACGCTGCACTCCATCTTCTACCCGCCCTTCCGGCAATACGCCCTGGACAAATCGGCGCAGTTCGCGCGCGAGCGGCCGGCCCGCGAGTTGATCGGCTGGTCGCTGACCAATGAGATGGGCGGGTATTTCGACTGGAGCACCTGGGCGCAGGCAGCGTTCCGCGAGTGGCTGCGCGGGCGTTATCAATCCGTGGCAAAGCTCAACCTCGTTTGGGGCACCGACTACGCCGACTTTCCCGCAGTCGCCGCCCCACGCAATCGCGACAACCTGGCGGCGTGGATCGACTGGTGGCGTTTCCACGAGGAGGCGTGGGCGCGGTTCATCGGCGAGGAGGCGAAAGCCCGCCGTGATGCCGACCCGGCGCATCCGCCGGTGGTGGTGAAATTTTCCGATCTCGACCTGGAATACCCCAACTTCGCCGGAGGACGGGCGACAAATTACGAATTGATGGCGGACGCGCTGCAGCCGCAAGGCAACCACTTCGCCATGGACATCTACGGCTCCGGCGACCTGGTCAGCTTCGAAGCGGACCTGCTGCGCTCGCTGACGGGCGGGCGCCCCTGCTGGTTCACCGAATACAATCAGCACAACGACGATGCGCGGGCGATGCAGGCCAATCTCTGGTCGGCCACCGCCAAGGGCCTGCGTGGTATGTTCGTCTTCTGCTGGGGCGGCATTCTCGCCGACCGGCATAACGACTGGACGGTCTTCGGCGTGCATACCGCCGACGGCCTGCCGAAGTCTCGCATGCTCACCACGGCGCAGTATTTCCAGGGCGTGCACCGCCTGGAGCCGCTGTTGCTGGAGAGCCGGCCCGTGCCCGCGAAAGGCACGATCGGGCTGTATTATCCGCGGCTGGACATCGGCATCGGCGGCCTGCCGGCGCTGAGCACATACGGGGAGACGGTGGACGGACTCATCCCGGTTTACGTGCGTTTGCGGCAGCTCGGGTATCCGGTGGAGCCGGTGACCGAGCGGCAGCTCCTTGCCGGCAAGCTGGACGGGCTGTCGGCGATGGTTTTCGTCAATACCCAGCACCTGCCGGCGGCGGCGATCCCGAAGATCGACGCCTTCGTCCGCCGCGGCGGCGCCGTCATCGCCGACGCGCGCGCCGGCTGGTATGACGACCATCACCACCTGCAGCGCGCGCTGGAGGGCTTATTCGGCGTCGAGGAAACGGCGGATGGCTACGATAACGCCGCTGAAGTGAAGCTGCGCGGTGAGGCGGAGATGAGCGGCCGCGGTTTGCAGCACCTGCGGTTGCGTCAAGGCGCGCGGGCGGTCGCCGCCTTCGCCTCCGGCGACCCGGCTATCGTGACCAACACCGCCGGCAAAGGGCACACCCTGTATGCCGGCGCCATGCTCGGCAGCCTGCAGCCCGCCGGCGGTGAGCTGAACCGGCTGCTGGGCGATTTCCTGCGGCAGGCCGGGGCGCCGGCGCCCTACCGCGTGGCCGGCCTGTCCCACGACGGCCTGCGCATCGAGCCGGCCTGGCAAGATACGCGCGGCAACCAGTATCTCGTGCTGACCAATCTCGGCGAGCCGGCTGGACCGTTCACGCTGGAACTGCCCGCGGAGGTCAACGCTCGCCCGCGCCTCGCCTTGTGGGCGGACGCCCGCACCATGGCGCTGCAGCCGGTCAATATTGTTCCAAAAAGGGGCGGCGCCGCCGTCAGCCTACCGGGCGTGGATACCGCCGGAGCGCTGTTGTTGTTGCGAGATTTCACCCCGCTCACCGGCATGGCGCTCGACGGCATCACCGCGTATGACACCGGGCTGCCGGTGCTGCGTCCCGGCCGGCAGGCCATTGCCCGCATCACCGTCTACAACCCCGGCGCGACACCCTGCCGCAACCTGCGCGCCCGCCTGTATACCCCGCGCGGCTGGCTGCAGGAAGCCGAAAGTGTGCCGCTGCCTGAGCTGAAACCGGGCGCCTCCGCCACCGTCACCCTCGCCCTCCGCGTCCCCCCCGACGAGCGTGCCCAACTTGCCCCCGTCACCGTCAAAACCGAGCAAGGCGGCCAGCCCATCGGCACCCCCTGCACCGTAATGGTACGCGTGGTAGAATAATCCTGGGAGCGCCGCTCCGACGCCGCTTTCACTTCTTTCGGAGTGCGGCGTAAAGCGCAGCTTTCACTTTGCATAAGGCAATTAGTGATAGCATCACGCGATGTCTATCCGCATGTCATCGCCAATAGCTCGATAAACCCACCGTGATACCTTATGTGTTAACCTTACGCTCAATGAAAGCGGCGCTTTACGCCGCACTCCGAAAATGGGCTTGCGTGAATGGAGAAAGGTTTTACAATATGGATATGCAACCTTTCAACAGCCTATCCGACCGGAAGCCGGGAAAACGCTATGTCATTCTCCTCATCATCGCAGTAGTGGTATTCATACTGGCGGGGTGGTGGTGGACACGGCAGCCGAAAACATATCGGTTGGTGGGGCGTTATCCGTTAACTGGCTTTTACAGTCAGTTTTCCCCGACCATTTCAGGGTTCCTTATTCATGAAAGCCAGAGAACCTTCGTACTTCGTGATTGGGCAACTGGATACGCTCGTTGGCGTGTAACAATGGTGAATCCAGACCGAAATGGCTGGCCAGGTGACTCCCATTGGACGTATGATGTCAGCATTTCTCCTGATGGGCGTAATTTATGCATAACCACCCCCGCTGGCCCTCGTCTTCGATTGCAGTTCTGGCAAGATGGGAAATCCAAAGGTGAGTTATTGCTCCCCCTGCCTGAAGCATTTCCAAAGGTGAAGCCAGGGAGTGCTCCGACAATAAGGCCTTGGGTGTATCTTCACAATACAGGACCCCATTATCTTCAGCTTGTGATAAACGAGGGCAAAGCCGGGACAAGACGGTATTATCTTTATGCAATCGAAGGTTCTCAAGTAATAGCGACTGATGTATTAACAAATTATGCTGACTTTTCACCTGATGGACAAACAATCGGCTTTCTCTACTCAAAAAACCGGACCGTTACCAGGGGAAAGCGAACGTATACAAGAATAGATCACTGGAGTACTATCGCCCGAGTTTCTGTTGAGAGAAAACACTTCATTTATCGAGACATAAGAAAACTACCCAAACGTGCATCCCTGGGATTAGGAGGAACAGCTGTCACGATAGATGGTGAGATCTTTCGCCTTGATGGCAGCAATGAAATGTTACCCATGTCCTGGGAATTTTCCTGGGAACTTTCGGCTAATGACCGATATGCACTGTATATTTATATTGACCGATATAAAAGAAGAGGACGAGTCGTTGATTTAATAGCCGGTCAAGGTTGGGATACCGATTTTCATGGGATGCAACACATCGGTCGTCCGACCGATGACGGTCAGGCTTTCCTTATCTCGATATCCTATACGATGACTGAATCACCGATCGGTGAATTGCTGTATAACAATTTCCCGACAATCGATAGACTAACAAAAGGGCATGACTACCTGGTGCTGTATCGCAAGAAAAAAGGATTAACCGCCCGTCTGCGGTTGGATAAGTATAATCATCAACCAGACCGGTGGTATCCTTCACCGGATGGACGCTCCCTCATTATCGAGAGTCCCGATGATAAGCCAGAATTCCTTCTCTATCGTTATTAATTTGCTAGTGTTTTATGGATGAAGTATAAACCGCTAAATCCAACACCAGGAATGTCTGCCATTACCTGAAAGGAGATCAATATGGCATCGAAACGATATCGCTGGATGCTGTTGCTCCTGGTCCTCCCGCTGCTGTTGCTGCTGTTGCTGGGCGCGGCGGGGGTCGTCAACATCAAGGTGACGATAAACGGGGAACCGATGGCGGGCCTGTGGCGCATGGAAAACGGGAAGGTGATCGGACCGGTGGCGCCTGTCGCGCGCGCATTGGGGGCGCGAGTCGATTATCGAAATAACACGCTGGAGATCGAGCAGCCTTCCCCCTGGACGGAACTCGACATGGAACCCGCATGGGCGATTGTCTGGCCACATGATTCCGTGGCGCTGGCGCCTGTGGCGACCCTGCGGCGCTACCTGGCGGAAAAGCAATTCGCCTCGTTAACCTCCCAGGATCCCGTCACGCCGGTGCTGGCCCGGTTCGAGATTGTCAGCGGCTACAGCCAGGGGTGGGAAGTTCCACCCGGCAGCAGCGCGCTGGACCCGTATATCTTGCAAGCCAACCTGTATTGGGCGACCCCGGCAAAAGACACCCCATCACGGACGAATCCCGGCATCATCACCGAGGTTCCGGGCAGCGGCTGGTCGCTCGCCGGCCCGAAATTCTCCACCGTGCGTATCGACCAGGTCACATACGAGGTAAAGCCGGCAACGCAGAAGAAAGGCGAGTATCAGGGCAAACCTTATGATGAGTCGACCGGCTGGGGTGAAGTGAAGGAGCTTGGAAGCAAAACATTGGCGACTGTCACCCTCAACGGCAGCAATTTTCCGGCCTACGACCTGTCGATGATGCGCATCCAGGAGAAATGGCGGTGGCAGGGATTATGATCGTTAGCCTGATCGCCATGGCTGCGCCGGGAGAAAATCGGAGTAAACTATCGCAGACCGCACTGAACCGTGCGACTGTGAGAATTGACCATCGGAACATTTCATTGTGATCGGCAGAAAATTGACGCTCTTCGGCTATCCGATTACAATCGACATGGGAGTAAATCGATGGCACGGAAATTAATTTCTTCTGATCTGAAAGTCATGATGGGCAAGCCGGTAATTGCCGGAACGCGCATCACCGTCGAAGTAATCCTGGAGAAACTCGCCGCCGGCGAAACCCCGGAGGACCTGTTGGAAGCCCACCCCCGGCTGACGCGCGAAGCAATTCGGGCGGCACTGGCTTTCGCCGCCGAAGCGCTGAAGGCTGATGTTGTTTATCCGACATCCGAGACCGCAGCATGAACTTCGTTGCAGATGAAGGCGTAGATCGGCAGATCGTTACCCGCCTCCGTGAAGAAAGGCATGCCGTCTGGTATGTCGCCGAGATGGAGCGCGGGATATTGGACGACACCGTGCTTGAGCAAACCAATCAATCGGAAGCCGTCCTCATTACCGCTGATCATGATTTCGGAGAGATGGTCTTTCGCGAACAGCGGGTTGCGTTTGGAGTGATCCTCATCAGGTTAGCCGGCATCTCCCCTAGCCTCAAACCAGCTATTGTCGCAGATGCGATCACCAAGCATGGGCATGAAATGCCTGGAGCATTTACCGTTATTTCTCCGGGTGCTATTCGAATACGCCGCTTGCCTGCCTGAACACCCGTTGCTGAGTTATTATCAAAACGGAGATAAAGTCATGGTTGACGATCTGATCGCCATCGCGGCGCTGGCGGATATCGCGCTGACGGCGTTCCTGATGATTCGTTTTCGACGGAAGCCGTTCTCATGGCTGCACGTCCTTGTCGGTCTGGTAACCGCTGTTATCGTCGGCTCAATCTTCTTTCCGGTTTACTATTCCACTGGACATGGCGCTCCACTGAATTTGCTGGTCATTACCTATTGCTGCTTCGGCGCGGCCATGCTGTTTCCACTGGCGAAACGAACATGGAACCTGGTGTTGTTCTGTGTGACGCTGGCAATGGCGCTCGTGCTGCCGTGGTTCGCTGTCAGGCTGCCAGGATATACGTTCACTTCGCATCCGTATACCCGACTGCGGGGTTCGTTGTCTCACTATCTGGATGGAGTACCGCACCAGGAGCTTTCATATCCAGCAGGCTGGCTTGCTGACGAGCCGTTTGCCTTAGATATCCCGCGCTCATTAATGACCGGTAGGGTCAGCATCGCCCACCCTCTCTGGCACAGCCGATTCAGCGGCATATACCGTTTGGAGATCATTAAAGGGGAAGCCTGGTATCTCGGCGGCAAGCTTGTGAACGGGAGATGGAAGATCGAGATACGAACACGGTGATCGAAAAACAAGCAAGCCGGTACGTAGTAAGCCACGCAGCCGCAGCGGAGTGGCGTCGAGTATAGGTAAGCTCTTCTATACTCGACGCCACTCCGCTGCGGCTGCGTGGCTTACTACGTACCGGCTTGCTTGATTCCGGTTACTTCGCATCTTCGGGCTTCATCACCCCCTGTGGTGAGTAGGCGAAGGCGTTGGGGGCGTTCAGCAACTGCAACGGCGAGTAGCTTTTGAAGGTGCTGAAGGACCAGGCCTTGCCGTCCTGGCCGGCGGGCACGTCGATGAGGAAGAGGGCGTTGCCGGAAGGGGGTGAGGGAAGACACAGCAGGTTTTTCAACCACGGCACAGAATCGGAAGAGCATACGGATGGCCGGGAGGCGCCGGGTTGGATTGATGACCACCTATCGCTGGGATGACGAGCTCGGGGCGTGGATGCCCAGGGAGCTGCGGCGCGAGGGGCTGCGGCTGCGCTGGGAGCGGCTGCGCATTGTGGCGGCGCGGGAAATGCGCGGATTCATGCGCGGGGTGCGGGCGCCGCAGGCGCTGTTTCTCGGCACGGCGCTGGCGGTCGCACTGAACCTGGGACTGCTCTACCTCTCGCCGGTGATTCGCCATGGCGGCACCATCGAGCAGATGGTGGCAGCGGGCCGGACGACGTTCCACCGGCTGGTGCTGCTGGAAGCGGCGCTGGTGGTGCTGCTGGTGCCGCTGCTCACCGCGGGGATGGTCGCCTGGGAATATACGCGGCATACCATCGAAGGACTGCTGCTTACCCGGCTGACCGGCATGGATATCGCCGCCGGTAAGCTCATCGCCGCCACCGGCTTCATCGCCGTCGCCCTCTGCTGCACCATCCCCATTATGGCCACCGACGCGCTGGTCGGCGGGGTGTCGCCGGCGGAGGTGGTGCTGTCGCAGTTCGCGCTGCTCTCGATCGCCCTCTGCGTGGGCGCCTTCGGCCTGTTCGTCTCCGCCCGCTGCCGCGACGCCCGCCTGGCCGCGGTGCTGACGCTGCTGCTGGTAGTGGCGTGCAGCGCCGTGCTGCCGTTGCTGCCGTTCATCGCCCGCGCGATGACCGACCAGCCGTTCCTCGGGCGGCTCCGCGCCGCTACCGTCGTGCTTGCCCTCTTCGTCATTGCCGTTATCGTGGTGCTCATCCCCGGCACCGAGCTGTTCTGGCTCTTCACCGCGTTTTCCCTCGATCCCGCGCTCGGGCTGGCCGGGCTGGCGCTGGACGGGCTATCCAATTCACCGTTCGAATGGTTCGCGCAGAACTGGTCATACGCCCTGCTCGTCGGCGCCGCCGCCCTGCTGATCTCCACCCGTTTCCTGCTGAAGGAAGCCGCCGCGCTGATCCGAGATCGAGAAGTGCCGGATTAAGCCAGTACGTAGTAAGCCACCTGTTAACAGGCAGACCGGTACGTAGTAAGCCACGCAGCCGCAGCGGAGTGGCGTCGTTGATAGGTTAGCTTTCCTATACCCGGACGCCACTCCGCTGCGGCTGCGTGGCTTACTACATACGGGCTTGCCGCATACGGGTCGGCAGGTTTTCCCGCCCGTCATGCCGAATCGGTTCACCATGGGGGCGGGACTGCGCGCGCTGGCGCGGGAATATGGGGAGACAGTGGCGCCGCTGGCGCTGCGGGAGATGCGGTCGCTGATGCGGGGACGCCGAGGGCCGCTGGCGCTGCTCTGCTGCACCGGCGGGGTGGCGGCCATCGAGCTGATCGCGCTGGGGCTGTTATACCGCACGCTCGGCAGCGCCTACCCGGTCGAAGCGCTGGCCGTCATCGGGCGCCGGCTGTTCTTCCTGCTGACCATGCTCGAAACGGTGCTGGTCCTCCTCATCGTGCCGCTGCTCACCGCGGGCAGCATCTCCGGCGAGTACCGGCGGGGCACCATGGAAAGCCTGCTCCTCACGCGACTGACGGGACGGGAT
>Ga0172370_10010850_pt1 | contig 10382 bp, 8 predicted proteins | sample LakKiv5m_FD_114538 | JGI IMG/M metagenome (GOLD analysis project Ga0172370, IMG submission 114538) | Freshwater microbial communities from Kabuno Bay, South-Kivu, Congo - kab_022012_11.5m | ecosystem: Environmental > Aquatic > Freshwater > Lake | place: Democratic Republic of the Congo...
AGCTGCCGAGGAAGTAGAACACGTAGTTCAGCATGAGGGAGGACACGAGCTCGTTCGCGCGCCAGCGGATCTTGAGGATCGCGGGCAAGAGGCCGATGAGGCCGCCCACGATGCCCGACGCGATCATCGCCACCGCGGGGTGGATGCCCGCCGGCAGCGACACGAGGGTTCCGATGGCCGTGGCCACCACCGCGCCCGTGTAGAGGCTCGCGTCGACGATGAGGCTCATGTAGCGCAGCTGGTACACCACGCAGAGCGCGAGCCCCGTAAACGTGATCGGCACCATGACGATCAGGAGATAATAGAGATTGTAGGATCGCAGGAAGGGCGCGAGGAGGAAGTTTTTCGTCGACTGCACCGGATCCTTGCTCACGATGAAGATGAGGACAATGCCCGCCAGCAGCGAGAAAATCGCGGCGAACAGCGTCACGAGGGCCGGCGCGAGCGATTCGCGGTCGACAAAGAATTTTTTTATGCTACTCATGGAGTACCTTCCTGATTTCGTCCTCGCTCTGGCGCTTTATACCGAGCATGTACAAACCGAGCTCCTTGTCCGTCACCGACGCGGCGCTCGGGAAATAGGCCACGATTTCGCCCTCGTGCATCACGATGAGCGAGTCGGAGAGTGCCATGACCTCCTGGAGATCGGAGGAAACGAGGAGAATGGCCTTGGCCGCGCTCCGCATCTCCATGATCTTCGAGTGGATGTACTCGATGGCGCCGATGTCGACGCCTCGGGTCGGCTGGGAAATGATCAGGATCGACGCGCTGGCGGTGAACTCGCGCGCGACGACAACCTTCTGCATGTTGCCGCCCGAGAGGCTCGCGACGGGCTGTCGCGCCGACTTGCAGCGAATGTCGAACTCCTTCACGAGCGTGTCGGCGTACGATCCCATCTCGCGGCTCTTGAGAAAGCCTGTGGCTGAGGAGAATTTGCGGTTCCAGTAGCGGTCGGCGAGGATGTTTTGTTCGATCGAGGCGGGGAGGGCGGTTCCGACCGTCATGCGGTTTTCCGCGATGTGCGCGAGTCCGTGGTGGCGGATATAGCCGGGCGAGCGGTTGGTGATCTCGACGCCATTCGCGCGCACATTGCCCCCCAGCGCTCGCTGCGCCCCCGTGATGATCTCGACGAGCTCGGTTTGCCCATTGCCGTCGACGCCGACGACGCCGAGAATTTCGTTCTGGCGCAGGGCGAACGACACCTTTTTCAGTTTCGCGATGCCGAAGTCGTCGACATACGCGAGATCGCGCACCTCGAGCGCCTTGGCGCCGGGCGCGAAGGGCGGGTGGACAACCTCGAATCGGACTTCGCGGCCCACCATCTCGTTCGATATCTGATGGATATCGACTTCCGAAACGGCGTGCGTGGCGATCATTCTGCCGTCGCGCATCACCGTCACGCGGTCGCAGAGTTGGAAGATTTCTTTCAGTTTGTGACTTATGAAGATGATCGTTTTGCCCTGGTCCCTGAGGGCCTTGAGCTCGACGAAGAGCTCCTCGGTCTCCTGCGGGGTGAGCACCGCGGTGGGTTCGTCGAGGATGAGGATTCGGGCGCCTCGGTAGAGGGCTTTCAGAATCTCGAGCTTCTGGCGCATCGAGACCGAGAGGTCGGCGACGCGCGCCTTCGCGATGACCGGAAGATTGTAGTGTTTCGAGAGCTCCTCGGTGATGCGGGCGGCGGTTTCGAAATCGAAGGTGCGCGATTTCGCGCGCTTGGGCTCCTTGCCGAGCACGAGATTCTCGGCGGCGGTGAGCGAGGGCACGAGCATGAAATGCTGGTGAACCATCCCGATGCCCGCCCTGATCGCGTCGAACTCCGACGCGAGCGAAACCGGCTTCTCGTCGATCAGTATCTGCCCCGCCGAAGGCTGTTCCTCGCCGTAGAGCATCTTCATGAGCGTGCTCTTCCCGGCGCCGTTTTCGCCCACGAGTCCGTGGATCTCGCCCTCGAGGACGGAGAACTCTATGGATTTGTTGGCGAAAGTGCCATTCGGGTATATTTTCGAGAGCTTTTCAGTTCGAATGAGCGTGTGCAAGGTTGTCTCCGATGGAAGAGAGGCTGCCCTCATCGGACAGCCTCTTCGCGTTCAACATGCGTGTGTGGCGCGGACACCGGCGCGAGCGCCGATGCTCCGCGATGCGTAGGACTTATTTCGCGGCGTTGACCGAATCTCTCAGTTTGTTGATCTCGTCGGCGGTCATCGTGAAGGCGGAGGGGATGGTTACCTTTCCCGCCTTGATGTCGCCCTGGAGTTTCTCAAGCTCAGATTTGATCGAGGCGGGGACAGCCTTGTTGAAGGGCGCGTAGGCGATGACGCCTTCGGCCGCTCCCACATAGACTTTCTGTCCGCCCAGCTTCTGGCCGCTCATGTATTTTTCGAAGGCCTGGAAGAGCGTGAGGTCGACGCGCTTCATCGTGGAGGTGAGAATGAGGTCGGCCTTCTTGGGCTCGTTGCTGAACATGCTCGCCTGATCGGTGTCGACACCGATGGCGTACTTGCCGGTCTCGACCGCGGCGTCGAAGACACCGAGGCCCGCGCGGCCGGCGGCGTGGTAGACGATGTCGGCGTTGTAGGACTTGTACTGCACGAGGGCCTGGTCCTTCGCCTTCGCGGTATCCGTGAAGGAGTTGACGTAGTTGTAGATGATCTTAATGGAAGAATTCATCTTCTGCGCGCCCGCGATGTAGCCGACGAAGAAGTCGTTGATGCCGGTGATGTCACGTCCGCCGACAAAGCCGATGACGTTGCTGGAGTTGATTCTCGGGTCGGTAGTGTATTTCGTCATGAGTCCCGCGAGGGCGCCCGCGAGGTATCCGGCCTCGGAGTTCTTGTACTGGATCGAGTAGACGTTGCCGATGTCGCCGTTGATCCATCCGTCGTACATGACGTAGAGGGTCTTCGGATAGCGCGGGGCGACTTCCTGCACCGCGGAGTTGAAGTTGTTCGAGCAGAAGACGACATCGTAGCCTTCTGCGCCCGCGTCCTCGAGCGAGGGGGCGAATTTGGCGACGTCCGTGCCGAGCTCGGTGTACTTCACCGTGACGTTGGCGCCGTATTTCTGCTTGATCAGCTCGAGCGATGCGCGCGCCGAGTCGTTGAATCCCTTATCGCCGAGCGAGCCGGAGATGAGGAGAAATACATTCGCCTTGCTGGGGGTCTGCGCCGCAGCGGGGAACAACAGCACCGCGCTGAGGAGGATGAGACCCATGACCTTGAGTGTTTTTATGTGCGCTCCTTTGTGATCTGCGCCGATCTCGGCGCAGCGACGAATAATGCAGCAATGTAGTAAAGAAATCCTGCCGCTTTGCAGTTAAGGGAAACCACCAAATCGAGTCGTGGTCAAGTAGGTACGCCTGGTTAGGGTTGCGCCGCCTTGCACCGGGCAGCCGCCCGCGCTACTGTGAATCCCATGAAATCACTCGACGAAATGAGATCCGCGGTCGATGGCGCCATTCTCGGCGCGAGGGGCGGCACGCTCGAGTTCGCGGCGCGGCTCGAGGGCATGCCGGAAACCGGATTCCAGGAATACGCGACAGCCGCCGCGCTCCAAGCGCGGCTTCAGGCGCTGGGCGCGAGTGTAACGGTCGAGGCCGGCATCGCGCGCACGGGGATTCGAGCGAGCGCCGGGTCCGGCGGCGCCCCCGAAATCGTGCTGCTCGCCGATATGGACGCGTTGCCGACGCGCGGCGCGAAAGGGGGCGTCATGCACTCCTGCGGGCACCATGCGCAGATGGTGGCGATGGTGGCCGCGTTCGAGGCGCTCTGCGCCGCGCGCGCGCCCGAGGAGTTCGGGTTCAGGCTGAGCTTTATGGGGGCGCCCGCCGAGGAGTACACCCAGATCGACTTCCGAAGGGAACTCAAGGCGAAAGGCGAAATCAAGTATCTGAGCGGCAAGCAGGAGCTCATCAGGCTCGGGCTGTTCGACGGCGCCTCAGCCGTGCTCAAGTACCACTCGATGGCCGACAGCCCCGACCGCCTCGCCACCGTCAACGGCACGCTGAACGGCTTCGTCGCGAAGCAGGCCCTTTTTATAGGGAAACCGGCGCACTCGGGCGCCGCGCCCGACCAGGGCATCAACGCGCTCAACGCCGCCTCTCTCGCCCTCCTCGCGATCCATGCCCAGCGCGAGACCTTCCGCGACGACGACCACATCCGCGTGCACCCAGTCATGAAGGACAGCGGCACCACGGTGAACACCGTTCCCGACCGCGCGCAGCTCGAAACCTATGTGCGCGGCGCGAGCATCGCGGCCATCCGCGGCGCCGCCCTCAAGGTAGACCGGGCGCTCGCGGCGGGGGCTCTCGCCTGCGGCGCCGAACTCCGCATCGCGACCACCCCTGGCTATCAGCCCTTCCGCCCCTGTCCCGCGCTGGGAGAGGAGCTGGCGCGATCCGCGTCGCGCTTCATCCCCGCCGAGCGCATCGACCTGGCCGACCGCTCCTTCGCCTCCGACGACATCGGCGACGTGGCGAGCCTCGTGCCCGCGTGCCAGCTCGGCTTCTCGGGGTTCTCCGGCACCATCCACGGGGCGGATTTCCTCGCTTGCGACGCGGATCGCGCCTACCTCGCGCCCGCGCGCATTCTCGCCGATCTCGTCCTCGCCCTGGGGGCTGGCGGCGGCGCGCTCGCCTCGAAAATCCGAGAAAATTTTGTGCCGGCGCTTTCAAAGGCCGACTATCTGGCATATCTTGACGAATGCTTCGAAGAGAAAACCTATAACTATAAGGAATGGCCATGTACAGAGCGGTAATATTCGACTTCGGCAACGTGCTCTGCGGCGTCGATCGCGAGAGCTTTATTAAGAAGGCCGCCCGTCGCGCCAGGGCAGAGCATCCAGAGGAGCTCCTTCGCACGCTGTGGGGCACCGACATCGAGTACGAGTTCGAGACCGGAAAGATCGACTCGCGCGAGTATTTCAGGCGCGTCCAGAAACTCGCCGACCTCGAGCCATCGTACTCCTACGAAGAGTTCGTGGAGGATTACAAGGGCATCATCACGTCCAACCCCGACGGCGAGCGCGGCCTTCTCGCCGCGGTCCAGCACGGCGCGCGCATCTTCGTGCTCTCGAACACCTCGTTCCTGCACGCCTCGGTGATCTTCGACAACGAGCTCCTCGGCACCTACCCCGAGCTCTACATCCTCTCCTACAAGGTCGGCGCGATGAAACCCGATCTCCGATTGTGGAAGAAGATCCTCGAGTACACGCGGCTCGCGCCGGAGGACTGTCTCTACATCGACGACATCGAAGAGTACTGCCAGGCGGCGCGGAGTCTCGGCATGGGCGCCTTCAGATACGATTTTCGCGCACATAACCTCTCACAAGTCCTGAATAATATGTTAAAATGAGATTATAAGATTATTGAATGAGCCGGCGCGGCGCGTGGAGTCCCTCGTCGCGGCTGCCGGAACAGGAGGTTGTATGAAGCGAATTGCGGTAGTGCTTGTCTGTCTGCTCCTCGCGGTTTCCGCGTGGGCGGCGGGCGGAAAAGTCGTAGTGTACACGGCGCATGAAGACACCATCATCAACGCCCTCGTCCCGATGTTCGAAAAGGACAATCCGGGCATCAAGCTTGAGTATGTAAAACTCGCTTCGGGCGATGTCATCAAGAGGGCCAAGGCAGAAGCCGCGCGCCCGCAGGCCGATGTCATCTGGAGCATCGGCGGCGAGCAGCTCGAAGCTGAAAACCAGATTCTCCAGCCCTACACCCCGAAGGACTGGGACAAGATCAACCCCGTTTACAAAGTCGGAACGAACTGGCTTCCCTACACCGGCATCATGAACGTGTTCATCGTCAACACCAAGATGCTCACGCCGAACCAGTATCCCAAGACCTGGATCGATCTCACCGATGCGCGCTTCAAAAAGCTGATCAGCTCGGCGCGTGCCGACAAGTCGGGCTCGTCCTACATGCAGCTCTGCAACGTCATCTCGATCTACGGCGATAAAGGCTGGGACATTTACACCGGAATCATGAAGAACATGGTCGTTTCGGCCTCGTCCGGTTCCGTGCCCAAGTTCGTCAACGATGGACAGCAGGCGGTGGGAATCACTCTCGAAGACAATGCCTTCAGGTATGTGGCTGGCGGCGGCCCCGTGGCTATCGTCTACCCGACCGACGGCACTGTCGCGGCGCCGGACGGCATCGCCCTCCTCAAGGGAGCGCCGAACCTCGAGAACGCCAAGATTTTCATCGACTGGTGCCTCTCGAAACCAGTCCAGGAGTACCTCGTCGACGCGATGGCCAGACGCCCCGTGCGCATGGATTGCAAGAATCCGAATGGCCTTCCTCCCATCTCTTCGATCAAGACCGTACCCTACGATTTCGCCTGGGCCGCCTCGAACAGCAAGGCCTTTGTCGCGAAGTTCGTCGATATCGCGATGGAACTCGGCCTGTAACAGGCTCTTTCCCAAGTGATGTAGCCGCCGGCATCGCATGCCGGCGGTTTTTTTTGACGCGGGGCGCTGGATTCGGTTTTCGAGCATTGATGGAAGGGCTGGTATTCTATACAATTTTTACATTGGACAGTATGAGGGGGAAGCATGGCTTCAATTCAGATAGTGGGACTCGAAAAGCATTTTGGCGAAGTGAAGGCGCTCTCAAACATCAATCTCGAGATTGAGAAGGGTGAGTTCTTCACGCTGCTCGGGCCTTCCGGCTGCGGCAAAACCACGCTGCTGAGAACGATCGCCGGGTTCTACCACCAAGATAAGGGAGACATCTACATCGAGGGAGAACTCATCAACAAGGTGCCCGCCTACCAGCGGAATACCGGCATGGTCTTCCAGAACTACGCCGTGTTTCCCCATATGAGCGTGTTCGACAACGTCGCGTACGGCCTCCGCGTGCGAAAGTTTACGAAAGAAGAAATCTTACGTAAGGTTTCGGCGGCGCTGAAGAGCGTCCACCTCGAGGGCTATGAGCAGCGCACTCCCGACAAACTCTCGGGCGGCCAGCAGCAGCGCGTCGGACTTGCCCGCGCCATGGCCATCCAGCCGCGCGTCCTCCTCTTCGACGAACCCCTCTCGAATCTCGACGCCAAGCTCCGCATCGAAATGCGCGAGGAAATCCGCGCCGTGCAGAAGTCCCTGGGCATCACTTCGATCTACGTCACGCACGACCAGGAAGAGGCGCTCGTCATCTCGGACCGCATCGCGGTGATGAATCAGGGCGTCATCCAGCAGATCGGCGCGCCTTGGGAAATCTACTCGAACCCGCAGAACACTTTTGTCGCCTACTTCGTGGGCAAGATCAACATGCTCAAGATGAAGCTCGAACCGGGTACCGAGGACGGCATGCGCCGCGCCACGCTCGGCACTCTGTCTCTCCTCGTGCCCGCCGAGGGCACGGAGTCGCGGAGCGAGATCATCGCCGCATTCCGCCCTGAAGATGTGCTCGAGGCGGCGCGCAGCCGCGAAGTCAACATCATGGTGGGCACCCTCAAGACCGTGAGCTTCATGGGGTCCGTAGCCCGCTTCGAACTCCTCGCCGAGGGCCAGGAGATCGTGATCGACCGGCACCGCCCCCGAGAGGCCGATATGCCGCAGGTCGACTCGAATGTATCCTTCGCGGTGCACGCCGACTCAATTCTGCTCTTCGATCCTGAGACTGGCCACAGAATCGGTCAAGGAGCCAAGTGATGAGCACGGAAAACGCCGGTTTGACTAAGCGTTCCAAAGGGCCGGGTTTCTGGTCGCTGGTGATTCTCGGGGGATTCGTAGTTGTCGCGATCTTTCTCATCTATCCGCTCTTCGACATCTTCCGCTACAGTTTCCTCGACAAGACAACACTGAAGTTCTCGTTCTCGAACTGGAAAGCCTTCCTCTCGAAAATCTATTACCTGCGCGCGTTCTGGCACTCGATGTATATCGCGATCATGACGACCGTGCTCTCCGCGGTGTTCGGCATACCGCTCGCGTTCTTCACCACGCGTTTCCGCATTCGTGGAACGAATCTCCTCAACACGCTCGCGGTGCTGGCGCTGCTGTCGCCTACCTTTATCGGCGCTTACTCCTGGATCACGATGCTTGGCCGAAATGGCTTTCTGCGCGTCATGTTCCAGGCGATCGGCATCAATCTACCCGACATCTACGGCCCGCTCGGCATTATCCTCGCCGATTCATTGCAATATTATCCGTTTATTTCGCTCATGACGGCCGGCGCCCTTATGACCATCGACCGCTCGCTCGAAGAGGCGTCTGAAAACCTCGGGGCCCGCTCGGTCCGAACCTTTTTCAGCGTCACGCTCCCGATGGTGCTGCCATCCGTGACGGGCGGCGCACTCATCGTCTTCATGATGTCGCTCTCGAACTTCGGCACGCCGATGATTATTGGAGGAAACTATCTCGTCCTGCCGACGCTCGCCTACAACTTGTTCACGAGCGAGATCAGCGAGATGCCGGGCATGGCTTCGACGGTCTCGATCGTCCTCATTCTCTGCGCTTCGGTGGTCATCGTAATGCAGCAGTGGCTATCCTCCCGGCGCAAGTACGCGAGCATGCTCGTCAACAGGCCGATCGTGAAACAGCTCAAGGGCTTGAAATCGCTGCTGGCCCACGCGTTCTGCTATTTCATTGTCTTCATGTCGACAATGCCGCTCGCGGTGATTGTGTACTACAGCTTCCGCAAGACTTCCGGACCCGTATTCAAGCCGGGATTCAGTCTCGAGAGCTATCGGCAGATTTTCTTCGACATTCCCAAGACTGTGGCGAACAGTTTTATCTATTCGATCGTCGCGGTGATCCTCATCGCGTCTATCGGCACCTTGCTGGGCTTTGTGATCGCGCGCAGGAGGAACGCTGCGGTCAGGCTGCTTGATCCGCTCCTCATGATCCCCTACATCGTGCCCGGCACGGTGCTCGGCATCGGCTTCATCGTCGCGTTCAACCGCCCGCCCATCATCATCGCCGGTACCGCCTGGATCATCATTCTGACGTACTTCATCCGGCGTCTGCCGTACTCGGTGCGCTCGGCGGCCTCGATCCTCAAGCAGATCGATCCCGCCCTCGAAGAGGCGGGCATCAACCTCGGCTCGCCGCCCGGACGCACTTTCCGCACCGTAACGCTTCCGCTCATGCAGGGCGGCATCATCTCGGGCGCGATCATGAGCTGGGTTACCTCGATGAATGAGCTGTCGGCCTCGATCCTCCTCTATGTGGGCGGTACGATGACGCTCCCCATCAAGATATATCTCTCGGTGGTGGACGGCTATTTCGGCACAGCGAGCGCGATGTCGACGATACTTTTCGTGGTGACAGGCATCGCCATGTTCATCGTGAACAAGTACTTCAACCGTGGCAGCGAAACTTTCATCGGAGCGTAGAGGCTGATGTATCCACGATTCGAACCAGATTACGCGCCCGACGCCGACACGGTGGACTCGCTGCAGCGCGAGCAGGCCGAGGGCGCCTTCTTCTCCGCGCTCGACCACGACCTCAGCGTCTTCATTCTCCGGCATGGGCAGAGCGAGGGGAACGCGAGCAACAAGTACCAGGGGAGGCTCGATTTTCCGCTGTCACCGCGCGGCGAGGAGCAGGCGCGGGCTGCTGGCGAGTGGCTCGCGCGGATCAAGCCCGACTACATCATCTCGAGCCCCATGCTCCGCGCTCGCCGCTCGGCCGAGATTATCGCCGCGACCGCGGGCATCGATCGCGTCGAGCTGAGCGATATCCTCATCGAGGTCGATGTGGGCCTCTTCTCCGGGATCGATCCCGATACTGCGGCCCAGCGCCACCCCGAGCTCTGGAGCAATTTTTACACACAGAGCTGGGACGCGATTCCCAATGCCGAAACCTCGCGCCAGATGTACGCGCGCGCGATTTTCGCATGGCGGCAGATCAGGGAAATCGGCATGCGGGGCGCCTCGCGCGTCGTGTGCATGACCCACGGCGGACTCGTGCAGTGGCTCATGAAATCGACGCTCGGCGCGCACGCGTGGCTGCCCCTCCTTCCAATGTCGAACTGCGGTATCTCGCAGTACGACATCGAGTTCGTCGCGAAGGGCTCGCCTGCCTTCGTGGCCTGGTCCATGATCAATTTTCATCCTGTCAATGGCCCGGATGCGGCGAAACCCATCCCCTGATCTCTCGTGAATTCCCCGGAAATTTGAAGCGTCGCGCCTTCTCCTCGCGTCTACCACGTGAGGAGGTGCATAATGCGCACACATACAGCTACAGTGATCGCCGCGTGCCTGCTTCTCATGGCAGTCGCGCGGCCCTTCGCCCTTGAACAGGGAGACGCGTCGTGCGCCCCCGCCCTGTGGTCGTTCGTCGATGGCGTTCCCCTCAGCCAGAACGAATGCGCCACGGTGGTGGGAGGTGATGTGCGTATGTCGCTCAACAGGAATCGAACGAAACTCACGGTCAATGTCATCGACAACGAG
>Ga0172370_10010851_pt1 | contig 10382 bp, 4 predicted proteins | sample LakKiv5m_FD_114538 | JGI IMG/M metagenome (GOLD analysis project Ga0172370, IMG submission 114538) | Freshwater microbial communities from Kabuno Bay, South-Kivu, Congo - kab_022012_11.5m | ecosystem: Environmental > Aquatic > Freshwater > Lake | place: Democratic Republic of the Congo...
ACCCAGCGCGCGGTGGACAGCGGCAGTGCATGGGCAAAGTCGGGGTCGCCCGCGTCGCCGAATACCGCTGTGCCGCCGCCCGCGTTCCAGCGATTCACCGCCTGCGGGTCGAAATCCACCCCCACCACTCGCCGTCCCCGGGCGATCAGATGACGACCGATGTGGCTTCCGTAATTGCCCAGGCCGATGAGAACCACGGTATCGTCTTCGGTGCGCGGCAGCAGCGACAGCGCCAGATCCTCGCGGTGTGTGACCTTCCGTTCGAATATATTGAGATAGCGGGCAAGGCGCTGGTACAGCGCCGGCGCGTTGATAATCAGTGAGGTGGAGGCGCCAATGGTGGTCAGCCCCACCAGTGTCACGATACCCACCGCCTCATCGGTCAGGTGGCCGGCTGCCGCGCCCAGCGCAACGAGGATGAGAGAAAATTCACTGATCTGCGCCAGCGCTACCCCGGTCATGAATCCCGTGCGTTTACGATAACCCATGAAGCGTAGGATGCCCATGACGATGAGCGGCTTGCCGATAAGCACGAACAACACGAGCGGTACCGCCACCGCGATCTGCGCGCCCAGTGCGTCCAGCTTGAGCTGGCTGCCCAGGTCGAGAAAAAAGAACAGCAGTAGAAAATCACGCAGGCTGACGAGTTTGGCGCTCAGCAGGTCGCGGTAAGAGGTGGAGGCCAGTGAGATGCCCGCGGTAAAGGCGCCTACCTCCGCGCTGAAGCCGAGTTTTTGACCCAACAGCGCCAGCGCCAGCGCCCATACGATGCCAAAGAGCACCAGCAATTCCGCAGAGCGGGCGATGAACGGCAGCAGACGCGGGAAGATGAGATATCCGACGACCCAGACGGTGAGAAAAAGTCCTGCCCCCTTCACGAACATCTGCAGCATCAGCATGCCCGGCGGCAGATTCGTCGGCCCGGCGGAGATGGACAGGCCGATCATAGCCAGCACCACCACGATATCCTGCACGATGAGGATGCCCAGCGCGATGCGCCCGTGCAGCGCGTCGGTCTCCCGCTTGTCGGAGAGCAGCTTCACCACGATGATGGTGCTGGAGAAGGTCAGCGCCACTGCGATATACAGCGCGACCAGGGGTGACAGGCCCAGCGCCCATGCGATGAGAAAACCGCCCGCCGCCGTAAGCAGCACCTGCCCGCTGCCCGCCGCCAGTGCCACCGGACCCAGGCTGCGGATGAGATGCGGATCGAGCTTCAACCCGACGACGAACAACAGCAGCGCCAACCCCATCTCGGCGAACATGTGGATCTGGTGCGTGGATTTGATAAGGTTGAGTCCCGCCGGTCCGACGAGGATGCCCACCACGATGAAGCCGATGATCAACGGCTGGCGCAGGCGCAATGCGATGACGCCCACGACCGCGGCGGCGAGCAGCAGGATCACCAATTCGGTATATGGATCGTACAGCGTGAGCGCGGGTATCGTCATCAATTCTTATCTTTACGGGAAATTTAACGCACCGTGCGTCGAATTGTCCACCTGTGACCTGACTTTCCCTTATATGATACCAACAAGGCCAGGGTGGTGAACCGAAAGACAGATTCGAGATCTTTGGTGGAAAGCCTTTTCGTGCCGTCTCTGCCGGATCAGGAATGGTCAACGCATTGACGAATCATTCTAAAATTCGCTACCCTTAGCAAAGTTAAGCTATTTGTATTCCCAGCGGAGGTATTCATCGTGGCCAAACTGCGTGGCAACGCGATCGTCGGGCAGTCCGGCGGTCCGACGGCCGTCATCAATCAGAGCCTGGTGGGCGTTATCGAGACCGCCCACAGCATGCCGGAGATCGAGAACCTGCTCGGCGCCCGGCACGGCGTGAAGGGGATTCTCGGCGAAGATTTCGTGGATCTGTTCAAGGAGTCGAAGGAGACGCTGGAGGCCGTGGCCGCCACGCCGTCCTCCGCGCTCGGGTCGGTGCGCAAGAAACCCACGCGCGATGAATGTCTGCAGATGTTCGAGGTGATGAAGAAACAGAACGTGCGCTACTTCTTCTACATCGGCGGCAACGACTCCGCGGAGACCGCCCACATCGTCAACCAGATGGCCACCGAGTCGAATTACGAGCTGCGCTGCTTCCCCGTGCCCAAAACGGTGGACAACGACCTGCGCGTCACCGACCACTGCCCCGGCTACGGCAGCGCCGCCAAATTCGTTGCCGGCGCCTTCATCGGCGACAACCTGGACAACCGCTCGCTGCCCGGCATCAAGATCAACGTCATCATGGGCCGCCACGCCGGCTTCCTCACCGCCGCCTCCGCGCTGGCGAAGGACCGCGACGATGACGGGCCACACCTGATCTACCTGCCCGAGCGCCCCATCACCCGCGCGCAATTCGTCAGCGACGTGAATGAGGTGTATTCGCGTTATGGCCGCTGCCTGGTCGCCGCCTCCGAGGGCATCATGGACGCCGATTCCGACCATAAGACCTTCACCGAAATCATCATGGAAGAGGCCGCCGAAATCGAGCGCGACACCCACGGCAACGTGCAGCTCTCCGGCTCCGGCGCGCTGGGCGACTGGCTGGTCAACTTGCTGAAAACCGAGCTGGGCAGCAAGCTCCGCGTCCGCGCCGACACCTTCGGCTACCTGCAGCGCTCCTACCCCGGCGTCATCAGCGAAGTCGACGCCGCCGAAGCCCGCATGTGCGGCCGCAAGGCGGTGGAATTCGCCACCCAGCAGGACGTGGACGGCAGCGTCTCCATGATCCGCACCGGGACGGACGGCGTCTACGGCATCGAGTATGTCTGCACCGAGCTGAAGGAAGTGGCGAAGGAAACGAAGTGCCTGCCGGACGAGTATATCGCCTCCACCGGCAACTACGTCACCCCCGCCTTCATCGACTACGCCCGCCCGCTGGTCGGCACCCTGCCCACCGTGGGGTATTTCGAGGGGATGCGGTAAATTCCGCGCAAACCGCAGAGCATGCAAAGAAAAGGCGGGCATCCGATATCCGGGTGCCCGCCTTATTTGTGAGCGATAAAACGTGCACGCGCGCGTGATGATAGGTCGTCAAACTCTACCTCAACCGTCACCGCATCTCCTTCATGTAATTGATCGATCACTTCAGGGGCGATAAAGGGTTCACGGAAGTAGATATCCGCGCCGCCGTCCAGCCGGGTAATGAAGCCATACCGATATCCCTGCGCATGTGTCATCAGGCGTTTGATTGTGCCGTCCACCGCGCCATTTTCACCCGGTGGAGGAGGTGATGAGGAGTAGGTATTGAGTAATCGCTGTATCTTGCTGCTTCCTGGCGCCACCGTCAGCGCCCGCCGGCACAAGGCCCGGGCGTCTTCCGGGCGGTGGCACGCTTGAAGGGCATCAACCAGCGTCGGTAGCACGATTTCAACTCCGCGGCGATTTTGCAATGCCTCCTCGATTTCGAAAGCCCGTGTCAAAACCTTCGCCGCTTCCTTCGCCTGCCGTTGATGAAGGAGCGCTTTGCCAAACGCGGTGAGCGCCATCGCCAGATGCCGCCGGTCATCGAGTCGTTCCCCGATAGCGATACTTTCTCGGAAGGCCTCTAATGCTTCGGCATGCTTTCCCTGCTGCTGCAACACCCCGCCCAGGCTGTTGAGCACCATCGCCAACCCGCGCTGGTCATCCAATTCCTCGGCAATCGCCCGGCTGCGCTCGAAGGCGTCCACCGCTTCCGCGAACCGCCCGAGCCGCTGCAGCGCCCCGCCCAGGCTGTTGAGCACCATCGCCAGGCTACGCTGGTCGTGCAATTCCTCGGCAATCGCCCGGCTGCGCTCGAAGGCCTCCACCGCCTCCGCGAACCGCCCGAGCCGCTGCAGCGCCCCGCCCAGGCTGTTGAGCACCATCGCCAGGCTGCGCTGGTCGTGCAATTCCTCGAAGATCGCCCGGCTGCGCTCGAAGGCCTCCACCGCCTCTTCGAACCGCCCGAGCCGCTGCAGCGCCCCGCCCAGGCTGTTGAGTACCATCGCCAAGCCATGTGTATCCTTCTGCTCGATTTTAATATCGCGGCTGCGCTCGAAGGCCTCCACCGCCTCCGCGAACCGCCCGAGCCGCTGCAGCGCCCCGCCCAGGCTGTTGAGCACCATCGCCAGGCTACGCTGGTCGTGCAGTTCCTCGGCAATCGCCCGGCTGCGCTCGAAGGCGTCCACCGCTTCCGCGAACCGCCCGAGCCGCTGCAACGCCCCGCCCAGGCTGTTCAGTATCATCGCCAAGCCATGTGTATCCTTCTGCTCGATTTTAATGTCGCGGCTGCGCTCAAAGGCCTCCACCGCCTCCGCGAACCGCCCGAGCCGCTGCAGCGCCCCGCCCAGGCTGTTGAGTACCATCGCCAGGCTGCGCTGGTCATGCAATTCCTCGGCAATCACCCGGCTGCGCTCGAAGGCCTCCACCGCCTCCGCGAACCGCCCGAGCCGCTGCAACGCCCCGCCCAGGCTGTTGAGCACCATCGCCAGGCTGCGCTGGTCGTGCAGTTCCTCGGAGATCACCCGACTGCGCTCGAAGGCCTCCACCGCCTCCGCGAACCGCCCGAGTCGCTGCAGCACCCCGCCCAGGCTGTTGAGCACCATCGCCAACCCAGCAGGTTTCCGAGCTGATTTTCGATTGTGATGCTTAGCCTGAATGAGGCTTCCGCTCCTGTGAATTGTCCTAATGCAACCTGAACGCCGCCTAAACTGTCGAGCACCATCGCCTGACCTCGTAGATCGCCTATACGCACTTCAATGTCATAACTATCTTGATAGGCATCGACCGCCTGCTCAAAGTGCCCTTGTCGCTCCAGCGCGCCCCCGAGGCTATTGAGCACCATCGCCTGGCCGCGAAGACTGCCATGCGTTTTTTCGACTTCGACACATTTCCGAAAAACCGTGACCGCTTCTTGAAAATTCCCCAGGCGGAGATATACTGCCCCCAGGCTGGTGAGTGCCATAATCTCACCGCGGGTATTTCCTGATTGCCGCTCAATGATGGCGCTCTGTTGGAGTCTTTGTGCGGCATCTTCGAATCGACCTGTCCGCTGTAGCGCGGTGCCAAGACTGTTCAGGACGATTGCCGTCCCAGAGGCATCAGCCAACTCATCCGATAATACAAGCGCTTTTTCGAAAACTGACACGGCATATTCATAGTGTCCGAGACGCAGCCATACCCCACCCAGCGTGGTGAGCCACATAGCCTCGGAACGCTTACGGGTATCGATATTATCGATCTGCTCGATAACCTCTTGAACAGGATCGAGCGCTGTTAATGCCGCTTGAAGATCGCCGCATAAAGATAAATACTTTGCATGTTGTATACGTAATTGAACGGTCGATACCCAATCTTCGGTACGCTCTGCTAATGCTAGAAATCCAATGACGATATCAAGCGCTTCCGACCAATGCCCGTGCCGCTCGAAAAATGCCTGCAGGCGAATGGCAAACTCAATGTCCGCCTCATCTTGCCGCTGTAGCCACTTCGCCGCCAGCACAATGTCATCCAGATCGGCGGCGACCTCGGATGCCGTCACATCGCTGGATTTCACGAACTGCTGTAGATGCCGGGCATGACGCTCTGCAGCTGGTTCAAGCATCGCCTGTTGTTCGGCTACTTCATGGGCATAGAGACGTATGAGCGGATGGTACAGGTAGCGGTCATCCTGACCCTGTTGCCGGTTGAGCAGCGACAGCAGATACAAATCGTTCAGTAGTTCCTCGGTCGCCTCTCCCTGCTTCGTCACCGCGGCGGCGGTGTGTATGGCGAAACCGTCCTCCGCGCAAACCCCCAGGCAGGCAAAGACTTCGCCCAGGATCGCCTGCTCCTCCGTCAATTCCTGCAAGCTCAAATTGATCGAGGAGCGCACGCTGATCTCTTCCTGTCCCTTGCCCGGCATTACCAGCCTGGCCAACCGCTCCTGCTCGTTTTGCAAGTCCCTCGCATAATCGGCCAGGCGCTTATACGCGCGCCGGCGCAGTAAGCCGCCAATAATATGCAGCGCGAGGGGGAGATGGCCGACCTGCTCCACTATCTTCTTTGCGGCCGAGATCTCCGCATCGACACGTTCTGCGCCCAGGTGCTTGCACAGCAGATCCAGCGCCTCATTCTCGGGCAATTCTTGCAGATCAATCACCCGATCAGCCGGGATATCCAACACCACCGGCAATCCACGATCGCGCATGGTACAGATCACCGCACAACGGTCGCCGCCGGGAAGTAACTGAGCAAGCTCAAATTGTCTGGCATCCGCGTTGTCGAAGATCAACAGCATGCGCCGGTGGCGAAAGATCTCCTGCATGATGGTGCCCGGATTGCGCTCCTCATCCGGAGCGATTTCCTCTTTGCAGGTGCGTGCGAATTCGCGGGCGATGGTGGCGGCATCCTTACCACCCACCCGCAGGCCAATCACACCCTCGGGAAAATGCGCTTTCAATTGTTCGGCAAAATGCGACGCGAGCGCCGATTTCCCCATGCCCGGATTCCCGGTGATCGCCGCCACCCGGGGCTTGCCTGATTCCGGTTCGGTGATCAACCAGCGCTCGAGGCAATCCAACTCGTCCTTGCGCCCGGTAAAGGTGGAGACATCTCGTTGTGGGAGGGTGAAGATAGGCGGCATGTGTGCCCGCTGCGGTGGTTGCGGCACAGGTGGTTGGATGCGCCATTGAAAGGTCGGCAACGATTCCAACAGCGCCCGTGTATAGGCGGCGGCGATGATGGCGGCATACCGCTGCCAGTCATCGCTTTTATGCTTATCGCAGTAATCGCAGATACCGCGCACCACCAGATACTGAGCAGCATGCCCCCAGGTCGCGTCGGCGATGCCCGACCCCTCCATTTCCACGGCCTTGATGCCGAAGCGATCACGGAGCCCATCGCGCTTGATAGGATTCTTGAGTAGTGTATCAGCCGATCCAATCAGTCCCGTGAAGACACGCGGCTGGCCTGGTTGGCGCTGCGTATCCGTCGGGTGTGGGATAACGCGATCCGGATCGTCGGAGGCCGTAAAGATATCCTTTTCCTCTCCCGGCCGTTCCCAACCAAGCTTGTCCACCCCCTGCCCGATATGGGGTAGCCAGGGACGTTCACCGCGCATCTCTCCGCTCACCAACAGGTTGACGGCCTCCAGCAGCACACTGCCCGGCGGACGTGGTGAGGATCGCACTTCGACGCTGGGCTCTTTCTTTATGTAATCATACCCCTCTTTGATATGATCGTATTTAATCGTGCCGAAGCGGTCAGAGATCACCAGGTCCCCTAGCCGGACATGCTCTGCTGGTTTCTCGGGATACGGGATACCACCGGCAATGCCGACCATGATGATCACTTCGACGTTCGGGAAGTGCTCCAGTAGTAGTGTGGCGCGCCCGGCGGCTGAATTATTTCCCATTTCCAACAACAGGCATGACACAATGTGGTGGATACCCTTGTGATGGGAGGCGAGGGATGAAAGCAGATAACGCCGACCCGCGCCACTGCCCGGCACATGATAGTCTTGACTTTCTTCACCGAGCAACACCTGCACGGCAGCAAACTCGTGCGGGAGGGCGGTGATGATCCCCACGGTGGGCAGCAGTTGTTCCGGTGGCAAAGTCGCCGACTGTTGTTCGAGTTTAGTCATTACTATTCACTGTATCTATTATACCAAAGTTATTTGATCAGGAGGGCTTTATGTCCGGAGAGAACAAGCCCTTGAAGAATGCTTCTGTCACCGTGGGCGATCTCTCGTAAATTAGCTAAAAATAAGCCATGTTATTGAATCACCTTGAGCAGGAATCCATTCCCTTGCCGAGAAAGAGGTGGCAAGCGTTGATACAATCCCAACTAGGGAATTTATGGGAGCAGCCGATGATACGCACCGACATGGAGCAATTCCTCGCGCAGCATGATGTGGTGTTCCTCTCGCCGCCGCTGGAGGGCTGGGAAGGGCTGCCCATCGGCAACGGCTCGTTCGGCGGGCCGCTCTGGGCGGCGGAGGATGGCCTGATCTTCCAGGCCAACCACAGCGACACCTACGAGCTGCCCGATCCGAACGGCGTCGGCGATGGCGGCGATTATCCCGACCGCCAGACCGGCTGGTTCACGCTGCGGTCGTGCGGCCGGCTCGCTATGCGCTTTGCCGCGCCCATTCACAACTGGATCTACCTCAACGATTACCACGCCGATCTCTCGCTGTATAAAGCACAAGCGTCGTATGCCGCGCGCACGGCATTCGGCCAGTTCGATACTACCGCCTACATCCACGCCGAACGCCCGGTGGCCGTCTTCAAACAGCGCGCCGAGTATTTCGGCGACCTTGCGGAGACCGGCGGCCCGGTGGAGATCACGCTGGAGCGCTGGGGCAGCCGCGTCTTCGGCTGGTGGTATGCCAGCGTGCAGGGCGGGGGGAGCATCGACCTGGGCAACGCGACAATGTCTGTCGACGGCGGTGACATCTGCCTGCAAACCACCTTGCGTGGGGGTGTGACCGTCGCCCTCCGCTGCCGGGTGCTCGGCGCCGGCGCGCAAGCCCGCGTGATCCATAACCACCAGGCGCAGATCACGGTGGATGCCGCCCCGGTGCAGGACTTCACCATCCTCCTCGCCTGTGTAACCAGCCTCGACCACGCCGACCCCGCCGCTGCCGCGAAACAGGCCATCGAGGAAGCGGCGGCAGCATCCGACCTGGAGGCGGCACACCGCGCCTGGTGGGCGGAATACTGGAACCGCTCGTTCCTCCACGTCTCCGATGAGCTGGCGGAAAACCTGTATTATCTTCACCAGTATTATATGGGCGCCTCCTCGCGCGGGCATTACCCGGCGCTGTTCAACGCCTCGCTATGGATCTGGAACCACGACGTGCGCAATTGGGCCAACCCGCACCACTGGAACGAGCAGCAATCCTACTGGTGTCTGCCCGCCGCGAACCGGCTGGATTTGCTGCGGCCGTACCTGGATACCTACTACCGCCTCATGCCAAAGGCCATCGAATCCACGCAGCGACGTGGCTACCAGGGCATGCTGTGGGTGGATCAGCACGACTTCTCTGGCAAGCAGGTGGCGGAAACCTACCCCAGCTTCATGGAGAACTACACGCCCGCCTCGCAGATGGGCCTCTTCTTCTGGTGGCATTACCGTTATTCCGGCGACCTGGCGTATTTCCGCGAGCAGGGCTATCCGTTCATGGTGGCGGCCGCCGACTTCTACCTCGGTTTCCTGAAATGGCGCGACGACCTTGGTCGCTACGAGATCCCGTCGGCTACTACCTACGAGGATGAGCGTGACCGGCGCTTCACCGAGACCATCACCAACCTGTCGATGATCCGCGCCACCTTCCCCATCCTGGTGAAGATGAGCCGCGAGCTGGGCGTGGATGAGGAGCGCCGGCAGCAGTGGCAGCACGTCCTCGACCACCTGCCGCCGTACCTGATCAACGAGAACGACAAAGAGCGCGGCCCGGTGCTGGGCAGCGGCCTGCTGGACGGCAAAGAACTGCCGCCGGACGAAGGCCACAACCACGCGCCCATCATGTGCCCGATCATGCCTGCCGGCGACATCGGGTTGAAGGACCGCGGCACCCCGCTCTTCGACGCCGCCTGCAATTCGATCATCACCTTCCACGAAGAGGGCATCACCCCCACCATCTCCATCGCCGCCCGCCTGGGCCTGGCCGATGTCGCCCGCGAGCGCGTGCACAATTATGCGCAACGGCATATCGGCCTCTTCTGCAACAATCTCACCGACGACCGCTCGAACTCGCTGAAGAAGGTCAAGGTGCGCGGATATGCTCCGGACGGCATCGAGGCGCACATCGCCGAGCAGCCGAATTATCCGTTCCTCCAGATGCTGATGGAGCCACTCGGCCTCACCGCCGCCGGCATTCAGGACATGCTGCTGCAGAGTCACGAGGGGATCATCCGCGTCTTCCCCGCCACCCCGGACGACTGGGAGGCTGCCTGCATCCTCCTCGCGGAAGGCGGCTTCACCGTCACCAGCCGCAAGCAGGCCGGCCGCCTGCCGGAATTCGTCCTCATCGAGAGCCGCTGGGGTGGGCGCTGTGTCGTGCAGAATCCCTGGGGCAAGGTCGAGGTGCGCGACGGCGAGACCACCATCTCCGCTGAAGCAGACGGTGAAGCGCTTGCCTTTGAGACACAACCTGGCCGCAGCTACCTGCTCCTCCCCGCCGGCGCCGGCGTTCCAGCCGAGTACCAATATACCGGCACGCGCAACACCGCGCCGAAAATGATCCTGGGGGTGGCTATCGGCAAACCGCGGAATTTCTGAAAATATTTATTACCTATGACAATGATCATATCTCCGTCATCTCCCGCGCCATAAAATAAAGGCGTTGAAGGGAGGGCTATCCGATGTATGCAACGCAACAACTGCGCGATGAGCATGAGGGGATCAAGGTGATGCTGACGGTGCTGGAGCACC